>Ga0210059_1015828_pt1 | contig 10947 bp, 6 predicted proteins | sample Ectturendosymbi2_FD_188042 | JGI IMG/M metagenome (GOLD analysis project Ga0210059, IMG submission 188042) | Ecteinascidia turbinata endosymbiont from Florida, USA - Sample 2 (SPAdes) (version 2) | ecosystem: Host-associated > Tunicates > Ascidians > Unclassified | place: Key West, Florida... | reverse complement strand
TATAATAAGATGCGATATTAGCGTTAATTGTTAACCCTTAAGCGCTATGGTAGCATGTTTTCGTCCAAGTCTTTCGTGGACATGTATGATTGAGCTAGTGTTTATGAACCACGATAAGGCTATGGCCATAAAATTGGCGCCCAACGTGGGGCTCGAGGCGCTAAAAATAACATATGGTATGATCGTCAACTGGAAAGCATGAGGCTCGAACCTACGACTTAATTTGCGGGTGAAAAGTAACAATGTACTTCGGGTAGTTGTAATAAGTCTGCGGACTTTCAGAAACGGTTTTTAGGCCGAAACATAGTTAAAAATCTCGAAATAATATTTTTTAAGATAAATAAAAATTTATAATATTTTCAGAAATTTGACATTTATATTCGATATATATGCTGTGGAATGGTCACTCGATTGCAAAAAAATCATTTAAAAAATTTATACTTTAGAAAATAAAAAGTGACTTTTGGACTTTGAAATTTTTTGGCCTCTCACAGACCTTAAAATCCTGAATAAAAACCTAACTAAAAATTTGTGGAAAGTCGCAATAGCATCAGTAGATAGAAAAAATTGGTTAACAAATAAGTAACAAATAAAATATTTTTGGTTATATAAAAATAAAAATTTTTTGGACTTAGAAAAATTTTCGAAAATTTTCGACTAGCCGACCGACGCCATCTTGAATTTGACTAGCCGAGATCCGCCATTGTGACGTACATCGAGGTTTGCGACAAATTTCTACGGGACTCCGGTAGCCGGATCCCCGCCGAAAATGCGACTTTTCCCGATAGTCGGTAACTTTTAAAGTAAACATGGCAGCAGCTGGGGAGCGGTGTCAAAAGACTTATAAAAAATTACAGAACTCTGTCAGTATACTGAAATAATTTTTGAACTTAATAAAAAGTCACAAAAGGAGTCAACAGTCTACAAACAGGAGTCACACTTTAAAAAATTATTTGAAGACTGAACATGCATGCGCTTGTTTGCTGAATAGTTGATGCACGACTGAATGATGTTTATAGTTTATAGTGAATAGTGAGTAATGAAGGAACAAATATGGAAAAAGGCAAGCAAAGGCCAAACAGTTTGGCAGAAACAGTTGAGGGATGATTAGTCAATCAACAGTTAGTAAGTTAAACAGTTACTACATTGACGACACTGGTTGAACATCCACGGAAGGAATCAGATCTGACTATGTTGGATCAATGGTTAGTATGCTGTATATAGTTGTTAGTAAATAAGAGCCGATGCTTAGCCAAATAAATAGGGTGTGAATAAGAACCGTCTGAAGTGTGTAGTGTTCACAACAATAATTAATGGCTTTGATGCAGCTTGAAGAAACACTACGGACTTAACAAAAACAAATGTTGGTCTGGCGCAGTTATAGTAACAAGCGCGGTGATGCCTGCCTCTGGTCAAGGGAGAGCCGAAGTTTGCCTTGTTGCAAATTGAGGAACCTACGCTACGCAGTCAAGCCAATGAGTAAACGCGGTGATGTCTACCTCTGACTTTGTCACGTAGTCAGGCCAATGTTGAATGGCAGTAGTTCGCCATCAGTTAAATTAACAATTAAAAGCTCAGACAATAAAGTCATGAGTGATTTACGAAAAGAACAAATTCGGAACAAGTGTTTCTCTTGGCTGCTGTGAGTAAGGTTGCAGGGATGTAGGACTTAAGGATAGGGCGCACAAATAGGTGCAACTCTACAAATACAATAAGGTTGTTCATAGTACATCTGTACACAACACTTGGCTTGGGAAGTCCAACCCGACAATGCCTCAGGGAAAACGAGCAACATTTAAAGAGGGTCATCCTACCCTGTCCTTTTGTGGAAGATCAGAAGTGACTTTGCAGAGATTGTGAGATAGCTTTCTCTGTTTAACTGGTGGAGCTCCCAAAGCGGAAAGTATTCTGCAGGGGATAGCCTACCAGAGTCTGACTTCTTGATTAGCCACTTATGATTGACCAACGTTAAAGTTGGCAATCCAGCATGCGCGTTGCTCGAACACAACACACAAACACACATCCATATAAAAACGAAGGGTTAAATAACAAAGCGTGTCAATAAGACATGTGAGCTGGAAAGCTAGCAAGACTTCTATTATGAAGCAGAGATTAGTGTGTGAACGTAAGGATTGAAACGACTCTGTGAACCCAAGAGATGAGAGTGGCAGCAATCATAGCGCGATTGTGTTAAGCCAAGGGAGAGTCGATGAACAATCAGGCCAAAAACCCTAACAACCAAAATAAATGTTAAGGATAGGACTTAGACTAGAATAAATGAACTAATAATGTATACCTAATAAACTTGTCACCTGGAAACGGGTTGATTCATTTGATCGATGTATTGTACAACCTACTATGGCCAGTGTCAGCCAAAAGCCCACATGCAAGACAAGTCACTAAGACGTTGTGTAAATTGAGCATAAAGGTGGTGAAAAGGGAATAACATCACTGAAGGAGGGAGTAGACATGAGATTATCTGAGCGAAGGCACATATGAGACCATTTTCAGACTACGTCTATGCAGGGGAGATGACAGTTGTGAATGAAAAGGAATTTGAATGGCAATTACACTAGAATCATGTGACATAATAAAAATAAATCATTGCTTGAAAGGAAACTTACTAGTTGCAAATATCGTTGCAGGTATAGCGAAATAATATTAACATTAAAAATTGCAAAAGATTTGGCAAAACGAAGAAAACAAGCGCAAGCGAATTCTTCCCAGAAAAAAAAGGCGAAGCCAATACTCGGATCTTTTGAATTACGAACATGGCATTGTCGACACAAGGCCGCGCTGACATGAAGGTGTGGTCAATCCTCTTTGCTCTCTTACGAATATTGGTAAAAGTTAAAAGTAATCCGTGTCCTCATGCGGGTTCAGATACTCCATGTATATGCATACGCCACGCAGTAGATGGAAATGCGCAAGATCAGTGTATTAATTGGGCGACAGCCCCGTTCTATCGAAAAGCCACTGCACAATCTGTGGGGTTGGGCGAGTTACAAATTAAGGGTGTCAATAGGGATAAAGGAAGTCAGCCCAATCTCAAGGAGTTAGGCTATTGTAAATTGCGCCAACCAGGACAGGCACACCACATTCCATTAGGGTATGTTGCAGGCAAAAATGTGAATGCCACGGTAAGCCACATCTACTCTCATCCGCACTATGGTTTGGTGGGGGTGAATGCCACCACCCATGCCATAGCACGATTTGGCAGAGAAGGGCATTATCAAAATGACTACCGACAATATGTGCCCGAATGTCATTGTTTCATACGGTTAGAAAAGGTTACCTCAAACGGTTGGGTGCGAGTATTAGATGATTGGACATTGTGGATGGGAATAGCAACACGTGGTCGTCTCGGTATCCCACACAAATATTTTTGGCAATACACAGATCCAAAAGAAAACGATGTGTATGGTTGGCCTTTGCTCAAGTTAAAGACTCCAAGGCCTCCAGAGAAACTTTTGTTTCAGCGACATTTAGATTTTCGTGTAGTAACTCTAGTAAATCTTACGAAAATGTATCCACAAGGATTTAAAGACTTCTATCCAGAGAGTTATCAGTATTTACAGTCCCTGAGCGCAAGGAGATCCTCTGATCCCAATAAACATCCACAACCTAGATGGTTAAGAACAGGGCAGAGACACGGGCAGGATGCTGTTCCTCCAGATTACATACACCACATACTAGTCGCAGTGATGTACTACCTAGCAGATCATGCTTCAGTATCAATGGAATGCACAATGGAAATTCTCAATAAACAGGTCGCGTTAGGCTTTGCGGAGCGACCAGGGGAAGAAAATGTATTATCCATCCCATACGATTTGTCAGGTTATGCGCAATCTTGGCAAAAGCTTAGTCCAATCTTAATGAACAGACCTCGAAATGGAGGTCGTTTCGCATGTAAATTCATTCCGGGAGTTCCACGTCCCAGTTCCGTGGGTCCAGCATACGTATGGATGCATATGGCAAGAACGTTAAAATTTGATGTATTGCCACCCTCTCATTTAAGCACAACAGGACAAGGTTTGATGGTACTACATTCGACACAGGAAAATCACCCCATTCACGAGGGAATTGGGTTAACTACACGAGAAGAGGTGAACACTTTTTCAATAACTAGGGCTACAAATTTCCATCCATTAGAAAATTATCCAGCAATGTGGGGAAACGGGTGTGAGATAAAAAGGCAAAATGGCAAATGTCACAAGCGAATGGTCGATATTGAAACGGAGATAAGGTATGAGGATTCTTTCTATGATCCCTATCAGAACCAGTCGATCTTGCCAGACCACACGCAATCAGTAGCATTTCTTCCACCGCTATCATCAGACAAACGAGAAAAACGACAAGTTTTTGCTGCATTAGCAATAGTAACTGCTTTTGCAGTTCAAGGAGTGGTTGACTATGCCGGCTATAAAGGCATACAAGGATTGGAGCAGGAACTGAATGATGACATGAATACACGTGCAGTCGCAAATAATGTAAGGTTCAGACAAGCGGACACTGCAATTGGAAATTTGAGTCGACAAATCCAGGATCTTAATTCAAAAGTTGAACAGCTATCAGAGTCCGAAACGGCGACGATCCAGTTGTTATTACAAACTGTAAGAACACAAGCGCTAGAAGATGCAGTTCTACAAGAACAAATATCAGCAAACCAGCAAACACTGGTGACATTAGCAAGAGCTCATCTACAAGAATCTAATCTTAATCGAAGGCAGAGTGATGCACAAACATTTCTACTAAAAACCATCACTGCAGCGCTCACCGGAACGACGAAGAAATTTTTAGCAGCAGGAGTCGCGTACTCTTGGCAACTTAAACAAGGTCTAATACGACTACAAGCTATAGAACAGCAATTACAACCGATATATCATACAAACTATTGGTTGATACGGAAAAAGCTAGCGAATTTGACATGCAGTGAAATTTTAGGAAGAAGCAGTGATCTTCAAGATAGGCTAAACGAACTTGCCAGTGAAGTACAACTCCATCTTGAAAAGGCACAAAATCTTTCGGCAAAAATAAATGCGACAAGACCACAACCAATTGTCGTCGAATATATACCCGAACTCACGAACCTTTCCCTACACGAGAGTGGAGAACGAATGAAGAAAGCTTTTGAGACCGTAATGAAGCATCCCGTTAAAGCCATTGTTGACACAATAGATACAGGACTAGGGTTTTTTGACGACATCTTCAAACACCCACTCAAGGTCATACTGATGGTAGGACTAACCATCATACTTTTAGGAATAGCCATGGCAGTGATAAGAAAAGGATGCAAGTGGCATCGAAATAAGTCAGAAGTAGATAAAGCATATGCTATGATAGCTAGGATAGGGAAATCCCAACATATGTTCAAGTAGGTTTAGAACAAAGCTCAAGTGTTTTTGTGTTCTCTTGTTTGTTCTGATGATATTTACATTCTTACAATCGAATGAAAATGAATCCGCAATAATAAAATATTTCTATCCAAAGCGTAATCAGTCGTTTTGTGAAAGATTGAAGGTTTGATGCAATGATGTCTAGTCTTTTGCTTTGTTTGTTTTGAATGAAAGATAAGATTTAAAATACGCATCAACGCCAAACTTCTGCGAAAATGTTTTGAGTGTTTGTCTCTAAGTGTCAGGTGAGCGTCTTTTTGTGCCATATACGTCTGATTAAGAGCATAAGAGTTTCTCTCGTTCCGTTCGTTTGAACCCAGTGAACAGTTGTTAGTTCATTTAAGTGGTGAAGTATATTTAGATCTCTCTTAGCTCAAACTATATGTGTGACTTGAATGAATGTCTTATACGATTCCTATGTATTTGTCAGTAGATTTGTCTATGCATTTTGCCAAAGCGTTCACAGGCTGTTTTTCACGTTTTGACATATTTTTTTGGTTGTAATCACAAGTGTCATTGCTGAAAAATTTACCAACATTTAATTGTAACTGTTTGCATTTAGCCTTAAACAGGGTAGAGATCTTTTTGCAATGTAGCTGCGCAATACTTGCCATTACTTTGTAAACGTCTTGCATTCGTGTGTGCATTGTTTTCATCAGAACTTGTTTATACGTGCGTTAATGTTAATAATTGCAAAGTCGAAAAGGTACTACTATAACAAATGTTGGTTCTTTTATGTGAAACAGTATCAAATTTGTCAGTGTTCAAACTTATATAGTTCGCTAAATTGTTGGGATTTCAAAATAATCAGGCACAGCCTACCATATCAGAGGGGGTATAAGATCATCTGAAAGGGGGAGTGAAAGTGTCAAAAAACTTTTGCCACTTTTTAACCAAATACAGGGTTTTAAAAGATGGAAAACGTACAATATATAATTATAATCACAAGCAATGATACCTGAATTTAATAGCATAAAGCAGGTTGGTGAAATTTGATGTAGTGCAAACTCTGTAGCAGAAGACGGTGAAGCTGCAAGTCAACCTAGGGAATCTCAATTAGATTCTCAATGATGGTTGCCGGTGTACGTAAAAGCACCGCGGAGTTTTATGTACCCCGTAATGCACGCCATGTCAAGTGTCAACAATCGCTTAAAAATGCTGTAGAATGAATGGAGACGTGAGATTGAACATAAAAGGTTTTTGATTAAAAGGTTGCAACGAAAATAACAACACATATCGTTAATGAGAGTAATGTGTTCAAGGTCAGGAAAAATAAGCTGTAATATGGCTAGCAAAGTAATGCATAACGCCAATGAATGTGTGGGACTTGAAAATAAAGAAGTGCAACTACAACGTAAAGTACCTGCAAGACCGCCGCGATTACGGTTAAAGACAGAACATTATAACAATGTAAAATTGCCGACGTACGAGGAAAGTCAGAAGAAATATGCGAAGTTCATGAAAGTACTGCTTGACAGTCCAGAAAAGCGGTGACGATTATTCTATTTGAATAAGGTTTAAGAGATATATAGTGAATAAAAATTACAAACAAGCTGCACCTGAAAATGACTAGCAATGATGACTGTTCGATGAGGCAAGATTGGTGCAATGAAGAGGACAATGAAGAAAACTTGCCATTACACAATCAAGGAAGAGTGGGACAAAAGTATGAGTACTTTCGTGGTAATGGAGCTCACTCCGGTCAAGTCAAAGAAAAGTTAGAAGAAGAATTGACAAGATTGACTTTGGTCATGACAGAAAACAAAAGTCTGTTGCAGGATATGTTAACAAGTATTCAAGAAACAGATGATGAATTAAGAATGGTTCTAAAGCTAATAAGAGCTGATTTGGAAAAAAGCAACACTGAATCAGTATCATCAGAAGAAGTGAAAAAGCGGAATGAAATGGAGCAAAGAATCATAAGGAACCTGATAGAATTGGTAGAAGGTCAGGAAGTAATCAAATCGAAATTAAAACATCACTCAAATACTGCAGATTTGATAAAACTCTTTGAAATGATGATTCTAACGCAACGCTGCCAAGAAAGAGAAAAAGCAATAAAGCCACCATTAAAGTGTTACTGGTGCCATGAGGAAGGTCACTTAAAAAGAATGTGTCCACGCCGGTTTAATAGAGAGAGGTGGATACAAACGCCAGCATTCAACCAACGACTAGCATTTCGAAATAACTTTGATGAAATGCACGGAATACCAAGCATGACATGTCCCGGTGAGGAAAGTAATGATGTAGATGTCATGACCATGGGACAGAGTAGATGAGAAAATACAATAGTTAGTTATAACCCATTAAATTAATAAGCCATGAGTTATAACATATATCGAAACAAGTAATTACATATATAAAAATGATTTACTCAAAATAAATAATCTCTGGTAAACAGGATGATTATCATTAAAGAAAACACTTTCTATTTGAATAAGTAAGAAGAATATATTGTATTTGAATAAGATTGTAGGAAAAGTGAATAAAAATGATCAAGTTAAAAGATAAAGTGATAGCTGCATATGATAAAAGAAAACTGATGAAATTAGAAGGAAAAGTAATCTGGCTACGAGGAGAAATAGCAAAGCTCCAAGATCAACAAGAAAATTTAAAAATGGTAGAGACAGCAATGAACTCTGTTGAAGAAAAATGTCATTTGATGATAAAGAAAAAGCCAGAAAAGCATGCAGATAAGAAAATTGGCCATGACAAAGGAGAAGAATCTTCTTATACAACAAGGTCAAACGAACTTCGTAAAGAAGACAAAAAACCAAGCACAATAATGAGATCAGAAAATGTTAAGCAAACAAAACGCGAAACTCTAAAAAACGGAGAATCAAGTTTGAAGGAAGTTCAAACGACATTTGTTATGAATCAAAAGAATGGAAACAAGATTATAAAAAGGTGTCACCTATGTAGAAAAAGAGGACACCTGAAGAAAAATTGTCTGGTAAAATATAACTACTGGAATTGGATTAAGGGGGATTCATTGCGAAGAGTGGAAATCATACAATCATGAACAGTGTAGGATACCATTGATTTGTGGGTGAAATATGAGTGACTTGTTCAGCGAATGTACCACTGCATTGCAGAAGTGTAGTCAAATCATGAACGGTTATGCATGTGACACCTGGATTTCAAGAGTGTTGAATTACCATGAGTGATTGTAGAGAGAAAACCACACATGAATGTTGTACAAAGAGAGGAATACCACCGTTTTTCGGAAGAGTGGAAATCCATGTACTGTTATTTGTTCATGAATTAGTTGTGAAAAAATAGCACCTTATCCAACAAACCAGAAAAAAAAAATTATTAGGAAAAAGCATGGGACGAAAAGATTAGTTCATACCTCTAGTAAGAGGTACATGCAGAAAAGCGACATGATTAAAGAATTGTACCTGAATAACTAGAAAAGGACTGACAGACCTGGTATCGATGTACATTCATGGTTTACTGTGCTTCAACACGATAGGGAATGTTATGTTTGATTCTGGAACCAACTTGTTTCAGATGCTACGTGCATGGTTTACTGTGTACCAAGCCGTGAAGAGGGAGTGCAGGTTATTTGGGGAATATTCTCATGACGTTTAATGATAGAGAACTAAATACAACCTAATTGAAAAAGAGTTATTGTAATTATTAGTGAAACCAACGCCAGAAATAAGGTTAGGTAAGGAATAGGATTTAGGAACGTCAACCAGAGATGGCCCAGTTGCAATAGTTAGATGATATCTACTTAGAAGTTGCTTAACCTCCAACACAGTGTGAGGGGTAGCTCAGGAAGATTGATTTTACGCAGCCCAGATCATTCAACTGGTTGACGCAAAATAATAGTTAGATAGCTTAGTAAGAGTGTGCGTAAGTAGCATGGATGATTCACCGGTGGAAATAAAAAAAAAATAAATAAATAATAATTTAAAATGATGCATCATAAAATAACAATAATGAAAGGTAGCATGGACACACTCAATAAAAATATATGAGAAGAAAAGAATACCCCAGAAGGTGTGCCTGGGAATATCAATAAAAATATATGATAAGAAAAGAATACCCCAGAAGGTGTGCCTGGGAATATCAATAAAAATATATGATAAGAAAAGAATACCCCAGAAGGTGTGCCTGGGAATATTAATAACAAATATACATGATAAGAAGAATACTCCAGAAGGTTTACCTGGAACTATTAAAATTAAAAGATTAATCCAGAAGGATTGCCTGGGACTATTATTAACAAATATATATGGTAAGAAAAAGAATATTTTAAATTTTTGATAGGATTAAAATTAATAATGACGTCGAAAATTAAAATAGAAAAAGCCTTGCAAGGACATTTGATGAATGATTGAGAGTGTGGATGGATGAATGAGAATCTTGCACGTGAAAACAAGCAAGAGTCATAGTAACAAACATCTCTTGTGATCTGAAAAGAAAACAAGTGTCATGGAATGATTAAGACTAACATGGGAATCATTATGTCATCCAAGATGAACCTATGTGGTCATCTGTCATGAGCAACATTGCATGTTGTTGCAAACATTTATCATATAAACAGGACAGTATTGCATGTTGCTGTACCTACTGAATGAATGAGAATGTGATCACGTGAAAGAAACTGCAGTGCAAAATGAAAAAGAAATTAGGAAAAAGCAAGAGCAGAAAAGAAGGCATTGATGAGGAGTTGCTGACCACCAATCAGCAATTTGTCATCTGTGTGGTTGGAAACGTTTTCTTGGTGGTGCTTGAAAACGTTGTCAACAGTAAAGCTGCAATACTTGCAATAAAATAGGGAAAGAAGTAGGAGTCCCTAAACTAAGCTAAATAATAACCCATGAAAACTTAAAAAGCAAAAACAAAATAGAAAAATACAGGGCAGTGCACTGAAAAACTAATATGAGGAAAACGTGAACTGATCCATTGACAAACTGCTAGCATGAACAAAGTTCACATAATGAAAAATTGCTTCTATGACAATGGTACTAACAAGGAAGCATGCTCTGATGAGAATTTCGCTTGAGGTGTTGAAGGCAAACATATGTTGATTAAAGTCAAAAATTCAACTCTTGACAAATCAATATAACAACGGACCTTTTCGAGGAAAGCTGTGTATGAACAGGCAGTTGAATGGTCTCCCATCTTTGTCGTTGAATTTCATATTCAATTGTTGAGACTAACAGCGAGGGACTGTTCCGATGAGAACTCCAATTGACATTAACTTTTCTGAGGAAAATTACAAATAGATTTGACAACTAAAACTGATGAAGGAAACTGAACTGATCCGATGAGAACTACAGAAGATAAATCATCAGACGAACAAAGCTGAACAGAATTTGAAATTCCACAACAAGAGGATATGGAATTTACACTAAAGGAGGGAGTGGTGTTAAGGTTAAGTTAACCCTTAACACGTTATCAGAACTGTCTCATGAAAAATCATGAGAACATGAAACACTCTTTGAAGAATTGTGAAGAAAAGAACATGGACAATCCTGTGTGAAAATTATTGTGTTTAGTCATGTGTGAAGTTATTGTATAACATACCAAGGGCAAA
>Ga0210059_1015827_pt1 | contig 10949 bp, 8 predicted proteins | sample Ectturendosymbi2_FD_188042 | JGI IMG/M metagenome (GOLD analysis project Ga0210059, IMG submission 188042) | Ecteinascidia turbinata endosymbiont from Florida, USA - Sample 2 (SPAdes) (version 2) | ecosystem: Host-associated > Tunicates > Ascidians > Unclassified | place: Key West, Florida... | reverse complement strand
CCCATGTTCTGGTCTCCTACCTAGTATTGAAGTAGGCCTATGTTATTTGAGAAAGTGGAGAAGAGGCGAATCATTACTTTTTATTTTAAAACAAGCACAGTTGGTGTATGCTAGTGTATACAGCCCCAGCTGCACTAGTCAAAACAGCACAGTAAAGTGGTAACTCCACAGGAAAGGTTGCTTTCCATCATTCAAGATTTTTGCCAAGGTGTTTCGTCGTTTGTATCATTTGCCAATGAAGTAACAAACTTTTAAAGTTTTTTACTATGTACCACTTACCTGTTTCACTGCATTCTTTTTATTTTAACACTGGGTATCTGCACTGACACTCAAATTTCTTCGCCATATATTTCGAGTATTTTGGCTAACAAAGCTTTGCCATTTTTATAACGTTACCTACACCTTTCCTAATTACTTTTCTCCTCACACGACAAGTAACTGATTAAGAATTCTCCAAAGATTCAGAATTAAGAGGTGTTAACTTTAGAGATTTAAAAAAACTAAAGCACTACTTTGAATTTCAAAACTAATGTAACTAATTTTCCATCCATCCAAACTTGCTCACTCTGTCTTAAACAAGTTTTTAAAATATTGCTCGTGATTCTGCTATTGACGCAAAGAAAAACTTATTTAGGCCTATTAGAGCAATAGACTTTTTTAGCACAAATTAGGTTTACACTTTGAACCAGCGAGATAATATCCCACCGCATGCTCAACTGCAGTGGCGTAGCGATGTTAATGTCACCCGGGCCGACCATAAAAATGTTTCCCCTTTCCACTCCTCACATTTGCTCACAACAACATAAAATGGGAGAAAATTATGCATCATGCTTATTGTAACAATAAGGAATAATAAAACATCTTGAACATCACAATCACATACTCACAAACTGAAAGGGGTCTTGTTTTTAATTCTCGATTATGGATCTTGCTTTCTCTACTTGTTAGCCACCCTACTCGTCATTACTTTTCCTATTTTTTTGCCTTATTTACAAATGCATGTATACATGGCTAAATAAATAGCATAGCTGGCACTGCTAAGCTGTGGTTCAGTGGGAAAGTTTTATTTTTTGTCATTACATGTGAATCGGTTGGCACCTTGAATTCGACGTGTTTTCCATGGCAACAACAAAGTGCACAGGGCTAATGAAGGACTGAAGCAACTTGGGTTTGCTTTTTTGTCTTACTTGGAGCAAGGTGCTCGTAGTTTGTTAGTTTTTTTACAACTGGGGCAGATTTGTTGCAGGTAACCATTGCCTTCGTATCGAAAGTTTTGTCTTTCTCTGATAAAAATAAAGTATTAGATGTTTCGACAGGCGTTGTTGGGATGCAGCACGCTGCAGCAGAATGAGCGAAGTTCGGGATTACCGGTGCTGTTGACTAGCAGTGAAATAGTGTAGCGCCTTCCTGCTTAGGTTGTGGCTCTATGTATGATTCCTAGAACTATTAATTTTTGTTGTCAAGTTTTTATATTTTCAAGTTTTTCATAATTTCCATATTTTTACGTTAAACTGATATTCACAACTGTTCCAAATATCCGTTTTTGCTGACACAGAGTGTTCGCAACACCGCATGTTGGCTACAAACGCAGAAGGGCCGTAAAACCTATAGCTGCACGTCACACTAACAGATCAGCCATGACGCATTGTTTGCTCTCTGTATAAAACTCTTATGAGTAAAACTTGGCATTTTTGAACTTAAAAAGTCTGCATTGCGCAGAACAAAAAAAACTTCACTAGCGTGTTTTAACAGAGTGCTTTGAAAAGCACTTAAAAAAAAGACATGGTTTATTTGGCTTCTCCGAAATGAAACGTTTGGCACTCTCCCACCTCTTTTTAATAAGACTATGGGTATCACAACAAAACTCTTGGAAAAACAGTTAAAAGATAGTCCTTAGCAAAGTAATCCCAAACTCTAGTTGCAGAGATTACGCGCTGGGGTTTCTTTGGTACATGCACATTTTTCATTGAATTCAGCATAAATGTTGAATGGAGTAGAGGGCAAATTGTTTTGTGCATCTCGAAAACAACATAACAACAAAGAAAGCTTAGCCACTGACCTCTTCGAACGGCTAAATTGTGAACAATCAATTTTTAAAACCGTTTTTTTTTCAGGAACTCCTTCTTGCAAAACTTCACAAAAAATAACCTATGCCAAGTCTCGAGACGAAGAGCTCGAGACCGAGACCGAAATCCTTCGAGACCGAGACGAGACTTGAGACGTTCGAGACCGAGACCGAGACCAAGCTCCAAAAAACGGGTCTCGAGACACGTCTTGAGACCGAGACCAAGTCTGGAGACTCCATCACTGGTTAGCACAAAGGTGTTTGCCAATGGTAGGGGGTGCGGGACTGCTTAAGCGTGACCAAAAGGGTTGCTGAGGTAGAGAAAAGTTAAGAAACGCTGGTTTGTGTCATATTATAAGAACTTTATGCTAATCAATCCAAGTTCATCGGCCTCGTCCCTTGACCAATCCAACCAGTCGGATTCTCCTAATGGCAAAACAGCTCCAGCATTGCTTTTGTCTCTGATGGCACAATAGTCACTCCCTTGTCAAATTTTGGAAATGCCAAAAGGCTGGGTATGTTTTGCCTCATGACGCAAAGGCACTCCTGGAACTATTTTGCCTTCAACCAATCATATTTGGCTGAAGGCAAAATAGCTCCAGTAGTGCTTTTGCTTCATGAGGCAAAATAAAAATACATGATTTTGCATGGGAGGATCAGGACTGGATCGGACTGATGATTTTCAAAGATTTTGCTGATCAGGACTGGATCGGATTCAATTTTATCGGATCAGGACTGGACTCGGACTGAAAAATTTCCCAGTCCGCTCATCTCTGGTAAGCTGTAAGCACAAAGCAGGCTCAACGCCTGCACGTAGGTCTGCGTGTCTGCGAGAGAATTGCGACAATGACGTCGAGGAAGTGGAAAGACTCCTATGATTCTGGCCATAAATGCAGGAGTGAACGGGAGATGACTTTCATATGGGTGCAAAAAGTTGCCGATGAACCACTATGCAAACTGTGGCACCATTGTCCCCAAAGTGTGCAATCTCACAAATCATGAAAAGTCGGAGTAGCATCAGAAACGAGCTCCAGTGCAAGGCCAAGCAGGACTTAATCTCAATTTCGCAGAAAATGTCTAGTGATGTTGTTGTATTTTAGATGTTTTTGTGACAAAGAAAAGCAACACCACAAAGTTTGACTTTTTTCTGGACTTTAAATAGTCGGTTAAGCCTTTTTCAGGCCTCTTTTCAGCACTGTTTGGCTTTTTATTGAAATTTTCATCTAGCAACCCGGGGTTAGGCTTTTTTGCTCACTACTCGTGCTTAGTCCCATGCTATTCACTTTTTACTCGTCGCAATAACACACGTCATTTCAATTTCACGTCATAATGGCATCCTTGTCAGTCCATCTCAGCTCTTCAAAAACCAACGGTCTTAGCCAGCCAACTAAGCGAGCTACCTTCAAAAAATCTCTTAATACATTTCTAAAAATCAACAAATAAGCCATAATATGTAAATTATCAAAAACATTTGCTGCACAATGGTGTGCTGCGGCACACAGTTTGGTAAAGCCTGCTGTAGGCCAGTACAACACCTTCCATCGTTTTTACGGTGGGCCTAGTTAGGCCCACATGTTTGAAACAGACGAGTGATCTGTCATGAGCTGGTCTTTTACTTTTATGACGCATGGGCGTCGGAAGAACTTTTTCCAAGAGGTGGCCAATAGTGATGAAATTTCATTTTACCAACTCGAAACTAAGAGGAAAACGTTTTTTTTCTTCTAGCAAAACGTTAACAGGAAAATATCAAATTTTAAAATCCAGGGGACCTTGGTGCCGTTTTCCCCCTCCAACGCACATGTGAATGGGTCTATATGAACTGGTCCGTTACGAACTTGGTCTGTTTTGAACGGGTCTGTTATGAACATTTTTTTTTTATGAACGCGTGCTCTATTTCGAGTGACCTGTTAAGAACAGGTGTATTTTGAACGGACACCGGAAAAAAAAACGAGGAAAAAGTGAATTGGGAAAAAATCCACACGCCAGCAGAAACAAAGATATGAAATGGCTAGCAAGTGGTTGCTCTCCCAAAAAATCTGCCCGGGTAGCTTATCCAATGCAATAACCATATGCGGAAAAAACAACAAAACAGGGGCATGTTCGAACAACAGTACAACAGTATAGTTATGTCATTCACAATGGCAGCAAGAGAAGCCACGCCCGTTAGGATACCATTCAGACAGCACATCCCTGCGTGGAATGTAGCTGTGAGCGAAAGTGAACTGAAAACACTGTGCTGCCAGAAATGGTTACGTTTGCTGAAAGACGATATAAGGTGGAAAGATTTCGAATATGCATTGAAAGCCTGTCGCAACACGAAGGATGAGCACAACGCAGACGCAATTGCAAGTTCTATGGAGGATCACTCTCCAAAAACCTTTGGGAAAACGAGAAGCATCACAAAAGGCATGGAGAAATCCATGCGTCCATCCTCGATGAAGGATGCAACCAGAAATGAAGCTATCGCAGCCACATGAAAAAATATTTTTGAAGCATTATTGGTTTCAGCAAAAATGAGCAATAATTTCACCAAAATCAACCAAAATCCAAGCAATCAATGATTCAAGGTTTTACATACTTTATATGTGTGTGTTTAATGACTGCTCGTTCCTTTTTTTGGCCTTTTTGTGACTAGGTCTGGCATTTTTTGGTGAAGACATATATTAGCAGCCCTTAGGTGTCCCGACTCCGGTCTTAACTGGCAACTGCACCAATCTACCAGAGAGTTCGACGGAGTCATAGCATCATAGTCTAGGCAAATATGTTTTTATTTAGCTTGCGTAGTAGGTAGATACCAGGCCAGCAGCAGTTAGTGGGTTGTGGAGGAGTTTTTCGTGGATAAATACGCGCGACATTTCAATCTGGCTGCGGGCCGAATCCCGGTCTGCTGCAGTAGCAATTGCCTTATGCTTCATCCAACCAAAACCATGTTTTTCAACGAACTGATTCCATTTAGCGTAGATGGCTTGTGGAGTTGAGCAAATTCCAACGATAAGACAGCACAACAGTGGTTTTTGCTTCCTGGTTGGTAAACCTACAACACAAAATCGACTCAACCTCTTCTGAAATACGTATCTGTTGTTTCATCGAGCTAAATACCAAAAACTGAGCTTTCTTCTGCTTGTCAAAAGTTGTTTCAACAAATCTTCTGAACTATGAAGACATCTACGTTTAGTTGTATTGCTTGATAGTGGTATTTTTTTTACTTTGGAAACGGCTTTTTTCCTCCGTGGTAACGGCTTTTTTTCCTCCATCGACAATGACGTTTTGGAGATGCTTCAAAGAATGCTTTGATTTATCTTGATGAGTAGAATGCTGTGACCTCACAAGTTTTTGAGATGTCCTGGAGCCGAATTACTTTTACCAAATAAAATAGGCAATGCCCTGAAGGATGCGGTTTCAGCATTTCTTCTTTAGTGCGGAAAAACCCATACACAGTGCAGACATCGCTCCTTCATTCGTGCTTCATAGCAATACAAGCCTTTCCTCTTGAATAAATTTCTTTATAACTGTACACGGCTAAATCTCGATCTTTCTCCCGGAAAAGTGGGCGACGTTCCACTCAGCATGACTTGCTGCTGACATCCATACTCTCACTTGATTCACTGAAGTATTTCCTTTGATAGTTACTATGCCCTTTTTTACAACTACCTTTCGCTAAGTTTCTCTTCAAAAAATTGCGCATGTCAATTTTCTTTGAGGATCAACGATTTACTGCAACACTTTTCACAAATCTAAGATGATAACAGCATAAAATCTCTACTGAAAAAGTGCAAAGTTGAAACTAACATAGAAATTGCTCACTTCCTATCGGGATAAGTTCTCACTTAGCTCCAGCTAACTGCTTGAAAAGGAATGTGAAAAATATTGTTACGTGTCTTAGTGCAAAACAAATGACCATTGCAGAGAAAAGCATGATTGTTACATTAACTTACAAAAAATTCAAGCTAGAGTAATTGTTCCCAAACATTTCTTACCTGCATACACCCGAATTTTGCATTTTAAACAAAAAAGAATACGTGATGGTCGTCTGGTCAACATTACAAACAAACAGGCGGGAAAAAACAGACAATGCACACCCCCGGCAGATGCGGCTTTAAAATCTGTGATAAATTAACACACTGCGCTGGAGCAAAGGACGTATGTGGAACAGTGTGACTGTTCTTAAGGAGCACATATCTGATACACTCTTATACACCCCATCAAGTTGGTACACCTTTGGAAAATTCTGGTACACACTGGGGTGTATGATACACCCGGTCAGTGGCGTAGCGAGGGTAAGTGCCGCCCGGGGCCGACCATTAAAGTGCCGCCCTTTCCATCTCTAAAATTTGCTTGCAAGAATTAAAAATGAAAAGAGATCATGTTTCATGCTTATAAAAGATATAAGAGGAAATCAAACACTCACAAACTGCAGTGGATCTTGATTTTCATTGTCGATTTATGATTCCTGCTTTTTCTGATTTTAGCCACCTTTGTCACCATTACTTTTCCCATTTTTCTGCTTTCTTATATGCTCTTATGGACCTGGCATATATCGTCAAAAATTTTCCCTGTTTGCTTTCAGTCTCCAGTAAGCCGCACCACTCGGTTTTAATAATTTATTCCAGAATTTCTCAACCTCTCGGCCACGGAAGAATTTTTGACTGCTCACGACCAGGTATTGTTGAAATTGAGTATATTTTGCAAGTTGAACCCTTTAACGTAAATGTTGGTAGTTCATGAGCTGCAAATGACATAATACACTCTCTTTTTTCATTATGCGTTAAAGATTATTGCAACACGGAAGTTATAACGTAACCATCAGTTACGCCACTGGCTTTCAATACCCATCAAACTACTCAAGCATTGTAAGTGACAGTTAAACAAAAAGCAAAAATGACATCTAGGGAAAAATAGTAAAAAAGTATAAAAATTTACGACCATCATTATTTCTGACATGAAAACTACAATTTTCTTCATAGTAACTTTTCTTGCCTTTTTGTTGGCAAATTCTTCAATGTCAATGTCAAAATTTATTTCATCTGTCAGCTGTTGCTCTATAGACAGTATGGCAAGATTTGTCAACCGCAAGGTGTTCATACCAGATCTTAAGTAATTCTTGATCAGTTTTAGTTTCGAAAAACTCCTCTCACAGGTAGCACCACTAAAGGCAATTGTGAGGAAAATCCCAGCATTACGACTATATTTGGAACAGAGTTCCCAAGGTTATATTTTGAATAAACTGCAAAAGTTCAAGGCTGCACAGGTTTCTAGCCTACAGCATAGCCGATAGCGCAGCCCCATAAAAGTGCCGGCAGGGGCGGACCACCACCCCCACGCCCCCTTCAGCTACGTCAATCCACCCGGTTGACAAGCACTGACATAGACAACTGCGTACGCAAAATAAATGCATTCTCTACCACAGCAGCAATAGCGGAACCGTGACGAAAATTTCATGAATGGCGAGGATACTTACCACGATACAAACGAGGATAGGGAACAAATTTGAAGACGTGCTTTCACATACAATCAGGATAAAAACAATGTACAAACAAGGAAATGAGAATAATGCTGTTTGAACAGTCGATATTTCGAACACTGAATAAGGCAAATTTAACCTACCTTAAAAAATTTTAACCATTCCTGAGAAAATCTTTTCTCCACGCAATGAATCATGCGCCTGCGTGCCAGACAAGTTGTTTCGAAACCGAACACAATCAATTTATATTTGCTGATCAGACGTAAACTGAAGGTGATTGCGACACTAGTGTGTCTACAGCAGAAAATATATTAGGAGTGTCATTGCAGTAAAAATTTCCCTTTGCACAGTTGATACCATCAGTTGAGAAAAAAGTGCTGATCAGTTGAGAAAAAAGTGCATCAGTTCAGAAAAAAAAGAGAAAAAAGTGCTTAACAAAAAACTTCTATTCAGAAGAAATCAAAAACTTCTATTCAAAGCAAGTAACCAAGTAAAGTAATTGAAACATAACAGCAACTTTCTGATTTAAAGAATCTCTGTATGGCAATGAGTATGGATCGGTTGGAGCATCCTTTCATAAAACGCATGTTCTTTCATCCCTGGGTGGGCTCTAACCACCAACCTTTCGGTTAACAGCCGAACGCGATAACCGATTGCGCCACAGAAACACGATATGGATTTAATTCTTGGAAAATAACATTGTTTGTTGCTGAGCAAAGAAGATGTTTTATTGCCAAACCTGCAATATTTGAGTTAGTTGATCCACGAAGGAAAGAAGCAGATACTGAAAATATTAAGCGATTATCGGCAAGATCTTTCCCAATAATTTACTGAAGATGTCGTCAATTGAACAGAAATCAAATATCGTTTCCAGTAACAACGTTCGTTCCAACCATGTGTCTGCGATGAAACTGTGAAGAGATTTAGCACTTTTCATTCAAACAGAAGGCACTGGTAATATTCATAGAGAAAATGCTGTTGCTTGTAGAAAACTTTTACTCTATTCAACTTTCAGTTAAAACACATATTCACCTATATTTCTCAAGAAATGTATCATTCTCGATGAATCTTGAATGGACACGGAGACCTTTCTGGCAGGAACAGCTAGTGCTAGTGAAATGCGCTCAAGAATCTTACCAATTCGAAAGAGATTTACTGAAACAGCTCCAAGTGAAAACTTGTGAGCTATATTTTTTATTTTGCTTCATCGAGTCGCAACTACTACTGTTGTACGGAGTTCTGTTTTCAAGACTTAGCGTAAGCCATTAGGAACTATCCCGGCGATAGCGTCAAAAGTTCGTAATAAGTAACTTTCTTTTATCAACACTTTTCCAGATATAGCCTACTGTTCCGCTGCTTTCATACTGTTTCAAGTCGATCGTAATTGACTTTCTTTCTTTGTTGCGCTTTGTGCAAGCGTAAAATTCATTCAAATGTTTCAACAAAAATGTTTCGCACATGCAGTCTCAAATCGATAAATGCAAGTTTCTCTCAAACTTTTGTCAAAAGCCATTTACAAGCCAAAATATCATATTCGACATGATCAAACTAGTACTTTTCCGGAAACACAGCAACAACATTTTATTCACAAAGACCAGCATGATGCAAATATCCGAGTGTACGGATGAGAACATTTTTTTAACCACAACAACGAAAAATACTTTAAAATTGCTCCCCGTCGGGGAATCGAACCCCGGTCTCCCGGCTGACAGGCGGGGATACTTCCCAATATACTAAAGAGGACTGGGAACAACTGATTTGCACTTGAATTTATCCTTTCATGAAGACCAAAGATCGAGAGATCGTTGAAGTACATCTGCTGCACATATTTCGATAGAATGCAGCAGTACTTGAGATCCTTCGTGCTTGTTTGAAAAGGTAGGCCTCACTTTCGTTTGCGATCAATTTATCAGCATCATGCTCATACTTGGTTCGCAACGGTGCTTTCGAGAATCTTCTTCAAAATCCAGGTCATCGTTGTAATCTACAAGCAAGGAAATTTGAATAATGCTGTTTGGACAGTCGATATTTCGAACACTGAATAAGGCAAATTTAATCGAGAACCCTTCCTAAAAAATCTTTTCTCAACGTATTGACTTATGCGCCTACGCGCCAGACAAGTTGTTTTGAAACCGAACACGAGCAATTTATATTTGCTGTTGAGACGAAAATTGAAGGTAAATGAGACACTAGTGTGTCTAAAGTAGAAATTATTTTAGGAGTGTCATTGCAGTAAAAATTTCCCTTTGCACAGTTGATATCATCAGTTGAGATAAAATTGCTGACAATCGTAAAGTTTGCAGATTACGCACACTGACGTTGCCAAAATGAAAAACTTCTATTCAAAGAAAGTAACAAAGTAAAGTAATTGAAACGTAACAGCAACTTTCTGATTTGAAGAATCTCCATATCGCAATGAGTATGGATTGATTGGAGTATCCTTTCATAAAATGCGTGTTCGTTCATCCCTGGGCGGGCTCTAACCACCAACCTTTCGGTTAACAGCCGAACGCGATAACCGATTACGCCACAGAGACACGTTATCGACTTGATTTTTGGAAAATAACATTGTTTGTTGCTGAACAATGAAGACGCATGCACCTTTATTGCCAAACATGCAATATTTCAGTTAGTTGACCAAGGAAAGAAAGAAGCAGATACTGAAAATGTTCGGCGATTTTCGGCAAGACCTGTCCGAAAATGATTTCCTGAAGATGTCGTCAACTGAACAGAAATCAAACATTGTTTCCAATAACAACGTGTGCCCCAACTATTCGTATGCGATAAATATGTGAAATGATTTAGCACTTTTCATTCAAACAAAGCGCATTGGCAATATTCATAGATACAGTGCTGTTGTGTGTAGAAAACTTTTACTCTATTCAACTTTCAGTTAAAACAAGCATTCACCTGCATTTCTCAAGAAATGTATTATTCTCGATGATTCTTGAATGGCCTCGGACACCTTTCGGGTAGGAACAGCTAGTGCTAGTGAAATGCGCTCAAGAACCTTATCAATTCGAAAGAGATTTACTTAAACAGCTCCACGTGAAAAGTTGTCAGCTATATTTTTTAATTTTGGTTCATCGAGTCACAACTAATACTGTTTTACGGAGTTCTGTTTTCAAGACTTAGTGTGAGCCATTAGGAACTATCGAGGCGATAACGTGAAAAGTTCGTCATAAGTAACTTTCTTTTATGAGCACATTTCCAGAATTAGCCTACTGTTCCGCTGCTTTCTTACTGTTTCCAGTCGATCGTAATTGACTTTCTCTCTTTGTTGCGCTTTGTGCAAGCGCAAAGTTCATCCAAATGTTCCAACAAAAATGTTTCGCAGATGCAGTCTCAAATCGATAAATGCAAGTTGCTCTCAAACCTTTTGTCAAAAGCTTTTCACCAGCCTAAAAATCAGATTGGTCATGA
>Ga0210059_1015826_pt1 | contig 10949 bp, 3 predicted proteins | sample Ectturendosymbi2_FD_188042 | JGI IMG/M metagenome (GOLD analysis project Ga0210059, IMG submission 188042) | Ecteinascidia turbinata endosymbiont from Florida, USA - Sample 2 (SPAdes) (version 2) | ecosystem: Host-associated > Tunicates > Ascidians > Unclassified | place: Key West, Florida... | reverse complement strand
TTGTCAGAAGAGTTCATGGTATTGGCGACTTTGCTGAATGTTGCTTGCGGTTTTTTTCTGCTGGTGCTGGCCATCCGGTCGCTAACAAGCTTCCAAAATATTCCGGACATAATTCTATTCATAAAGTTCGCGCAAAGTTCTTCATCATATGAAGATATCTATTATTGCAAAATGAGCTCAAACGTAATTTGCGAAAAGACGAGATGAGGAAAATCATTACAAATTGCATTACTGCCGCTTTACTTGCTGAGGATTACAATTTTTTCATCTTTTTTGTGAAAATTCTTAACGATGGTAGCCATGATCTACTTTTGGATCCCATACTATATGATAAATCATATCCACTGTCGAACGAAAAGTTTATTGACATTAAAACATCTTTAGCAACGTTTTTAAGCAAATGCAGAACTGGATATTAACTGCGGCAGAGTCAATTTCGTTTTGGACAAAACTGTTTCATTTTGTGACCGATGTTTCTGAATTCCATAAAATCTGCCTGTTCTTGCAAGTATCTTTTTGATTTGATTCAAAAAACAGACATTTGAGGGTTGTGTTCCTCTATCCTACGAATTTACTTCTCAAAGTTTCATCATATGTAGTTTTTTATGTGCCAAACACAAGCAAATTTCTCCGAGAAAATCGATCTATGACACCATTCACATTTGACTAACCCCAAGTGATCCAAATGTTATACAGTAATTGATTTACATTTAGACGTCTTTCACCAATCAGGTATTATCCTTTATTCTTCGGTCTCGGTTTTTGTTTTGCTATTGAATATGAAAATGTTTTGTATCATGCTTTCGCTGCAATTTTAGCTCAAGTTCAATGTGTTTTTGTTGAATTCCATTGTTTATTCCATTGTTACGTATACATTATTCCATTGTTACGTATTTCTCGCAGAAAAATAATGCGTTTTTACTGAACTTTAAACCAATCTTCCGATATCGGTTATTACCCTATTGGCCATGAGGGTCGGAAGGGGGGCCAGGGGGGCCAAGGGGCCAAGGCTCCCCTGGATTTTGGAAATTTCAGCAAAAAAGGTTGTTTTCTTGATTTCGAGTGGGACAAAATAAATTTCACCACTTTTGGCCACCACCCCTGGAAAATTTTGGAAAAATGCCCTAGTGCCACCACCCTGAAAAAAATCCTTCCGACGCCCATGCCTATTGCAATATGAAGGACAACGCCAAATATATTGCCGATTTCTCATTTTGGGCGGTTTTCTGTTGGTTTTTCTTTCTATTGCAGGGTTGTACTGCAAAATAGTTCTCACGTGAAAAACTCTGCTCCAACGTGTCGAGTACTCCCCGCAAAAACCTCCTTCGAGCCAGCATCGAGCAACGCAGTGTTCATTCAATAAATGGCTACAGCTTCATCTCATATTGTGCCATGAAACGTCTTCATTTTTGGTTTCTTCACCCAAAATCAGAAACTTAAGGTAAAATATTACACCGTCCTTCTTGTTCTGAGCAAATTCATTAGAATCTTCAACACTTCAGAATGTTGACAAACGTCTGCAATGGTTGCATCACTTTTATTTTCTTTTACTATGCTTTAGCAATCGGTATTGTAATCCGACATAGAAGACGCGCAACAAGGTTGCAAAAGTTTTCCGACCATCACTTCTATTTCATGATTTACGAAAGAGTTCACACAAAAGCCTGAAAGCGTTTTCAGGTAGTGCTGCGTGCAACAGTGCATAGTCAGCAAATCTGTTGAAGTAATCAAAATATGCCTAAAATGTACCTAGCTCATTGCAATAAACGAGTGGTTCTTGACCTTTCTTCTATCACACCTCTCTTAGGTAATTTTTTATGTTTCAAGCCCCCCTAACATTAAATAAGTTGGTAAATGTTTTTTATTGACAAATTTATTAATAAATTTTCCATGTTGTAGAGCGCGTGAAGGCTCCCGTCCCCTGGAAATTTATTACGGCCTCTGTGGAGGCGCTCCCATCGGTTAAGAACCACTGCAACAAACAATCATCCATTTCCTCAACCAAACCTCTGTAGGCGAAATGCTTGTGTTGGTACCACGATATATAACGCATGAAAAGCCTTCAAGCATTCAATTCACTCATTAACAATCAATCTCATATTACAAAGTGAACTGGAGCTAGATTTTCGTCAGGGCAAAAAACTTCCAATGAGTCAATCTCAATACATTTTATTTATTAAAAAGAGTTTTCAAGGTTGTTAACAAGCAACTACTTGACTCTTTGTATTTTAGAGCGTATGTAGAAATTACTTTCCTATTGTTGTTGGAAATCATACCATTTGCTGTTGTAAAAATTGTGCTCAACATTCGTTTTAGCTTCTTGCAACGCTTGTAGTTCCAGCAAAAAGTTAGATGACACGAGCAGCAGCGACCTGCCGTGGTTTAACAATTCGCGCGCATTGTACGCCATGTACAGTATAGGAAGCAGCGCAAATCTGCATTGGAATCTGTCACAGGCATGTGGGATAAAGCATCTGCGACTTGAGGAACGGTTGAAAGAGCGAGTGTTACCAAGCGTAGTAGAATTTGGACTCTGCGCAGAAGCCCTGAAATCCTCGGATGAAAATACGTGTCGATAGACAGCTGGAAGAGCATACATTTAATAGGTTGTGGAGAACACTTTGTGAAGCAGCGAATCTATGTATTCTCGTGACGTACTGTGAGTTCCAAGCAGCTATTTTAATTTTCAAAAATTTGCTTTTCTAACAAGCCTTATTTGATCATTGCAAACGCATCCCGATAGAGCTTTCACCAAAACAAGTTTTCAAATTCAGTCAAACAAATACACGTATAAGCTCGTATCACTGAAAACAGATCAATACCGCTTTGAACACAAAGCCACTCAATCGTCTATTGAGTGAAATAGCATTTTAATCCTTACATCAACTGTATTTCCCCACATGCGAGTCTCGTATCATGGATATAGTCTTGTAATTATTCTGCAAACCATGATTTGTGCTTCGAATCGCTTCGGCTGAGAATTTCATCAAAGCGATTCAAAGCACACCTCAAATCATGTGTTGCGCCTCTTTCTTCTTGCAAAATATACGTTTAGAACGACTTGCATTTCCTGTCTTGCCCTGCTATTAACAGTCTTGATCGTTTGTATCAGATCATTTGGACACTCATATGATCTGATATCATCGGTATCTTTCCAGTGGGTTTTCAATAGGCTTGTTTTACAGCATCAACGGTGGGGTTGAAATGAAAGCAATGAAGAAAGTCACTGGGAAGTTTTACTGGGGCATATACACTGCGTATGAAGCTAACTAAAGAGAAACAAACACACAAATACAAATTCGTAATCTGCCCCCAACGTATTAGAAAATCGTTCAAGTGCAATTTCGACAGTGGGTTCGCTTTGCTAGAAGACATTTTTAGCAGCTGCAATGAAAATTTTGAAATCTGTGTTTCGCTATAGGCACATATGGTTTTGCAGAGGGCATGAAGAAAAGTTACTTGATACATGTAAAAATATTTTTCCAAAAGTTAATTGACCGCCGGTATTAGAAAAACACATTTTATTTAGAGTTCCATAAAACCTCTATTACCTGACGTTATTCGCTAAAAGCGATTACATGAGCAGGAGTTTAGGAACATTCAAAACAGCATACATTCTCATCGACCTTCTAGTGCATACTGGAAAGAAGTTGTGGAAATTGACATAACGACCGTAATAAGGTGTGATTATCCCTGGGTAACATTTTACCTCTCAGACCTAAGGAAGTTTCGCAAACACTTTCATGCACGTACGACACAACTTGTGTTTGCAGATGTGCACTGCTAATGAATAGGAAATAATTCTTAAAAAGCACACGGTTTTATTTACTCTGTTTATTAGCAAAAAATGTTGACCCCATGTGTATGAAACAGTAGATCAGTATTGTACTTGGGATTTTGTCTGATCCAGGAGTTACAATTGGACGATTTAACTTTGTGATAACAATAGTCGGTTTGACTGGATAAAAACGTTTGTTATGAACGTGATTTTCCAGAGACAAAGACCTCTTCCAAAAGTAAACTTTATATGATGCAAGCAAGTTGGACCACTCTACACGTAACATGAACTCTGTAGTCATTTTGGTTATAAAGCTGGTCTGTAGTCAATTGTCCATGGTCACGTTAGCACCAGAATAGCAAACCACACACAAACAAACATGATTTTGAAGCACATCTTAGCGAAAAACAATTTCGCTCTTAATTTAGACAAGTTTCTAAAAGGAATTTTGCAGGGTTGTCCATGGGACATATTTATCTATCTCATCCCATAGCAATTTATGCCTGTCCCAGCCCATGGGATTCCCATTACATTATTATAATATTAATATGGAATACAATTCAATTAAAATTATTAAATTTATGAAAGTTTAGGTTAGTACCTACTAAATAGGACTACATGCACAAAGAGACATGCAAAACGACAACATTCACTTACTTTGAACTTCAGAAGTATAGCCTAAGTATGACAATTCAGTAACATTCTGACACTTTCATTCTATTTCTGAGTCTCATGGGAAATACGAATTTGTGCTGTCCCAGCCCATGGAACGTTTCCCATGGGATTCCCACAGGAATCCCATTCCAATGGACAAACCTGGAATTTTAAGGTGAACGCAGCTTCTTGCACTAATTACTCCACACTGCTTTCTGCCGAAATTAAAAATATTCAATAGACACTGGCAGGATCTTTTTCTCGCAAGAGAGCAAAAAAAAATTTGTGCCACATATTTACTTTTCCCGTCTACTTCAGCATACCAATCGTTATGATTTTGTACATTATGAAAGTCAGAGCTGGGGTTATATTATCACTCCGGCACTTGGGAAAGGCTTTGGTCAAATAAAAACGAAAGATTTGTTTGCCGTTGGGATGTTTCAGAATTTTTATGCATTTTTTCTTTGATCGGCAAAATTTTATTGGAGTAACTCCAATTTTTCACATATTTGTTCTTTCATGATTAGCTTGTTGTTTGTTTTTTTATGTTTCATGCGACTCTACAAGGCCTTCGTTTTATTTCAACTGATGGGAAACGTAATTTCAGGTGAATTCAATTAAAAAAGGTATTGAAGCTTCCAAAATATGATTTGGTGCATGACATCCTCATGCCGTTAAATTAAAACGTTCAATTTCACAACCAATCATTGTGAGTGAAAAAAATAAAGCAACCATCTTTTTTGGGATAAATTCCTGGCGTCATCCGAAGACATTCTCAGACAAGCCAAAATTATGGAAATTGTCACGGGTTCCACGTCGCAATATTTTGCTTTTATCAAAATATCATAATCAAGCAATCAAATTCAATGTTGCCCATTTGCTGCATTTTATTTTCTATTGAATGGTTCCTATTGCTTGTGAAACACAATACTGTAAAGCCCTAACTGGTAACGCAGAAGTAAAAAGCGGCCTTGGTTAGTTCAAAGTGCAACAAACGTTAATTACGTTTACTGCGACAACAACCGTGAAATTTTCTTCGCGGTGTAAAATATTCAAAATTGTTGCTCGATTGCTGTACTTGAAGAATGATTACTGCAACGTAGACGTCGTGGTTTACGTGATAAGATTATCTGAAAACACGTCGTTACTGAAAACAAATCAACAAAATCCCAAACAAAACAAGCATAGTGCAATGACGTATGTTCGGAAAGTTACCCACATAACGAAACTTCAGCAAGAATGCTACAGTCTTTTGTCGTGAAGAGTGTTTTGAAAAAATAAACTACAAACGTCCCACCAGGTGCAACACCTTTAATATCACCTTGTCTTTATATACAGTAGTGATCATCTTGCCTTTGTTCACCGCAATCGGTTTCAAAACGTTGCTGATAAGCGTTAAGTGCCTGTAGAGCACCGTTATGGAACAGAAAGAAGATATTTTGAGACTGACATTGAACAGAAGTAGTTGAATGTCTAACATAACGCACAATGTCTAGTAACCTGGGGGAGGGGTTGAACATGTTGAAAACTAACACAAGTAAAATGTGCCGGCTTGCTGGAGGAGATGGATTGCTTAAATCGATCTATGAACTTCAACACAACTCATTTTTAATTTTTTCCAGAAACGTTTAATTTTGCAGTGTTTAACTGAACTCTGTAGAATTTGGTTCTAAATGATTCCTGAGCTTGTTTTGCTTTATCTTGTGTGCAACACCACCATGTCAACAGAAGGCCTTATTTGCAACAGAGGTCATGTGGAATACAAAAACAGAACCGAAACTTATTTAGGGTTAGACATGTTGTCCGAACGGAACAGCACGAGTGGGAATTGCCTCACCATCTGCTTCAAAAACAAATCGTCAAAAGGTATCATTTGACCAACTGCATGTTAAAGATTATACTGCTGATATGAAAACAATTTGTGACTTTAGCATTGTGTTTCGTAAAAGATTAAACAAGGAAAACAACATAACAATACTGCTTTTTAACAAGATGCAACAAATGTGAATATTTTTCAAACGTATTTGAGTTTCATCCGCATAGCACATTGTGGGTATTCATTTCTTTGTATCTTTGTTGCTTTTTTATGTACCAAAAAGTTATTTTTAATGTAGACATGCAGTTTGTTTCCATACTCAACAACAAATTCATAATCCCTAATATTATCGTTCATCCTTTTCAAACACAAACAAAGGTGCTTGAGATTAAGTGTTGAAAGGGTGTTTTGCATACAAAAATAAACGTGCATTCTAGTACAAATCTACTTAAAACCATAGAAAATGCTATCTTACCAACAATTGTTTAAGCCGCAAAACCTAACGTTTCTACATCACACAAAAGAATAGCAGTGTTGCAAAAAAGTTACCAAATTTCTTACAGCAAGTCTGCCTCCTGGTGTAAAACCTGGTTTATTTTTCAGAAAAAACATTTTACTTCTTCCTGAACGTTGCATTCTCAAACAACCAATGTCTCAACAAAGAGGAGACTTGCAGAGGGGCAAGTTCAAGTAACCTGTCGGTTTGATTTGAACCTGGCGTAAATCAAACCTTTGCCTAGAACAAACTCTGCGCTTATACTTTTCCACAGTAAGAAAAAACTCAGGCGTTCAAATATGTGATGCCGAAATCTCCCCTAAAATTCTCAATTCTAATTACTTACTAACTGAAGCCTACTTATGCTTGGTCAAAAATAGTGCAAATGAAATAACACAAATTTGGGTTTACCGCTAAGTCTTCGAAAAGATAGACTTTTGTATTTCGTTATATAAAAACTTTTTAATTTCAAGGTATTTTGCCTGCTTCGAAACTGATGCAAGTAAGCAAAAACAATAAAATGGAAAACTTGTTTCCATACCAACTTAAATAGTGTCATTCAATGTTCACTACATCGCTGCTATAAATTAAAGTTTTGATGTTTCATCAACGTGGAGTTTCTATAAACTAAATTTTATTTTTGCAATGGACACCAGGGCTGGTTGATAGTTAACAATTCAAACTATTTCTACGTCAATTGTGCAAGCTTTTCCGTTCTGGAAGCAATCAGCAAAAGATGTAAGCAATTAATAAAGCTTGTCGGCTAATATATTATAAACGACTGATGATTTTTTCATTCTTTATATCATTTTTATGTACGTAGATTTGCATGCTGTGTGTTTGATTTGGTCCTTTTTGGTGTTCATTCTTGAATTAATTTGTTTTATGTCGGTATTGATGTGATCACATTGTGCTAACTCATAGTTCACTGATTAGTCTTGCAGTCAGTTGTGATTTTACCCAAGTCTTAAGCAATCGGAAGACCGTGCGTATCATCAAGTTGTATACATTTTCTTCACAGTTGCGATATTTTACTACAGTTCCTCAACGTCCTTCATTTTCTGTAACCTAAGCACACAACCTCTACCGTAACTGGAAGTGTTAGCTTTGTTTTCAGAACTTTTCCGTTATTGACAGACTTGGATACACTTTCAGCGTTTTTCATAGACGACTGAAAGTTTTACTTACGTTTTCAGAGTTTTGACATGACCAGGAATGGTAGATTTGCTCTAAAAGTATTTTATCCCATTAACACCCCTTACTTCAGGGGTCGGTAATCACCGGGCCGAGTCCCGGAGTTGGTCAGTGAAAAAAGTGTTACCGGTCCGTGCGGAATCAAGGCCACATTGGTCCAAACGTGACTGGAACGACTGACATAAGAAACACACTGCGGTTGCCATTGACTAAAAAAACCCTACAGGTTGGAGCATTTTACTGCGGCAAAGCAAGTCCAGATTTTTCACTGCACCAGTGGCACGATCACTTGCGAGTTGTAATAAATTTGCCGAACATTCAATATTTTATTGAGGGCCGGTCCGCAAAATAATTCCAGGCTGAAACCGGTTCTCAATGCAAAAAGGTTGCGGACCCCTGCCTGACGTCACGAATTATTTTGTTTTTGGATAGCTTGAATTACTGCAGCATTGCACCATTCCGATTTTAAATAGATGAAGAAACAATCCAAAACGTTTCAAAGTAAACAGCAGTTTTTAAAATTTTTTAATTGTAATGGAGTTGATGTTAAAATATTTTGTAAGAACAAACAACCGATCATAATCTTTTCCGATATTTGGAAGAGTCAGCTCTTGCATATGTATACTGTACTATTTTGATCTCTGCTCGATTTTCCAACGTCGTTCTTTAACTTCAATAAACTTTAAGTTGATTATTAGAACTTACCGACGTATATTTTCAGGGAATGTGTTGGTGTTGACTGCTGCAATACATCTCATTGCAACAAGGGATCCAATGCAGAATGCAATCCAGTTCAAGACCTATCCCAAACCAATTCTTTAAATAGTACAAACATTAATCCTGCCAAGCAAAACAACACATTTGAGCCGAGCATCGACTCAATCGAATAGGCAAATACAACAGAGCAAGCAACTACACCAAAGCAACAAACTACACCAGAGCAAGAAACTACACCAGAAAAAGACAATCCAGCAGGGGACCCTGCAAAATCATCACACGCTGAAGTATTATCACCCTCTCAACTGGTGCTTTCTCTAGTTTTTCTGCTTGTCGTGATGTATAGGTGCAAACAATAACCAAGTAAAGCTCATCCTTCCACAACGGAAGAAGATGGAAAAGTACAAGGTGATACCGCGTGTTTATTCAGTCCATTTCCATGAGGTGAAACCATGAGGATTTCAAAAAGGAAGAAATGACAGATTAAAAATGCACAAGTCGTTGAGATCTTAACGACAATCGTGATGCTGATATGATTGAAGATATAAGATTTACAACTCGGTATTTTACTTTTCAAGAGGACATGCAGTAGCAGTAACAGACATATCGTTCAGAAAGTGCAGGCCAAAAGCGACTACACAAAAACTAGAGAAGGGAAATGGAGCTTTAGACGAATCTGCCTGCCATGCTGAGACTTCACAATTACTGCATGCAAATACTATTATTGAAACAGTAAAAATGTTTGCTATTTCAAAGATATTGCCCAACAGCAACATTTTTTATTGATGCACAATCACTGCCGTAAAATTTGGGGCTGGCCCTCAACGTATTTGAAAATCGCTTCATTTCCTCACAAATTTGAACATTTAGAAAATTACGTCCAAAAAAATCTTCAGACACTCCAGGAGTTTTGGATTCTGCAGTATGCCCTAAAGGTTTGGTTTCATTACGACCATGCACAGAATAAGATAATCAGGTGGAGTGTCTTTTTGGTTGTATCACACCTTATAAACTTTTTCTCTTGATAAATCCCCTTCAGCAGAGGAGTTTATTCAGAATTGCTGAACCAAATGCAGTATCTATGAAGGGACGAATTGTAATATGATTTGCTTGTTCTTTCATGATTGTGCAGGTGCGATTATAATGTTGGTACTTTTATGTTGCATGTTACATTTCATATGTTTTCGAGATTTCTATTTTCTTTGATATACTTTCATGAAAATAATAATTTTGCACAACATATTTCTTTGTTTATATACGATTTCGATTTTGACTGAAATAAACTTTGATTTTAATCACAACCAAAATGGATATCCAATTACATAAAAATTATTTGGTTATGACTGCAATGGTACCAGCTTCAAAATAAATTAACGATAAACAATTTTATTTTCAATCAAAACAAAGTAAAATCATTGCATTAACATTTAGACAATTTCATATTTGCATGATTTTTTCAAAATATTTTTTCATTGTTTTGAAACCTTTCTAGTATTGTTTGTCTCAGAATGATGTTTATGTTTGTTTTTTGTAACTGTTTATAATAAAGTCATTGACAGCGAGTGGTATATCTTAAACGTTGTAAACTATATACTGTACTTGTGACATGTTGACAGACAAATATTTGAATCAAGTGGTCGATAAATGGATCATTCGAATCAATTGCTGTGCATCAATCGAAACAATTGCAAAGTATTTTCGGTTGTGTCAATATTACTCAAAGGGGACAATCCAGATGAGTTGGTATTGGCATGGAGTATGAAATCACTGAAGTCTGGGTTGGTTTCCACCTTATCAACCTTCTGCATCATGTCGGCCCAGTCTGCGGATTTGTTATCGGCGGATTCGAGCAGATCATGCACAGGAGCCACAAGTGCGTATTGATTGTATTGTAGATGCCGCTGAGTCTCATCAGGGAAAATGCCAAGAGCAGAATGAAGTATGTGTCCACCCTCTGCAGGCACGGAATGCTAGATGCATGGTGGCTTTTTCTCCGTTTGCTTTCAGAAGGTTAGACTACTGCCACGACCGGCGGATAGTTGCATGAGGCGGGAGTCACATTGAGCCATGCACACCGATGGTTCAACCAATAGGTTGTGTGGGCGCAGTGCCACGCTAAGTGAGAACGCAGTATTCTGCCGTTGAGTGGACCAAAATAAACTCAGCACTTTGCTTCTCTAGCGCTAGATCCATTCCAGAAAGGCAAATCAAAAGACCAATTCTGAATTTTTGAACAAATTATTAGAGGTGTCTGCAGAATGTTAGCATTCTGCTGAAGTAACTTCAAAACATTT
>Ga0210059_1015825_pt1 | contig 10949 bp, 9 predicted proteins | sample Ectturendosymbi2_FD_188042 | JGI IMG/M metagenome (GOLD analysis project Ga0210059, IMG submission 188042) | Ecteinascidia turbinata endosymbiont from Florida, USA - Sample 2 (SPAdes) (version 2) | ecosystem: Host-associated > Tunicates > Ascidians > Unclassified | place: Key West, Florida... | reverse complement strand
TGTCACCCGGGCCGACCATAACAATGCTTCATCTTTCCACTCCTCACATTTGCTTACAACAACATAAAATGAGAGAAAATCATTTGTCATCCTTGTTATAACAATAAGGAATAATAAAGCATCTTGAACATCACAATCAAATACTCAGAGACTGAAAGGATTCTTGTTTTTAATTCTCGATTATGGATCTTATTTCTCTACTTGTTGGCCACCCTTCTCGTCACTTTTCCTATTTTTTGCTTTCTTTACGTTTGCATGTATGCATGGCTAAATAAATAGCATAGCTGGCACATGCTAGGCTGTGGTTCAGCGGGAACGTTTAATTTTTTGTCATTACTTGTGAATCAGTTGGCACCGTGGATTCGATGTGTTTTCCATGGCAACAACAAAGTGCACAGGTCTAATGAAGCCCTGAAGCAAATTGGGTTTGCTTTTTTGTCTTACTTAGGGCAAGGTGCTCGTAGTTTGTCAGTTTTTTTTACAACTGCGGCAGATCTTTTGCAGGTAACCATTGCCTTCTTATTGAAGATGTTTTCTTTCTCTGATAAAAAGAAAGTATTAGATGCTTTCGACAGGCATTGTTGGGACGCAGCATGTTTCAGTAGAATGAGCGAAGTTCGGGATTGCCGGTGTAGTTGACTAGCAGTGAAATGCTGCAGCGCCTTCCCGCTGATTTTATGACTCTGTGTATAGTTCCTAAATTTGCTGTTTTTTAGTGTCAAGTTTTTATATTTTCAAGTTGTTCATAGTTTCCATATTTTTACGTTAAACTGATATTCACAACTGTTCCAAATTTCCGTTTATGCTGACACACTTACAATTTTCGCAAAACCGCTTGTCGGTTAGAAAATGCAGAAAGGTTGTAAAGCCTATAGCAGTAGGCTACGTGAAAGTGACTGATCAGCCATGACGCATTATTTGCTCTCTGTGTGGAACTCTTATGAGCAAAACCTTTTCACAAGAGAGTTCCGAGGCGTTTTTTGAACTTCAAAAAGTCTGCATTACGCAGAACAAAAAAAACTTCACCAGCGTGTTTTAACAGAGTGCTTTGAAAAGCACTTGGAAAAAGACATCGTTTTGTTTGGCTTCTCAAAAAAGAAACTTTTTGGCACTCTCCCACCTCTTTTGAATAAGCCTATGGGTTTCATAGCAAAACACCTGGAAAACAGTTCGAAGATAGTCCTTAGCAAAGTACTCCCAGCCTCTCGCTGCAGAGGTTACGGGCTGTGGTTTCATGCGTACATGCACATTTTTTATTGAATTCAGTATAATTTTAAATGGGGTTGAGGGCAAATTGTTTTCTCCATCTCGCAAATAAGATAACAACAAAGAAAGCTTAGCCACTGACCTCTTTGAGCGGTTAAATTTTGAATAATCATTTTATAAAACCGTTTTTTCAAGGAACTCCTTGCAAAACTTCATAAAAAATAACCTATGCAATGTTTCGAGACGAAGAGCTCGAGACTTCAGAAAACGGGTCTCGAGACGCGACTCGAGACTCCATCACTGACTAATACATTATACCATCCAGTGGTGGGTTTAGGGTTGGAGGGGCCCGAAGCAAGACTGAAAAGGGGGCCTTCTGATGACGCCATCATGCTCAGCAAACCGTGATAATAACTTTTGATTTGCCTAAGATACGGCCACCCAAGGATATGTTCCTGAGACTACGGCATAACTGAAATTGCTGGAGAAAATGCAAAAGGGTGTTAATGATACACAATTTTTAAAGCACTGAAAGTTGGGAAGATAAGGCTGGCAACACATGCAAGTTAGGCAATAGCATGTTTGCATCCTCCCCACTATTTTAGTTTCGCGCCCCATTTCTCTGCATTCACCATCAATAAACTACAAAGTTCCCCCTTTGAAAATTTCACACCTTTCCCCTTTGAAAAATGCTTGGTAGGCTAGTTGGTGTCCTGAATTTGCTCACATTCTTGTCCTTGTGGGAATCCATTAAACCATAAGATACAACCACGAAGATTTAAAACACTGAATTTGTTTTAAATTTCATCCTTTTAGCATACAAAGGCATCCAATTAGAGACTTGTTTTGAAAATCTTTGACGTTGGATGAGTCAAAGCTGCCCTGATCTTGAGTTGACATTAGTTGTTTGAAAAATGTGCAAAAGTAGGAAATAATTCATCATGTACCTTATCGAAAACATTTCTACTGCAGCAAGTAGCCTACACAGTTGATTAAACCTGTGCTAAGAATTAAACGGTTCAAGTTGTACTGGCTAATAGCTAGCAAAAGCTTAAAACATCACCTATCAAGTGTGGCCCATTCGCTCTTATTTAATAGGGTCTTTTCAGAATTTCTTGGAAAAAATTTCAACCCACAAATTTTTAGGAAAAGTTGGTTTGAAGTTTTTCTTTGTTTGCTCATTGGAGATGGCGGTGGGGCCGCTTTGAAAGGACGGTACTTACACACTACAATTGCTGTTGGGGGCCCCTTTGAAGGTGATTGGTACTTACATATTACAGTTGCTGTTGGGGCCTCTTTGAAAGCATGGAATTTTACATTGTAATTGCTGTTGGTGGTCCCTTTGAAAGCAGAGTACTCACACATTACAGTTTTTTAAGGCCCCTTCAATGATGTTTAAAAGCAGAGTACTTACACATTTCAGTGGCTGTTAGGGGCCCCTTTGAAAGTAGCTTACCTTCAAAACGCAGTTGTTGTTGGGTGCCCCTTTGAAAGCAATGTACCTGCACATTAGTTTCTGTTCGAGGCCCTTTGAAAGCAAAGTACTTGCATATTGTAACTTCTTTTAGGGGCCTCTTCAATAAAGTTTAAAAGCAGAGTACTTACACATTTCAATGGCCCCTTTGAAAGCAAATTACCTTCAAGTTGCAGTTGTTGGAGCCCCCTTGGAAGAAAAGTACCTGCACATTTCAGATTCTGTAGGGGGCACCTTTGAAAGCAGAGTAGCCTACTTACTTATGACCTGCTTTGTAGCACATTATGTACGTGAATAAGACGTTTTTCATCAAAAATAAGGAAAATTTACACGCGTGACACCTCAAGGGGGGGCCCCAAACAGGGAGTACCTGAGGAAAGTGCCTCGCTCGTCTCCCCTTAAACACACCACTGATACCACCTAACCTATATTAAACAGTTATACACATGATGGCGGCAAGTCTGAATGAATTGATGAAACCGACGAGGTTTGATGCCGACCCGTCTTCTCCGAAAGCAGTTTAAACACTGCTTGCGAGTACTGACAGATTTTGCACAGAAATGTGATCAGATCGCAAGGGCTCAAGATGGAGATGCTCCGGATAATCTGCGAATGCTTTTTGCCTATATAAGTGCGGATGTTTATGAGGTGATCAAAAACTGTGCTGACAATGAGGCGACACTCTCAAAACCCAAACGAGTTTATGTAAAGTCTCCGAATGCGATTTTCGCCAGGCACGCTATGGCTACGAGGAAGCAAAATCCTGAAGAGTCATTACAGACTTTTTTGAATGAACTGCTTGTTTTAAGCAAAGCTTGCAACTTTGAAGATGTTACTGCTGTGGTTTACAGAAATGAGCTTGGTTTTATCAACGGTTTGAAATCTCATGAAATTCGCCCGCGTCTATTGGAAAATAACTAGCTAACGGTGGATCAGGCGTTCGATATAACCAACTCATTTGATTTGGCATTGGAGCATTCCGCTGCTTATCTCTCTCATGAAAAAGGTATGTCTGCTGCTGCCGCAGTTGCTCCTAGAGATATAGCTAGGGCCTACGAGAGGTACATCGTACCCGGGCCCGGGAAAGTTAAAGTACGCATGATCAGTTTTTCTGTAATCAGGCGTAAAATTATTAATGTGAGCCAACTGCCAGTGTACCAATTAACCTATTTGTAAATCTTAGCACGACAGCTCATTCAGATAACTATACAAACAAGCTATACACGTTTCGACGAGGACCCAGTGTCAGTCTTCGTATCACCTGGTAAAACTTCTCTCGGAGGCCCTGGATATAGCCTATACGATAATAATGGAACGCAACGTGGTTCTAGTTCTTCATGCTCGATTCCTAAGCCACGTAAGTGCTCTTTTTGTGCTAAAGCAGGGATCGGGAACCTATGGCTCGCGCGCCAGCTGTGGCTTTTTTGATGACGGCATCTGGCTCGCTTGATATTTTCTTAACACGATTGTTACGGATGAAACTTTTTCTGTAATTTTCCTACAAAGCCATCAGCAACACCAGAAGTCGCATTAACAGTAAGAAGCATATTATTAAAGAGAAAACTCAGATATTTACCATTGTTTGAAATTGTTGATTTTGCTTAAAAATGCACACGTTAGTTAAGTACATTGGTTGCATTAAGTGTTGAAAATATTACATGGCTCTGACGAAAATAAAACTAAAAATATGTAGGTTTCATAGCTCCTTTTACCAAAAAGGTTCCCGACCCCTGTGCTAAAGCTTATCATGAACGTGACCGCTGCCCTGCTCGAGACGCTATTTGCTACTTGCATAAAAAGATAGGTCATTTTTCACGGGCCTGTCGATCCAGACTTGGGTCTAGGTGAAATGGTACGCTCGCGACCCTCTCGGCATTGATATCTCCGTCCTTGTGCGTAGCAACGGCTGCTTGTTCTGGAGACCTGATAAAGAGCATCTACTCCCGCAATTGTCGTTGGGTAAGTCTTAACTGCGTTGATTGACTCGGGAAGTTCCGAAAGTTAATTCACTCATCGATTTGTAGCAAACTCAATTTAACTTTGTGTCCCTCTTCGCATCAAGTTCGAATGGCATCGACTTCAGTGAAGGTGTTGAGATTTTGTCTAACTGATATTGTTGTTAAAAGTAACAAGAATGCATTGACGAGATAGAATGTTCTCCCAACACTCTGCTGCGAAATCATTCTTGGTTTTGATTGCCAAAGTCAGCACCAACGCGTCATCTTTGAATTAGGTGGTAATCTTCAAGATATAGTCGTCTCACACGATGAAACCTGCGCTGTGGCTGTAGCTGAAACTCAGGAAATTAGTTTGTTTTCTAATCTGACAGCTGGTGTGAAGCCCATTGCTACTAAGTCCCGACGTTTCAGTCATGAGGATCGGTTGTTTATTCAAGACAATGTTGACAAGATGTCATGATGAGATATTTAATTTCACAGGTGTGGAGAGAACAAACACAGAAATTAATGTATCTTTGTTTGAAAATGCAAATGACTAGCCTATACGATAAAAAAACAAGGTGGAAAAAGTATCAAATAACAGACAGATGAAGAATATTAACCGCCATTATAAAGAGAAGCTTTACAGTGTCTGTTAAGTATAAAATATATAGCAAAGCATGATGAAAAAATGACATGATACAAGCCACAAAAATGGACAACACAGGGTGAGTTGAACAAATTCTATTTGTTACTTTGCACTGACAAGCCCAGAAGGTAGGTAATTTTTGTACAGATGTTTGAAATCAAAGTGAGATCGAAACTTGATATGGTTAGGTATTTCTAAACATATCTTGGGTCCAATGAATTTGAGGGAAAATTGCCCTTGGGAAAAGTTTACCCTCGGTAAGAAGAAATTTTTTGAAGTTGCAAGTCTGGTGGGGTATTTATGAAGAGTCTGAACAGACTTGAAAAATTGGGTAAATGTGATGGAAGTTGATTGTTTTCATAAGAGTGCATAAACTCACCAGTAAACACTTTAAAGAAATTGTTGATTGTTATTTTGTATATACATTTCATCCGAAGTGCTTTTGTTGGATGTTTTCAGATATTTCACAGCTTTGTTTTGTAGATTCACAATAGGCTGAATAGCAGTTTTTGAAGCCTTTCCCAGTTCAAGACAGCATAATTTACATAAGGTTGTATCAGTGCATTACACGCAGGTTTTAATTGAACTGACACTACTATATTACCATCATCATCATGAAGGTCCATTGCCTGAACCAGGCATAAGGGCCAATGTGCAGGCGGTCTTCCAACGTTTTCTATCATAGGGAAGCTGGAAGATACGTGGAGTGTTTAAATTCAGCCAACTACAGTATAGAATACTTTATTCAAAGTTTAAACGGTCTTAGAACAGAACTACATGCAACGAACAAATAGGTTGGCGAACAATCCGACTCATGCTTCACACAAACGCCGGAGAACAAATGCCACGATTCAAACTAAAACAGTAGCGTAGAGGCCAACCCAACAGTCACGTCTGGGCCAAAGGCACGTGATTAATTATTACTCCAAACCACAGCCTCAATATTTTCCCCACTCCAAGCTTTCTAGATTCACCAACTGTGAGTGGAGTTTATGGCTCACTTACCATTGCACTACGAAATACCGTCAGTTGAACCAAATGTTGTGCAAACATAAATATTTTTCTTTTGGCATCTGACATGAAACATTGCTTTGAGCATAATTATGTTGACAAAACAATTTCGAATTTAGTTCAGGCCCTTTTCCCTCTGGGCCATCGCCTGTTGGATGCTTGTCTCCCCCATTTTAGTGGCATTCCGTAACTTCGTTGTTCCCCAGCGATCAAAATCTGGCTAAGGGCCTGGTTGCGCTGACGTTGCACAAGTGCAGTACGTATGGGCTCAATGAAATAGGTTCGGTGATGAGCAATGCGGAGTGTAAAACTCCCAGCTCCCCTGCTTTTCCCACAACCTTGGTACAGAAAGCCGTGGTCGTTTAATGTTCTTAAAAATTGTTAGTAGGAAACCCTTGGATGTTTTCAATTCTAAAACCAGCCGTTTCTGATTTGCAAACTGTTGAGCGGTTGTATTGCGGACAGGTAGCAGCACGGTACGCTAAAACGTGTTGTTATCGTAAGGATTCCGAACGTAATCGTCGTGGGAAGTTCGGTCCTGAAGCTTTTGGAATCGCATTTCCACCCTCAACTTGTCCGTCAGAAACAATTCAGCAGCCTGCATGTATTACGAACAAAACACGAACAAACTGATTGGCTTGCCCTGGCCAAAAATTTTAGACCGCATTACTGCGTTCCACCAAGGCCTTCTAGAGACAACAAGGCTTCTCAACGTCTTGATAACGTCACCGAAGAGTGGCTTTGTTTTCTGAAAACTACCCGACGTCCACTGTCACAAGCGATTTAGATCACATTTGTGTGAGCGTGGCGCGCGTTGTTGCAAGCAGTTGGCTTCTGCTTATACGAATGTTCCAAAAGTACTGTAGATTCGTGACATAGCAAAGTTTTGCCTTTGATGAAATTAAGTTAAGTTAAGTTCATGCGCAAAAGTTGCAGTTAGTTCGCTGCGTTCTCAGTTGGTAGTGGCAGTAATCACAAAACGGATAGAAAATGCATGCTTTAGGACTGCAGTTTGGAGGGCTACAGTATAAGGGTGCTGTGCTAGCCAAGGTTGCCAGGTCCAAGAGAAGAAAAAATGCCAAACTTGTAAAAAAACGCCAAATCACTTCAACAAATGCCAAGCAAGCTGAAACAAGCCAAATGCTGTTGGTTTTGACATTTCCAGATGATTAAATTGGCAAAAATACAGCGGTACTCGTGAACAAGGCACTAATTACAGCATATAAAGCAACAAACAACTATTGCACTTTAGGAAAAACAAACAGAATTAAACTAGAAACACTCTTACGCATTTTTTAGCCTTTGATATACAGTGGAAACCGCTCAATAGAGCACCCTGGGGAATAGAAAAACCTGCTCTAACAAACGGTTGCTCTTTTAACCGATGAGAACGTTTTGCAATAAAAATAGGGGGTGATTCGCACCAGAACCGTCGCCAGAAAGTTTTCAATAAGCTTTACGTTTTTTCAGGGGGCTTAAACGTTTGTGCAGGGGGCTTGAACGCAACAACTCTATTTATTTATAGTATTTCATATTTCAATTTGGGGCGGCTGGGAGCTTTGTTTGGGGGGGCTAAGCCCACGAAATCCACCCCGTGGCGACGGGACTGATTCACACTAGGGCAAGGGTTCTCAACCTGGGGTTCGCAAAACCCCAGGTGTTCACGGGAAGATTTCTACGGGTACTTGGATGGCAGTTGAGTTTTCATGTATTACTATTTTTTAATATCCTATACTAGAGGAAAATACATGCCGATTGAAAACTCCGTAGATTTTGCCCGATCTTGCGTTGTTGTGATGCAACAATGTGAAATCCATGGCTTTGCCAGCTAACCTGTGCAAGTGTGCGTGTTAGGTTACTCCACAGACAGCATACTGGGGGTTCGGGTTGATTGTTTTATGACTCGGGGGTACTTAACAGGAAAAAGGTTGAGAACCCCTGCACTAGAGGTTCACCAATATACATATCATCAATATCAGGGTACTGTATTTTATTCTCGTTGTAAGCACTGCGCACAGCATTGCAAAAACAAAAGTTACTGTATTTTTGCAGCATTTTTGTCATAATGTATTGAACAGTAGCTGTTGTGGTGGACACTGTTCACTCTTGCCCCTCTTCAGCCCAAAACAACTAGTCGATTTTTGATTGTTTTACTTCATTTTTGGTTGCTTGTACTACAGCATGATCACTGCCGCACGTCCAATTGCTCCAATAAGGGGTGTGCCTGCTCTGATAAGCGTATAATTTATAAGAGGAAAAAGATAGGATCGTTTTTTTTCAGCCGAAACTGCTCAATAAACGGTTTGCTCTATAAACCGATGCTCTATTAAGCGGTTTCCACTGTAGGCTACAAGGTTTTGTCCCTTTGCTTGAAAATGCTTAGTAGAAAATAGGCTACTTACAAATGCTGGAAACAATAAATCACAGTTCATGAAACTACACATGCACCATACCGTAGTTTCCAATCACTTGATTCTTGAAACCAAGCATTAGGCATGTCATACTTCCACAAAATATCTACTACAAAAAGAAAATCTACCTAATTTGTCTGTTCTTGTGTACACTTATATCAAAATGTGCTACATTCACACTGATTTTACTGTTTTTAACCAAGGAAATCTGCTAAATTGGCTTTATCATAGTTTAAAATTATATGAAGATTTGCGAAATCTGGCAGCACTGTTATGTGCTTATATTAAAATATTGCTAATGGCTGCACTGGTCTGATTTACTTACATACACAAGCATGAGGAATACCAATCTGCAAATAACAATCTGCAAAATAACACACTATCCAATCTGCAAATAACACACTACTGTTCATACAGTAGATCCTTTCTTAAAAGAACCTTAAATGCTGTACAGCACAACACCTAACCTGATTTGCATAGACTTTTATGTTTATTTTACGAAAACAGCACAGTCTACTGCTTAAGACACTGTACAATGTGCCGCAGTTTGCGAAGTCTCCCAAAAACGCATTATGACTCTTGCCCTGTGACGTCACTTAGACGGCAAAGCCGTTTGCATCTTCGAGAATAGGACTGTGGCAGAAAAGAGAGGACAATTGACCTCATAAAAAGCTCTTAATTCCAAGCCGACAGCAGCAACTGAGCCAGAGGTTTCAAAAAAGCCAAACAATTTTTTTTCATGCCAACACCATCACAAAGGCCAAAAAAATGCCAAACTATGTCGTACATGCCAAACACCATTTTTACCTGCCAAACCACTGTAAAAAAGGCCAAATTTCTGGAATTTGGCCTTAAACATGCCAACCTGGCAACCCTGGTGCTAGCAAGGTCTGCTGGAAGAACTGGTGCTCTAATGCAAGCGAGCAAACCAAATCAAACACATATACTTACATAAAATGTGAACAAATCATGGAAACAGGTTCACAAATTTATAGTTGCATTGTTGTTGCTTTCTTCAGTTATTAGTGTATATGTGTACTGTGATCATAGGCGTAGCCAGGGGGCAAAGGGGCCACGCCCTCCCAAATTTTAAGAAAATATAGTCATTTTGTGCTTTGAGAGAGGTTTTTCTAAACAAAATAGCGTTATTCGCCTAAAATCAAATATTTTGGCCCGTAAAATTTTTGGGCTGGCTACGCCACTGACTGTGATAGTAGAAACTCTCTAGCGCTGTAGAAAAAAACAAAGTACTGTAACTTCAGCATCATCAAATTTACCCCCAGGATACGTAAAATTTACCCCCAGGGGGTTACCCCCGGTTGAGAACCCCTGTACTATACTCTTTTCGGCCTGATGGTATGTTCCTCTCATATGATAAGCTAACCCACGTAATTTATAATTGACCATATCTCGTAAACTCTTTGCGCGCAATGTTGTCATTTTGAAATATTATTTAGGTGTGCGAAAAGCATTTCCGAAAAACTGAAATTCGCTGGGAAGCTTCCGCATTTGATGAAAAAACTGGACGACATTTGCAATATCGTTTAAAGGTACCAAGACTGCTGCCAGGAGTTGTCCCTTCACAAATGACTAACTGCCCAGATTATTGTCGGGACCAAGTTTATCAAATTTAGACTTTGATTGTAACTTTGTTAGCTGCTGTTGCTACACCTTGACGATTTTTTGAAAGCTGAAGAGCATTTACCCGTAAGTACTTATATTACTGGGTACGTTTATTTTGGCACAAAGAAAAACTTGCCGTGCATTTATTGTGCACAAGTCGAATGACTTGCGACGATGGTGATGTCCAGTACTGTGAAGCAGGGCCACAACCAGGAACGGGCAAACCGGGAAATTGCCTCCCTTGAAATTTTTGCAAACATGATGGCGTTCACTTACTGCATACGAAAAGTTATTTCTCGAGACTACGTTACTTCTACGTGAACTTCTCAATGCCATTTTTAAAAAATTAACCAAGCAATGTACCATGACAAAACAATCAACCAATCAATGTACCATGCTTCCGAAAACTCCCATCACTGAACCGGGGACAACCTTTGAGGCGCTAGTTGTGAAATGAAACCATCCGTTTCAGGAAAGTGAAGTTGTGGTTGTGAATGTGACCCCACCAGAACCGGATTATAGGGTAGGGGGGCCCGGGGCAATTTTCACTGTAGGGCCCCTAGGACGCATTTCGTGACGTCATATTTTGTAAAAGTTACGTTTTCGCTGATTCGCAATGTTTTCGCTTGTTTTTTTCC
>Ga0210059_1015824_pt1 | contig 10949 bp, 8 predicted proteins | sample Ectturendosymbi2_FD_188042 | JGI IMG/M metagenome (GOLD analysis project Ga0210059, IMG submission 188042) | Ecteinascidia turbinata endosymbiont from Florida, USA - Sample 2 (SPAdes) (version 2) | ecosystem: Host-associated > Tunicates > Ascidians > Unclassified | place: Key West, Florida... | reverse complement strand
ATTAATAAGATGGAAGATAAACAGGTTTGACCTGGATTTGCTTGAGTACCTCTTGAGAAAAGTCGGAGAGTTTGAAAAGTACAAACAGGAAATCGAAAGCTACAAAGTGGCAGTCGATTACACGGACCTGGTTGTGTCCACTGAGCGAGAAGTAACGACCATTATAAGTTCACTCCATAGTATCCTGCAGGGTGAGGAATCTAGTTTTTTGAAAGAATCAGCGAATTGTAAGCTTCTAAGACGAAAAAATGTGTAAAAGCGGATATTTAAAATATTTTTTCTTAATTTAGAATTTTCGCAAGTTCCTACTATTTTAAGAAGCTCCTGAACTCAATCCAACGGCGCCTTTTATATATATTTTTTAATTTCAATGGATTCCATTTCGATCGTCTGTTTTTAGGATCCGAAGAAACCGAGAACGTCTACACCACTGTTTGTTTCCTGCACTATGGTTCTGTTCACAGCTTTTCGCGAGAGAGACTCTCTTGTTTCAAGCAAGATTTGTCAAACTTGTTAACTATTCATCCAACACAGGTAAAAAAAACTACCGATTGTCGTGATCAGGCGTTGGCGAGTGGCTAATTCTGTGGTTTAAACAACCTCAAAATATTGATAAATTTCGCAGCTTAAAACAGGGTTGAATACTGTTGTGATTTTTGTTTTGCAAAACGCACTCTGTTGAAAGACTTTTGTTAAATAACAACACTTTTTGTAATACAGTATATTATAGCAGCATTGCACTCCTCGATTTGCAGTAGTTTTTTTTCATTAGACGTCTTTGAATAATGTTGTTTTTTAGTATTACCCAGTAAATAAAACCTGAAACAGATATCCACATCTACACGGTTTCGCATTGTGTTTGTTCAGATCACGTACATCGCCAAAGTTGCGGGTAGCAGAACGGATTTTCTGACCTTGTGTCAAATGCCTTGTTCTGTTTGCAAGAAACTGGTAATTTGCGCTCGAAAGAATGACGAAGTCCTCATGGCACTTGGGTTGAAAGGGATACAAATAACAGGTATGATCATCAGACATCGGTGGGCAAACAGCTGTTTTTCCTTTATCATGCCTTTGCATATTTATAGGATTTGCTGAAAAGGTCAAGTACTCGCCGTTGCGCGCAAGTTTGCAGTTTCTTTGCGCATAAATGTATTGCAATACAGGGGTAAATGTATTGCAATATCAGAACAGAAAACGCAAATCCCCAAATGATTCCAAATGTGTTAAGTCTGAACGATGGTTTGAGTCTGCCACACTGCTCTCAGGACTTGCATCTTACCAATAGAAAGAAACACTTTTCGGATATATTTAGATATTTGACAAGCTCTTGTTTTAAAGCAGTGTGCATTTCGAATAAAGTCAATTTTTCTTCGCTTTTCTTAAACAGAAGACTTTCATGTGGAGTTACTACATATTTTTTTTCTAGCTCTGAACCTTGGTAGGGGTCGGCAACTTGCGGCTCTTTAGCTCCTTTGAAGTGGCTCTCTCTGGAATTTTGATTATTATTACGATTAGAATTAAATTGGGTCCAGTTTAACGTACATCTCCATGAATTCGTATGAAAAATAACACGGTATCAACGTTTTGTGGCTCCTCATCGGTCATATCTGCTGGAAAATGAAGTAGAATGGCTCGTTTGTTAAAAAATGTTGCCGAACCCTGGACCAGGGTTTCCCAAACTGCATGCCAAGCACAACAGAGTGCCGGGAAAATATCATGATTTGCCTAAATCTTTCAAAATGATTTGCCTAAAAATTCTATTTGAATAAGGACTGAAGATGTGTAACACACGAAACCAGTTTCCTTACGCAATAAATTGCGATCGATTCGCTTGGTGTGGGTCACTGTTGTGGCTTTACAAATATTGCCTAAATCTTATAAAATGTTCGGTCCATGTTGCATTGCTTTGCATTTAAGTTTTTTATCTTAACGTAGTTGTTTCACTATGATGTTTACACACTGTTCAAAAGCAACAAAGCATAATAATCATAAGCTGGAGTATGTGACATCACAATTGTAGGCATGCGTAAAGTGTTAGTTAATATTCTGTATGTTACATCACAATAACTTCCTGTGCAAAGTTTGTGAGTAGTAGGATTTCGTATTCATAAGCAGGTGTGCCGTGGCCAAATCCAGGTGTTATTAGTGTGGTGCAGTGAAAAAAATTGAAAAAAATTGCCATAGTGGCATAGACTCACACACAAGTGCAACTGTGACGAAACTTGAACATAAAATGTTGTTTTTCTGTTTGTCGCATATTGTGGTGTAATAATCCGAGTAGGTCAAACAAACAAGACGTTTCTTTCAGTTCAGGGTTTGCAAAAACTGCTTGGTTCAAAGTTTATCCAGTCACCACTACTGGAGGTGACTCTGCGTTTTGGTTGCAGGGTCGGACGGGCTGCGCTACACGCAGAGCCTCGGATATTTACAAGAAAAAATCTCGGTCGGAACTCAGACGTCGACACCTTATGACGAAAGACCCAGCCGAAGCTCTGTGTCGTTTTACGAGGGAAACAAGTCACGCATTTTAGAAAGTTCCTGGTCTCAAGGTATGAAGCCTGTTTGAAGTAACGGCACAAAACTCAATACTTGCGTTTCCACTATTGTAGTGATTTTGATTTGCCGCCGCCGTTTACAGATCAAACACAGCCCAGTGCTTGGTAACTTCACGTTTCTTCTGGCATCATTTATTTTTTGATTGAAGCATATGTGGCATCACAATTGAAGCATATGTGAGATCACAAATACGTTTAACTCATACAGGCACTGAATTTGCTGATTGGTTATGAAATTACTTGGCAGCTCGCAAGGAGGAATATTATTTCATTCAACACGACAGGTTGTGAAAATGTTGCACAAACCAAATATTTTAGGATACTGAAGCAAACGTCTGAATTTGCATACTTCCTCCTGGCCTGTTGCGCAGCAGAGGTTTTACTCTTGTCGACGAGACCTGGAAATGCCGCCATCCTCTCCACCAGCAACATTTGAAATCCAAAAATATGATCTTAATCACGTTGATGTGTGATTTGGAGGACCAGTGCTGCTTGTAATAGTTTGGATTATTTGTTTGTTTGTTGATTTTTTTTCACCCGACTAAAAGCAATTTTATTTCCAGTGCTTTCAAAAACGTTCTCAACGCGTTCGCGGTAACAGTCACATCTCAAAACGTTTTAAGCGCAATCATCCAGAAAAATAAATTTGTTTTTAGTCCACTTTGCTTATAGGTATTTAATAGTCAAACAGTTGATTGCATCCATTTTCTTCCTTGGGATAAAAACAAACAAGCATTTTTCACGATGGGTTTTGTTTTGAAAGAACAAATATGTAAAGAACGGGAAATGAAGCAGAGAAGATCGTCTTGATTTAAAAACAGAAAATCTTTCGAGGCCAAAGGTTTGGTTTCACTAAATGAGCGCCACTGTAAATTCATCGAAACAAAGACTTCAAAAGAAGAACAACCAACAACTTTAGGTCTTCCTTATTCCTGAGGGTTCGCAATAATTTAATGCTGGTTGTGCAAAAACTCATTTTTGTCAATGCCTGTTCTTACGCTTTTTTAGTCTTTCTTCAGAATCAAAATGACTCTGCATGCCACTGACCTGCCATGCTTTTCTGCATCTTGGGAGTTTTTACGAATTGTTAGCAAATATTTTTCAACAGGAGAAAGATATGCTTCACATTCTCGTATATATCTACTCGAGGTTGCTATCGCCATGTTTCAGCCTTAAGTTCGCCAGGAATGACATTAGTGAAACTCTGCTTTTGTTTTATTATGCACAATACACAAAAAGTTGGGCGTACATTTCGTGAACTAATAAACAAAATTTTTCAGATATAAAAAAATAAGGAGTTCTTTTGCCAAACAGTAGTCGTTTAGAGGGCGTTTCCAGCTGGGTGGAAATGGGAAAAATCGAATGAAAATTTTTTCGCGTGTGTCTACTTTTTATACTTTAAAATCCGGTCATTTTAATTTTCACTTGGTCTGGGCTCAATTCCACCAAGGAGTTCGTAGCGACTGTTTTGTATCGTTGTTGTCGAATTACTAAGAAGACATGCGCAGCTCCTTTCGCTGAGCTGAGACCAGTCGTGACAAAATCTGAAGATTTTGGTAACAACTGAAAACAATTTCTTCCCTCAAAGCACCCTCGTGGACCACATTGACTCCACGCATTATGTCCCAGGGGGGACACAGTGCATGAGATCGGATGATGATATACAGAAACAGGAAAAGATGCAAAAGTTATAGGAAAATGGGTGACGGTCTCAAGCAGCTGAAGAAAAAGAATTAAAAAAAACAGATTTAAAGCTGTCTGCTTCCGATTTTTTCTTCAGTTGCTGTTTTCTCCATCTTCTTTTATGAAATTACATTTCCGCGAAATTACAACTTTCTGTGGTCTATTTAACTCCGTTGCAGCTAAACAGCCGTGGCTAATGGATCAAGGATACTATCAGTCAATTGCAGCTGAAGGCCAAATGCAGTCGCCATCTTTTTCCCAAAATGACCCGGATGAAGCCAAGTTCGAACGCAGGTTACAACTGGTGAAGTCATCTATAAATGAAGCTTCACATCCTAAAAGTGATGATTTTACATCAGCACTGCTTGAACAGGTATTATTAAGAACACTTACGTTTGTGAAAAACATGTCTGATAACCTAAAACACTCTAAAAATTCACAGACGTTGGCTGATTGCAAAACAGTGAGACATTGTTATATCAATTTCATAAAAATTCCGTGCCATCAGTTGCAAAAAAATAACTTTTCCCCACCTCTTTACGCGACGTGTGTCACTTTTCGATACTGCCTTTGCAGTACCGTACTGCATCATTAGTAGATGATAAAATCCAATTACTTTTTATGCTGCTGTAGTTTACAGTGAAGTAAAAAAACAATCTCTAGTGTGTAGTATACCTTAAGTTCTTTGTTGTTGCAAACAATAATGCTGGTTTCTCGTTGCAACTGATAGTAGCTTGACCCTAACCCTCCAAGGGAAACTCATCGTCAGTATTGCAGGTTCCGTTAGATGTACTTGCATAGTTCAAGACTTTTAAAACAAGCAAACAAATCAGTTTTTCTTAGAGGACACAACTTACTCGATGGTCATAATGCAACACTAGTTGTGAGTTCTTTCTGAGACAACAGTTGCGTTGCTTGTAAGTTCTTTCGTTACAATGTGACTTGGTTTATTTCGCTTCACTGCTGGAGCTTGTTAGTTTCAGACAACCTCATCTCACTCAGTCAATCACTCGTAGAAGATACAAATATTTAAATATTTTTGTTTCAAACTTTCAAAGATACGCAACTTGCACCGCACGGTGGCGTCGTTGAAGAAAGACCTTCGCGATAAATCTCGACAAGTCAATGCAAGTCAAGGTTACATCAAGCAAGCTCAGAAAGAAATGAAAGTTATGGAACTAAAGCTTGAGACGAAAGCTCGACAGATCAGCCAAACCAACGTGCAGTTGGTCAAGGTAAGATGGTTACGTCGATCTCATATGAACTGTGATAAGAAAACCCGAAAGGAGATGGAGAAATATCGAATGAATTTAAACTAATTCTTTACATCAGCTATGTCCAACCCGCGGCCCTCGGGCCGCATGCGGCCCAGGCGAAGGTTTTGTGCGGCCCAGTTTAGGTTTTCGCTGTAGTAAGTATCCTACATACTGACAACCTTTTCTTATTTTGATAACCTTGAATTGGGCATTTTTGATGGAGGTGTCTTCTCAGTGCCACTTTATCACGTCTGTAAACATTGCAATTAGGATTCGAACGCTTTCAGTGTATTAGCTTCAATTAAATTTGGTTTGCTCAGATGTAAGTCATTCAATGAGCGGCCCTCATTAATATGTCATCAAATGTGCGGCCCTGGTTAAGGCAGCGACATGATTTTTGGCCCAGTTAGCCATTTGGGTTAGACATAGCTGCTTTACATCTTTGAAAGATTCCATTTCGTTTTTCACTCTCTCGTTTGAATAAGCACATTCTCAGCAGCTGGGCTATTACGAAATAAAGGCAATGATTACGTATAAAACACACCAGGCAAGAACTAAATCAGGTACATGACCTTGGCTACTTGTTTTACACTGTGAAGCGTTAGTTCTAGCCAGGCGTGTTTTTTGCGCAGCTATGACCTTTGCATAATATCCGCAGTTGGGTGGATCTGCACATCCTGTTGTAATTGATGGAACTGGAAATGCCGATTTTTTCAGAATCGTTTTTCTCGTCTATAACATCTTTGTGAGTTAGTTTTAATGCTTTACTGTAGGAGACACGATTTCAGTAATAATAAAAACAAACTTTTTCAAACATTATTTGCTATTAAATATTCCTAATATTAACGTAAAGCATTCCCAAACTACGGTAATGGCAAATGATTGATGAACAAAGTGTTTAAAATGCAATTCAAATGGTCTGTGTGAAAATCGTCTGGAAAGTTAAAATCAAAGTTTCAAACAATTTTCTTAACTCGTGTTTCTTTATCAAAGGGATAAAAGCAACAAAAACACGACTCAATACGAAGATGGTGAACGCCTTTTTTAAACTACACTTTGCCGCAAATTGAATATTTTGTTTTCTTGACATCCACGAACAGGACAGACAATTCACCTTTGGATTTTCTAAATCGTCATTATTGTCACACGCTGTGTGTCATCCGCAGAAAATTTGGCCAGTTTATTATGGTTGTTGCTCTCCATGTAACAGCCGTCTAATTTTCCAGTGTTTTATCTCACATAGGGCAAACTTAATCTTCACAATGGCGAGAAAACAACCATACTTTGTTAGCAACCATGCCGCCTTCTCTTCTTGATTGTATTTTGAGCTCATTTTGAGTTTTCCTAAAAGAAGACCGGTTCTGGACTTGTAAAGTAGAACTTGTCTACTTTCCTAAAAGTAGACAAGCTCTGGACTTGACAAAATAATTTCAATCTTTCGTACTTGACCGCATGAAAATTTTTGCACAACAATGTTTTATTTTAAATCGGCCGAGTAAGAAAGGTAGTTTTTCCATTACTTTGTTGTTGTGTAATACCCATATTTCGAGTCAGGGAAATTGAAATTAATCAGTTTTACCTTCATATTGTAAAGTTATTATTAACGCTAGACTAGAGAGAGGGTACCGTGCGACGTGGTTCGTGTATATACTTTCTTAGAATGCATTCAGCTTTGCCCAGTTTGTTATTATTTGTGTTCAACAAACATGTGTTCAGTTTGTGTAACCTATTGCGATTTTTCAACAACTGCAAGTGTTGGAGACAGACTTGATGGGTTACACGCGATGTAAAGGCCATTTTCGGTAACCGAAGTCAAAAGCAATGGCTTGAGGTTTGCTGGAAACGTCCTCGTGAAAGCGATGGCCTTCCTACAGCAATTAAATCCCATGTGCTGTAATCAGGCCCGTAACCAGGGGGGGCGCAAGGGGGAGTTATCCCTCCCTAGAAAAATTTTCGCCCCCCCGCCTAGAAAAATGTGTTGGACATAGTTTCAAAATATCGGACATAGTTCAAAAAATTTGAGCCCCTCTCGGAAAACTCTTCGCCCCTCCTGGTGTCCCAAGCTGGTTACGGGCCTGGCTGTAAGGCAACAGGAAAGACCGTGCTATATCTGGGAAAAATAGGCAAAACGTTTGGAATGTGACAAAATACGCTGAAAATATTGACTGAATATGTTTTTCCTACTTTAGTTGTTCATTTCCTGTCGTGGGAAAAGGTTAAAAGTGAAAGAAACTTTTCTGTATTGTGCAGGATGCATAAAGAGCGACAGTGTTTCCCGAAGTAATTTTGTTTTGGTCCACAAAAACAGTGAATTTGTCATAGCTAGGTTTGAAATGTTTGTAAAAAACTTTGTCCAAGAGCTTTTCCCTCTTTAAGAACCCAAAAAATTGTTATCGATTTTTTTAGAAATGTAAAAGCTTAATAGCTGAAAATATCCGCCTGGCGAACGCTGTCCAGAGGATGGAGACTGAAATCGATGTCCAACGGCAAATAGGAAAAGAAAACAAGTTTGACAACATTTTACAAGCTGCGGGGTTCTAAGAGAAATTAGAAGGTAGTACTGCAGTGTGTTTATGGTTTTTGGTTTTGCGTAGCAACTCAGTATTTTCAAGCATCGTTCATTCGAACCGCTCGCTTCAAAATTCGATTTATAGTTCAAAAGTTGTTCTCTGGATTGTTTTGCCTGTGACCTGACAAAAATTTTGGATTGCATTTTTAACTGAAGCTGTATTTTCAACAAAAGAAACAAATCCAAGTTTAGTCAAAGGAGGATGATGTGGATTTTTCCGTTTTTACTCATACATGGTGAACTGTGTACTTAAAACGGGGTAACGATCGCTACGAAAGTACAACATCACTGAAACAATCTTTACATCCTGTAAATATGAGCACAACACATTTATCAGATGAGGTCAAAAAATTTATGCTGCAACGCTTTACCAAAACATTTGCAGCTTTGGGTTTCTGTAGGATCTCATAATGACAATTTCTCTTTAACAGGTTGAAACTATTGTTGAACTTCATGACTTCCCACCTGATGTGGATCTGGTTTTTGCCAGAAATAAGCGGAAGTCCGAAAAAATCGCCAGAGATATCATCAACCCTTGCTACATCTTGGATGTTATTTGATGATGATTCAATTTTCTTTCTTGCTAACAAAAAAAACTGTTTGTGCTCTTTCCTTATTTTTGCTGCATATTCTATTTTGTAGCTGACCACTTCCGTCTACATACAACAAAATTAAAGAACATCAATAATTTGATTCTGTGTGAATAACAGCTGAAGATGGCTTACTCCGCAGGCGAGATACATATGGTCATAAGATCAAAGTGTCTGATTCTGTGAAATAAGGGATATTTAGTATTCTTAAATAAATGTTACTTACAAGCAAGATTGTAGAAAGTCACTAAAGCATCTGTTGTTGAATTTTTTCAAATATGTCTAGAAACAAATGTTTTTATCAAAACAAACTGGACCGAAACGGTTGGTTGATTTTCGCATTAAAAATATTTGTTTGATTACAAAAATTGAAAAGCAGACATATTTGCGAAGTTCAAGACACTTCCGTACTGTATTTCAAAACGTATTTTCAAGCAAGGTTGCAGGAAATCACAAAATTATCCGTTGTTGAGTAATTCGTACATTCTTCGTTTTAGTGTTCCTAGATAAAAATTGCTTGCGAACAAGTTTGCAGAAAGTCACTAAAGCACCTGTTGTTGAAACTTTTCAAATAAAAAACAAACGTTTTTTATCGAACCAACCTGTACCGCAACGGTTTTCGTAATAACATTTTATTGATTGGGAAAATTTAAACAACAGAAATATTTGTGAAGTTCTGGACAGTATAGTATTGTTGCTTAAAACTTATTTTCAAGCAAGTTTGCAGGAAACCACAAAAGTGTCCGTTGTTGAATAATCAGACATTTTCGTTATTCTTTTTTTTAACCAAGACATTCAAAATTGAGGCGAAAGAAGTTTCATCATGTCCAAGAGGAAGCAAAAGTTTGATTTAAATCTAATTTTTGTCCAAACAATTTTTTTAACCTTTGATCACTATGCTACTAGCCTCGTTAGCCTGGTTTTCACAAGCATTTCCAAACAAAACTATCAGAAGCTATGTCCAGGCATTTGCAGTCAAACTTCATGCAGTTTAACTTCCAGTGCCGTTTCCCTGGCAACTAGGCCCGCAACAAAATTGTCTCAATAGCAGGAAAATAATTTGCTCAAAGCTTTTTCTCACAGGATACACGATTAAGCAAGTTCAAGTATTTTGCGCTCAAGCACTTATATCAAAATTTAAGTCATTTCAAGCAAATTTTCTTACGTTACCACTCTCCTTGAGCCAGTGTACACCTGTAATCCTATCATCAGCTTAAACCTCCAGAGCTTACTCTGCATCGGGAAACAAGTTGATGTCTCGATGTGCGGGAGGTTGAATCATTAATGGTTAATGTTTTGTCAAAAACAATATATTCATTAATTATATCTAATGCCTGATATTGATTATCTCGGAATGGAAAAGTTCGGCGACGCCGTTTCGGCGATGGATGTTTCGGCGATGAAATGTGAAATGTATTTTCCAAAGTGCAAAAGTTCGCACTGCCGTTGTGAAGCGTGTAGGCGCAAGATTCGGTCTAGCACTTGTCCCAATCGTACAGCAATGAGAGCTGTTTATTCAAACGTACATACGCTTATCAAATCGATGCTGACAACCAGCTGCACAACTGCGTTTGATTGAATTGCAATTGCTCTGATTACTTTGTATCGTAATCTAAAAGTGAATTACTCGAAATCAATATAGGACTTCGTGCGCAGCAAACACCGTCAACTGCTTAATTCTAAAAAGACTATTTTCGAAATACGGCGCTTGACTGATATTTTGTTCAGATAATGCGTACACAATTTTTGAGGCTAGCTGTCGCGCCTTTCGATATGAGAAGTTGCTTATAAAAATATGGTTTCAGTGGAAACGAACTCACGTTGCTTGGCGTGACGTTGAGGAAAGCCTAAACTTACTTAATTTTGTCATAACCTAGTAGGTGTAAACAGCAGATAAAATTAGCCGGAAACTGCAAAACGAAACGATCGTGTTTGGAGACTGTCCTCTCGCCATGAAGAGAAATTCTAATAAAAACAGTTCCTGCGTGTGCGTGGCAGTGTGTGAGATTCCGACAGCATTAAAGCCGGCACTGCCAGAGGAGGAAATTCAGAAACAAGTGCGTTCGACGCAATATCAATTTCGAGTGTTCAAAAACGTGGATTGTTTCATGTCACTGCGCAGGCGTCATTTAGACAAGGCAGTAACGTTGTTGTTTCGGCTTCGTAATAGTGCTATGCAACGTTAGAAGGGAAATGTAGGCTGTTGACTGTTCCAAAACACCCGCATTTGAGTCCTGCAGTGACAACGTTTGATATTTTATCGGCTTTAATGCTGAGTACCTGCGGTGCAAATGGG
>Ga0210059_1015823_pt1 | contig 10950 bp, 6 predicted proteins | sample Ectturendosymbi2_FD_188042 | JGI IMG/M metagenome (GOLD analysis project Ga0210059, IMG submission 188042) | Ecteinascidia turbinata endosymbiont from Florida, USA - Sample 2 (SPAdes) (version 2) | ecosystem: Host-associated > Tunicates > Ascidians > Unclassified | place: Key West, Florida... | reverse complement strand
TCAAATGAATATTGTACGACAAGCAACTACTTTGCCCATGGCCCTATAGGTAGGACCAACACTTAAGAAACTATACACATTAACTGTCCGCCGGTGTATTCGTGCTATCGCTGCGATTCCGTTTGCCGTGACGGTTTGCTTGCAATAGAGAGTGAGAGATGTCACGTGCTTAGTTGGCCGAATAAGCATGCATGGGTTGCTCCAAGAGCCTCCTGAAGAGCATCTGTCCCTGTCCATTCTCTCATTTCAAAATTTCTATGGCGGCATCTGTCTGTACCTTGTGCAATTATCTGCAAAGTTAATGATATGTCGGCTAAGCTTTGTTTGCTACCACTGCCTCGAATATGTTAGATGATACACTAGCAATTCGCAAACGCTTGTGCTGCTCTTTACGAGTATGTGTAGAAACTGTTTCAATTCTGTTTTGGTGATTTAACAATGGTATTTTGCTTTTGGTATCGACCAACAACCATGTAGTGTGGCTGTGAGATAATTCTACGATCTGTAGTGGTACTGCAGTGCATTTTGCTTGTCTGCTATGTTGAGAAGAGTGCTGTTCATAATATTTCGTGACAAATAATAGCCGACTGAGACACCAGAATTTGCTGGAAGTGCTATGAAGTAATGCTACTATATAACATAAGAGTGCTATTAAAAACAATATCTCCGGATACTAAGCATGTTACAAACTTCCATAAACAATGTCAAAATTTTGCAGAGAAGTGCCACACTATATCGCATCGTACTTTAACAGATTAACAAAATCACGGTAACGGGGGGAAACAGGCAAAGAAAAACAGACGTCGCGGCTGGACCTGGTCAAGAAAAGTGTTGATGTGTTAAAATTGAAATGGCATATATGGCATAAATGTTATAGTGAATAAGGTAGCATGTACTTTAGTGAGAGCAAAATATTTTTCTCAAAATTTCAGCCCCCCCCTTAAAACATTCCTGCGTGAGCCTTTGACGGCAACTCGCAATTAATATTCGCTATCGCCGCGGACGTCGATGCGATGATTTATTGGTAGCAATGTTGTGAATATTGGGAATGTTAAAAAAAGCTGAAGTTATCCTCTTGAAAACTGGAGTTTCATTGATTGGGCATTTTCCGATAGCTATATCAGTATTAATTGCTTTCAAACAAAATTAGTATAATGGAACTAATTAACGCATACTATACGAGAATCGTCCAAAACCCCATGTGCTGATGTGTAGAGGGTGGCAAATGTTGGTGACTAGTCCGATGTTTTATAACCTTTGTTACGAACCATGGAGTCGAACGTGCATTAATTGCTGTGATTCCAAAGTAACAAATATTGCATTTTTGGAATCAATTCAATATTTTAACATGTTTCAACCTGCAGAAATCTCCCCCCTAGGAACTGAAATCGCCCCCCAAATCTCGCAAATCGCAAAATTGCCCCCACAACGTATAAAATCGCCTCCAGGAGGGCTTCAACATGGGAGAAATCGCCACCAGGGGGCGATTTCGTCCACGTTGAACACCACTGATGCAGGTTATTCATCAAGGGAGCCTTACTGTAGAACAAAAAAGTTTGAGAAGCCCTGGCATAGAGGATTAAAACACTATATTTTGGATTGCTTGGAAAATGACAACTTGAAAACGGCATAAAAAAGCTCTGTGTCCACTGAATGGATTGTGCTTGGGTGTTTCATTAAATATGTGGTTACTATTACTATAAAAAGGGAGTTTACGTACAGGTAATCAGATCGACAGCCAAACGATATTTTCGAGAGTGGCAACACGGCCCTGCACGAAAATGTATACATCCGAAAAACTTACTTGCAAAAACCGCTAGAAATCACGGAAATTAAAAGAAGAGAACTTCTGAACTAAACGAAAGAGCTATAAATTCCAAGAAAAGATAGCAATGCCATTTGTTCTTTAGAAGAATGCAGGAAAGGCTTTAATTTCTGTTTAACATCTAAGGCAAATGTAGAACCAAAGTCGGCACAACAAAAACAGATTTTTAGACACTACATAAAAGAGAGGTATATTTTCACGCTTTTCAGACAAACGACCAAATAGGTCACACCTGCTTGGTGCCGCCAAAACTAAGATGGCCTAGTGCCCCGCGTTCCCTAAATCCGTCCCTAGTGATGCTATGGGGTAGTCTTAGCCATACACATTCGTGGATTGTAGCACATTACTTTGCTTTTTTAAAACGTTTCTTTCGAGATCAGAACAATTAAAACGTTTTTTTATTAGCAGGAGTTTCTGATTAATTTTAGACAACTTTTTGTTCACGGTTGTCTTTCTTCTGTTGCTAGAAATAAGAAATGTATACAGGAGGAACAATGTTAAGTTTAATCTGTGTTTTTAGTTCAAGAATCAGATCTTTAGGAAAAAATTAGGTTATGAATAATGAAGATAGCGCTTCTGCCCACACCTTCCTCTAAAACGCATTCACATTCTGCATTCGTTTTGCCGTAAAGCTTTGTGAAGCAACGAGATACCAGGCCATCACGCAATGCTTGTCTGTAACCATAGGTGTACAAGGCGGGGACGCGGGTGGGGCGGCAGCCACCCCGACTTGTAAATTTTCAGGGCAAGCGCAAGTTGCTCAAAAATCCTGAACGATAAAAAACATTGCAATGCAGTGAAAGATTTCAGGGCAAACCCTGTTTTTTAGAGCAAGCGCAAGTTGCTCAAAAACCCAGTATGATGAAAAATATATACTCAATACAGTGAATTCAGGGCACGCTTTGTTTCACAGGGCAAGCGCAAGTTGCTCAAAAATCCTGAAAGCAAAATGATTACTCAATACAATGTCAGAGTAAACTATGTTTTTCAGGGCAAGAGCAAGTTGCTCGAAAATCCTGAATGGTGAAAAATTTTTCAATACAATGTTTTCAGTTTATATTAACTGTGGGTAATCAGTGCAATTTTGGCTAGTGCAGTGTGTAATCTGGACCGAAGTCGTGAACTGGTTATAATGACTTTAATCTGGACCAAGCCCACGTTTTCTGTAAACATCGAACAATCGGATTTCGGCAGGTCAACAGCTTGATCTAAGAATTCGGTAACTCTTTCTTTCTTCGTTTTCGAGTTTGCGCTATGTAGAGGTGCAGGGTGTTAAGATGATAAATTTGTTTGAGTTTTATTGCCAGTTTTCTGTGCTTTTTTAGAACTCTTCAGTTATCTGTTGCAGCATTGATCTTAACATCAAATTTTAGCTGACTGGCTGAGGTAGGAAAATTTTGAAGTTAGTTTTGTGAATACAGTGTGTTATTTGGACCAACCCGTTGGCTGCATCAACAACAGCTTCTGAAATTTGCGAAGCATTGCACCAAGCAGATCTAATCCAGATTCTGCCAGAACGCCACAAAATCATGAAGATATTTGCAGTAATTCCAGCAACTACCTGCACAGCAGAACGTTCATTCAGTGGTTTGTTGAGAATGAAAACGTACTTACGAAACACCAAGGGCCAGGATCGATTGAACAGTGTTGCCCTAATCAACATTGAACGTTGTTATGCCAACAAGGTAATTGAAAATGACATTCATAGTGTCACAGATACCTTTTCTGAGAGGAAACATAGGCACAGGTATTTCTTTCAGAGGACTGAAATTGCCTGCAGCTTTAATATTTGGAAGTGCGCATGTTTATGGGGAAGTCACATTGTATTGCTTTCTTGCATAGCATTAAAATTTGGTACTTTATGAATTCCACTTTCCAGTTTCGTAAACGAGTGTAAATGGTTTCTTTATTCGAATGGTGACCATCTTACGACAGAACATCGCACAACACTGTACATGGTGCAATCACAGTATACGAATACGATACAATACGTATAGGCACACTGGCACATGCATTTTTAGTGCGTGTTTCATTTCCCGAGGTGCAATATTCAGTAGAAGTGGGCCGCACGGACGTGCAGGTTGCTTGGCCCCATTGAGTGCTCGTTATAAAGTGCCTTGCTCAAGCGCACACCAACGATAACACAGGCAGGTGCAGGCGTCAGACCCTTCGATCCGGAACCGTCGCTTTTAACCATTGCGTTGCGCCATCGAAGTCGCTTAGAGATTTGCATCAGTAAAGGATAATTACAGTAAAGTTTGTCTGGGAGAACACATCACGCAAGGAATTGCACCCCCTTGAGTTACCAAGCAAGGTAACTACAGAATTTGCCTATAACAGCACCTCTAGGAGATTGCACAAGGAACGTTATTGCGGAATTGACGTTATAAGCGAATCGAAATGCATGTAAAAGATCCCATCGGGACCGAATAAAATGTAACGTTATAAACGAATTGAAGTTACGGACGAAGCCGTTATAAACGAATTCAACTGTATAGAACATATTTACAAGAAGTTTCAGGTCCCATTCAGATTAAAATAAAAAAGTTAATTTCAGGGCAAATTGTTTATTTTTAGGGCAAATTGTTTATTTTCAAGGCCAATGTTTCCGCCCCCCCAGTAAAATGATTTCCCGTACGCCTATGTCTGTAACCTCAAATACATGAATAAAAATATTGCACATTTACTAAACCGAAGCTCACTCACCGCTTTTGTAAGAAGTAGAGAGCACAAGCTGGGAGAAACCTGAATTACTGGTGTGCTCGTTGAAATGACTGTAAAATGTGTGGGATGAACTATAGACGGAAAATCCTGCTCGAACACCATTCGGGGAAATAGAGAATTGAGCAGAAAGATCAGCAACAAACCGAAGAGTGGTTTCGAAATTTATTCTGCCAATGCTTCCTGACTCATCAATCAGGAACCAAATGTCCATCTTTCGAACTTGACAAACTGCACGAAACAACAGTAGTCACTTTTTAGACAATGGCATATTCTTTTCATTGCACTTTAAAAAAGGTCATAAGTCATCAAGTGAACTGTAGTAAGCCAAATAATTAGGATCCATCAAAGCAAAACAGCAAAGTCGTTGGAGTTTCTGACTACAATGTAATTGAGTACCTGGATCGAATCATGAGTTACATATAACGCTACACTGTATAAGTTTAGAAAGAATTGGCCTGTGATGTTTCTTAATAAACTTCAAAATGACTTTGCTGTACGTTGAATAACAGTTTCAAAGCTTCATGGAAAGAATTATTTCTTTTGTTGGAGAGCTAGCTGTGCAAAGAACCGCACTAACACGTACGGTAGTACAAAATCTTTATACTTGATTCAAAGCTGTTTCCTGTAATGATAAAAATTTTATCATGGATTTGAGTATGTTGCGTAGCGTCAAAGATGCTTATGTACGCCCCGAAAAACAAAATAAAATTGCAATCAAATGTTTAAAGATCGCTATATCGTTTGAAATAGGTTATATCTACTGTGCCGTCGCAACAAGTTCAGAAAGTGTTGGAAAACGTAGCTTTGCGTCGAAACAACCGTTTTTTAAAGTAATTTCAGCAGGATAATCTTTCAAGGGTGAACAATGTTTTTCTTTGGTTAACTGTGCGTCAACAAGATGATTCTAATCTATCAACGCCTGACGGCATTGTTCACATCACATTAAAGGAGCCAGTTGTGAACATTATCTTTTACATTGATGATTAGCATCTTCGGAAAACTGTAGCTGGACTTGCTGACTGTCTTTTGTAGCGCGAAACGGGTGATTACCAATCACAGACAGTTGTCTCGCTTTTTATTTCTGTAAAAATCACGCCAGTTGCCCTGCGAACATTTTCCCCCGTCCTCAGCGACGAGACAAAGATACTTGTTCCGCTCCGTTGCGCACGTGCTTCCCATTGAATCAACGTGCGCTTGACAGGAAACACACCATGGCATTGAAGAGTCGCTTTCGAATTACAGTTAGATAATATTTTATGACGAAAAAACGACTTTTGGGAGATGATCAAGAAGCAATATTCTGGAATAAATCAGGGCAGTAGGCAAGACGTTGCATATCTAAGATATCTTTAATAATTGAACAAAATTAGGAGAGGCTCTCTGTGGTCCTCAACAACCTACAAGGGGTTCACGATATTGGTAGTCAGTTAGCAAGGTGTAAAGGCATACTTATTGTACTTATGTAGGGAAACAATTTAGTTTAATCGTAATAACTACAGGCGCATCTTTATTTAAAAATCTAATTACTCATACCGATAGTTTATTTAAATTGCAATATACAGTAGCTTACAATGTAATTCAACGTTTAATCGCATTTTTGTCGGATTATTCGCCTATTGTCACTGTCATCGTTTATCGAAGTGTCGCCCTGGGCCAATAAAATTGCTCTGACATGTAGTGATGAGTGTGTTTCGCTCTCCTATTTTAACGCTCAATCTGATATTTCTGCTGTTGAACTGCTGTGTCGTAGCGTTGAGTGTATTTTACTCTGATATCCTAACTTGGAGCGCTGATAATTTATATTCAGTGCAATAACACATAAAATAAGGAGATTGCGTGTGTACGAATATGCGTATTGTGTTGCTCGCCAAAACGTTGGTTTGGAAACATGAACATGTCGTCAAATTGTGACGTCACAAATAGCGCACACCAAGTACAAATGATCACCATATGCCATTGAATGAATCCCCCACGAAAATTTTCTCCGTACGCAGTTGGGTGGGCCGAATCACTGCGGTGCCGAAAAGTCCCAACAATGTCACAAGTAATTTTTTCAATACAGTAAATTTGCTCCTGAAAGACCCCAGGTTCGAACGTGGGGTGCCAAACTTGCTTCTTGCCCGGACACCATTTAACCTCGTTACGCCCCTGGTTATCACTATACAAAATAAGGCAAGAAAAGTATTTGTTGGTTTACTTCCTATGCATCACGGAAAATCGCAAACTTAGAGCAATTCCTTACACCACAACTGCTGGTTAACGAGTAGAGTTCTCCCCCTGGTGGCCAAATCACAATTATTACATCTTGGTGACAATGTTTATTACGAAAACACTTGAATATTTAACGCTCATTTTTTGAAGATCCTGTAACGAGTGGCAAAATCCAAAGATACATTTGGGTTATGACTTATTAAACTGTCAAGCAAATAAGGATCTTCTTACAGCCTAACTTAATTGGAAAAAATTATGTTGATTCAAGCAAAGTATTTCCCGGCATAACAATAGAGACGGGAAAGATTTTGTCTGTCACTTTTAGGAATTTTTCTTCACTACTGTTTATAACCGTTTTTCCTTTCGGTAAGATGGCGGAAGCAGCAGTCCTAGGAGATCTCGAAATGCCCCACGGATTTCAGCAGCCTGTCAAAGTTCTTCTGGCTCCACACTAACACGTGAACAAGCCAAGTCGGAGATTAAATTCCATCATCTGGTTCTTGGCCTGCCTCTGTATTGCTTTATTTAGCCAGCAGGACTTGCCGCGCAAATCTTTCTTGAGGTATTCTGATCACGTTGCAGAGTTATCCCACATGGGATCTCTCTATTTGGAGAAGCGGCTTGGCAATCAAGATTTTAACGGATTTCACAGTTCCGCAGTTTGTTGAGAAGCGTCATGACGTGAACTTGTCGCAAAAATCTTTATTCTGCCGTTTGTATTTGTAAAAAAACAACACTTTCGGTTATCCCCAAAATTCATGACTTTAGTTGAAGACTGAGACAAAGGCCGCTTTAAAAACTAAACGTGTTTCTATGTTTGAAAACTCACGTCCTATAACAACAAAGCGATAAAGCTCGTGCAGTGCTGTGTTTGTCTTACCAATCGGTGCATAAATCTCATTGTTCGGCTTTTCGTCACATGGAAGTACCTCCCAAAATCCTTGAATTTCTCGACTTGCTGCGGTGATTGGTGTTTACTTGTAGCATGACTTGGATTTACTCGGGTTTATAAAAAGGCATAATAGGCTTATCTCTTGTTTTGCTCTACATTTCATTTCAGATGGATTGCACGCAATTACAGCACAACCGATCAAGTACTCTGCATGCTGAAATCCTGTTCAGAAGATGCAAGTTGCCGCACCAAGTCATCAACAAAGAGCAAACGGTCGATCATGAGGCATCGGTTAATTCCGTCGGTTGCACCTCGTCGACTCTGGTGTGATTGTCCATCTAATTCATACAGACTATAAAGAGGAGTGGTGATGGCTCACAAGCATGTCGGAGTGCAACAACCACAATTAACGGCTATGATTAAACGCTGCCAACACAAAAACAATCTTCTGAGCAGCAATGCAATGATTTGGCGGCCAGTGACAGACGGCTGTCAATACAAAACTCCCAACGCTTATTTACTGTAAACGTCTTTGACATACTCTCACGATTTATTAAAAATTTATTGGAAATGCAATATTTGGTCTTCAGTACTACAACTCGGACGGAAAGAGCATTACGAATCCTCCAACTGAGTTTCAGAATTTTCACGGCATCTTTGTCAAGAGGTTTTGGCATAAACTTTTCCAGAGAGGCAAAAGACGAAAATTCTCTGGTACTCTTGCGTTCTTTCTTGTGTCCCCTCTTACGTACGGGGATGATCACACCAGTTCACCAGACCTGATTTCACCAAGGATTACAAATGCAATTTCAACAAACATTTCCTTTGTACAAGTGGGGTCCATTCATCAAGACAACAGGCAAATTGAAGTCTTACGTTTATCCCCATCTCAGTGTGGATAAGATGTTTTAATCTACCGTCCAGCTCCGCAGTAATAGAGATCCATTACTTCTAGTCGAAAAATTTCTTGAAACCTCCAGGTAGCAGGCACTGCTGTTTGGATTCTTCAACCACACCGTGGTGTTCCGCTGTAAGTGAAGTGATATTCAAGTTTCCATTCAACAGCTCATAGGGAGAGGGTTGTTACGTGTAGCTTGCAAGATTTGCAGAGTGAAAGGCCTCTGTGCAGCCCCCAATTGCCATTCCAGATGCGCAGGTTGTAGAGTGAGATCTTTACTTGTGGGTGGCTGATATATGAAATTTTTGACAAGGCCTTTCCTAAGCCCCAAACGCTGTTCTTGGTGGAGGGCGGAAAGACCGAAGTGGTATAGTATTGATGTTTCTTAAACATTACTGCTCAAGCTGTGCTGTTGATCAGACCTATCTGCGCAGAAAATTTTTCGAAATCACGGGCACGGTTAGAAGGCATTGCTGCGAACACATTTGTGTAGGATAAACTTCGCATTGAGTCTACTGCATATAGAGATATGCAGTGACGTAACCACAACAACTAAGAAAAAGAGGTAATGTGCTACGTTATGACTTTTTATTCCTCAACGGGAAAGAGAGAACTATGTTATGATCGCTTCCTCCCCACACTTGCCTGATTTTGCTGGTTGTTTGGTAGATTTCTTCGTTCTTGCAAACTGATCGACGAACAATGTCTTTACTTGGGCCTACTAACTTTTTTCATCAGCTGGTTTGTTTCTTAAAGGACAAATGCAGCTCGCATTACTCCCCTAGTAGCAAACAATGGTACAATACAAATAGTGAGCAACGCTTGTCATCTTTGGTGCAGTTGAAGACAAAAATCTAACGTTACTGGCATTCACACCAACATCATTCCGTCCAATCCGTTTCCATAGATGATGCTATAAAACGCAAACGTTCATAGCGATTCTATATTTAAAATTCCATGAAACAATGGACGAATTTGTGTACGAATTTGCAACTAACAGCATTTCAGAGATAGGTGCTTTAGTGCAGTACCCTGATTAAGCAACAAAATTTGAAGAAAGATCATGCTCCGATTCACAAATATATACCTGGGCTTACATTACGCAGCGATCTTTTCACAACTCTCATTTGGTGTCAGATAAGCATCAGCTGCAACCTGTATTTCACTGAGGACACCAGATGTACGAGGGAAAGAAAAACAATGTGGACGAAGAAACTTGCAGTCGATAACGTGTGATATGAGATGAATCAACTAAGTTCGGCAGAGGTACCAAAGTAATGGAAAGGAAATGATCTCAGAATTATACTTAAATTTTCAACCAAATTTTTGTCCTTTTTGTCTTTCACGCAAGCAAACTTAAAACCAAGAACTGGATTCATGGGCTGTAATTGTTTCTATTGTATCACTGCAAGAACTAATGAGTTGAACAGAAAGGATGCCACGCCTTCTTCAAACTTCAGCCAATTTCTGATATCAAAATATTACGAAAAGTCTTCTCTTTAATATATCCTCATCTCCACTATGCATTTTTGACCTGGGGTAAAGTCTCTGCAACGTATTTAACTCATCTGGAGGTTCTTCATAACCGTTCGATACGCTGTAGTTGCAAAATATCTAAATCTGCTCACATCCCAATGCGAGATTTATATCACCCATGCAAAATATTTCAAATTTATCAAATATATGAACACGAACTAGAAAAATTTATGTACAAAATAATTCACAATTGCTTTCCAAGTTTCATCTCCTGGTGTTATTCTCATATCAACGATAGGCATAAATATCCTACTAGAATAGCTACTAATAACAATCCCACTACAACTTCGTCAAAAACATCTTTAACACGAAGATCTGAACAATACACATGGCCAAGACTCTGAAACAATATTCCCAAAGAAATAAATCATTCCTACTTTATTGTTCAACATAAAAAAAACTTCTTAGTGGATCAAGTTATGCTGTAATACATCTATCATCTGGGAAATACTTCTTTCAAATTTACTTGTGTTCCAATTCTGTTCAGTGTTAACGATTTATTTGATGTTACTAGTTGACGCAGTCAATTTTTCACTGAAGTAAAACATAACAATACGAACGTGCTCTATTTGTCTCAATATCCTTGTGGTGAATGTATGATTACTTTGTCGTTGCCACGTAGTGGCGCCTGCAATCTTGCAATCCTTAATTGTGCCCCTGTGTTCGCCCGGGGCTGTTGCGTTGTGCTTGCGGTCTCGTAATGCAATACTGCAACGTGTTCTTTCAGTGCAGTTTGCCCGCCCTGGGAAGCATTTGATCAGTTACGCTGTTGTGTTTGTTTCAGAGTTTCATTCCTCGCTTGTTCAGCTCCATGATTGAGCGGTGTCCTTAGTGAATTAAAGCCTGGTTTTCTGCAGATAGTGT
>Ga0210059_1015822_pt1 | contig 10950 bp, 3 predicted proteins | sample Ectturendosymbi2_FD_188042 | JGI IMG/M metagenome (GOLD analysis project Ga0210059, IMG submission 188042) | Ecteinascidia turbinata endosymbiont from Florida, USA - Sample 2 (SPAdes) (version 2) | ecosystem: Host-associated > Tunicates > Ascidians > Unclassified | place: Key West, Florida... | reverse complement strand
TTGGACAAGAACACGTCTCAGCATTGCAGAATTTTGTTGTAAAGTCTTCTTCCACAAAATTCAAGCTACTAATCAAAATTTTTGAATTGTAAAAGCGAATGGTTTAGAAGAAATCAACGTTAGATGCTTAAGCAAAGTTTCACATCATTTCATAGCTCAGCTTTATCGTGCAAAGTAACCCTACAAATTACGTTAGACGCAAACCTTTCAGAAACCCAAAATTCGAGCACCATCTGATTTCTAAGGCTCATTAAAGAAATCTTTAAACCAAACGTTCGTTGAAAAAAGCATTCCCAGAGGTTTCAATGTCAGCTACTTAAAAATTGATTTACTCTTGATTCGCATAAATGTTTTGTTTTTCTTTAAAATTTAGGAAATACCTGGCGCGTTTTTCTGTTGCAAAAATATGAACTTTTACTTGAAAAACGTTTTTCGTTTGGTGCGCACAGGCAATGAGGAAATTTATATAAACGCATGAGTGCTTTTCGAAATCATCCTCAGTTATTTAAGAAGCGCAGATCTACAATGTCAGTCTAAGATATCGGTGCAGTGCAGGCGTTTGCTACATTAACCACAATAGAGCGTTTGCTGAGATATACCCCGTTTCCCCAACGGGGTGTTCGCAGGTTCTGTGTGACAACTGCTGCGGGCGCAGTTCGCATCTTGCCGATTTGACAACGTTCTGTTGTCTTATAAAAGCTATTGTTGAAAATCGGAGCCGCTTGTATTCTTTTTCGGTTGCTTCATTTTCAAGCCGTGTCTAACCCCCAACAATCAAGGAACCGCGACACTCTTGCACGTTTTTACTTAGAACAAGCCTCGCATTGCACGCCATGAAAATCAAAAACGAATCGAGGTGTTTTTCTGCAGCTGATCACTGAGCAGAGCTGCCTCTTGGCTTGTTTGCAGCTCAAGGGTTTTTCATTTATCTCTGAAGGTCATTGTCATCCATCAATGAAACACGAAACAATACACCAAGGCACTTAACTTGCTCAGCGAACTCAATCGGCACAACATTCATTTGAACAGTCAAGTGCTGCTGTTTGTATATAATTTTTTGACAGAAACGTGTGCCCACTCTTTTGCAGAAAATATTTCATGTTTAGCAGCATTCAAAAAAAATCATTTTTATTGAGATTTTTCAAACTGTTTCAAATTGTTGCGCTGCTATTTTTGACACCAGTGCCTGACATAAAGTATGTCTATTCAGGTCCGAACTGCCAGTAAGTTTACGCTGTGGCGATACGTTTCGGCATGCGTTTGTTATCAGTCAGCTGGCCCTTTAATCGTAACTGGGCTTGCGTTTCCGATTTATATCGATTTTGAATATTTTGTTATTTTTATCGATTTTTGAATATTTTGGCTTTTACGGTGCTTCTGCTTATTGGCTGAGTCATATGAAACAATAAACCATTACCATTACCATTTGTTGTCCATCAAAAAAAGGCTCATTCAATCGGTGCGACGTAACCATGTTTTATGATGTCATAATAGCAACAACAATACTATTGCTGATGTTGAGTTGACCTACAAATTTCGCACTACGCTAAATCTTATTGCTTTTCGACGTCAACTTGTCTCCACACATGTGATGGGTTTGAATCCCTCAGCAAACTTTCAATAGGAAATCGAGTTCACGTAACAATACGCACCTTCAGTGCTACAACTGCATTCAAATAGAATCTGCACAGCAAACATCGTTTGCTTAATTCGCGATGTTGTCACACACTTCAAAGTGTGCCTGTGCTGTGCCATTGCGTTTACATGAGTTATGTCACATCCAGTGTTACTGTACTTCAACATGGTTCTTTGTGAAACGTATTGGCTAAAAAACTAGACATTTAAAAGCATATTTGAAACCAAAGCACAACAGGGAAGTTAAGCCCAAACAATACAAAATTCTAGTTGTTTTCTTCATGATACATCTACTTACGAAAAATCACATCCAATTTACATTTCTGTGGCAAACACAACATGAAACGCTGTAAAACTCTTTGTGTAGGCGCAAACGTAAACAGCTGTCATAATAACAAAACAAAACACCGAACAAAGCTTCAAAAACCAAAGCCTTTGTTAGGGGTTGCTTTGACTTGGAAAACCAATGAAACCTTTTTGTAGGTTTCACTGAGGCTTGAAAGATTGATGGCTCTGCTCTGCCGAGCTCGCCAGATTCTTTCGTGTCTCCCCACAATGACGTTTTTCAAACAACTTGGCCGTGTGCCATGATGCCTCGTCTGCTTTTCAAATGGTCCCCATCCCCATCAGCGCCTTGAACATCGCTAATAAACTGCGAAACGGCAACGTGCTTTGCAGAACGTACCAACATTTTTATACCTATCCAATCGCTTGTTGTACTGCTTGATTAAACGTTTTTCAACTTCTGCTTTGCACCGCTCTCAAGTGTAGCCTCTGCTGGTGATCGAAAGAAGTGCCACAGGCAGCTACGTCGTTATACGCAGAAATGATTTTTGTTTTTTTGCATGTGTAGGTGCTTGAAGTGTGATGTTGCCTGCATGTTTACCCGGGGACTTCCTCATGTTTTCCGGATAAACGCATATTTGGGCGCAGCCTTTAAAAACGGTGGCACACAGCAGGCACGGTTAGTTTCAGAGAGTAGGTGAGTCCAGTTGTTCCCACCAAGTCAACGGCACCTCCAGCACCTACGACAATTGGCCGTATGGTAATAAGGCTGGATCAAACAAGCGATAAACATGCAGCTAAATTTTCCACGTAAAAATGATAAAAGAGGTTAAAAAGCCTCTCGTTTGCAGGTTTTGTAACTCTTCGCTTAGCACCTTCTACACCGTGGTACCAGTGGCGTAGCCAGTCCAAAACTATTCGGGGGAGAGCAAAGCTTTTTGACTCAAAACGAGCAACAGTATTTTGTTCGGGAAATCGCCCCTGAAAGCACAAAACTACAAGATATGCTGGAATGTTTGGAGGGGTCATGACCCCCTGGCTACGCTTACGCGCGGTGCACAGCGCGGGAACCAGTTGAATTTTTCTGAGGGGGCAAAGGATTTGTGCCACACAACTAAAAATGTTATTCGTGGCTTTCAAAATGTTTTGGAAATTTCGTAAGGGCAGTTGCCCGGTCTGCCGTCCCTGGTTGCGGGCGGGGCGAAGAACAATGCCGGCTAAATGAGATCTTCGCTGGTTTTCTTAAAATTTACCTTTCCTTATTGAAAACCTTTTGTAACAAATCCACCAATTATTAAGTAAAGACAGTACCTCAACCGTTTACCCTTGATTTCCTATTGGAAAAAAGCTATAGAGCTAACTTGAGGTCTGTGGACTCTTCGCTTTCATGAAAACTAAATTTCAGATCAACTGGCGTTTTGCTGATTTGACCTCACGTAAACATTTACATCTTCTCCTCTACTCGATTTTCAAGTGATGTGCTTACGGGCCATGTTGGGCGGCGTTTTTTCGGCGATGTTAAGGGCGCCAGACAAATTTCCGCTGATCCTGGTAAGCCCTATTTCGGTTTGCGATAAGCCTTGAGGGAAGTTTAGCTGCACTTCCCATCAGTATATTTTCAACAGAACAACTACAACGCTTTAACCGCCGAGTCCGGTTCAACCGAACACCGAAGTACAACAATAATGACTGAGATTGATTACTTTGAGTGACTGTAAATTTCGATGTTGTTGCGGAGCGTATCAGCTTGCATCGCTACATCTTAGTCAAGATCTGTTTTGTCGATGTCTAAGAAAAGCAAACAGAGGACAAAAAGCACAGAGAATTTATTTGGAAAAAACAAAAGTCCTATTAGTCAAGGTAGGGTGAGGTTATGTTTAGTCTTTATTTGCGGTCTTAGAATTTGTTCGACTTGATTTAACCTTATCACCATCCGGAAAGAGTGCAAGACGTTAGAAAAGGTCAGTGAGGAGATTACCATTTTCGTGTATGGAGAAGTTAGGTTAGGGAACCTAAAACCCTTAATTTGATCTTTGCTGATAATCAGTCACGCAGAGTTTCCCCGGAGCTTCAGTTACTGGTATTTTCCGCAACAGGAAATATTTTCATGAGTATGCAAATTGTAGATTGCATTCTTAAAACCTGCAAGAATTAGCAAAAGAAATGATAGGAAATACCAACAGAAGGTAAGGTTTTACTGTCCCGGGAATTTTTAGTTTGAAAAAAATATAAAGGTATTGCCTCAGTAATGCTCCGTGATGTTAAGTGCCTTCGGGCGGCCTCGCATATATGCAGGTGTAGCAGCGTTGTGTTTTTCCAAATTAACACTAATAATAACGTGTCCTGGCTTGTCACATTGAACTAAATAACGCCACTAGTCGTGACAGGAGAATTGAGTACTGCTGGTTTCCACGTGCAGTGACACAACAGGTAGTAATCTACAGGCTTGTTATTTTATCTCTTGCTTATTCTGTGACGGTTTGCTTCCAACCGATAAATCACCGGCATTGGCCACGTAAATATTTTGCGACGTAGCAACCTCGCAACGTGACATTTGCAGCGTGACACATTACCGAGATCTCCATTCAACGACATGTTTGTCGCCGATCTGACTGGGGGTCACGTTGTAGAAACGCCAAGTCGACGAATTGACCCTCTGGGTACTGCTTGCCTCTGGCCAAGCGCTGTTGTTAATTGTTTCAATTTGAGGACAAAGACGTGGCGGTGTTGAGGTTCCATAAACCTTTACCCGTTGAACAATTCCAGCATTTTTTGAATTGCGCACCTCGTCGCGATCTCACTGCTGTTCAACCCACCATTTCAATAAATTCAAAACTGCCTGTGTTTTCGTTTTCATTAAGTGGCATGAGTATTGTAGACGCTGCTGCGTATATTAAAAAAAAAGAAAAAATTTAAAACTGTAAGATGGCCGTTACGTCTTGAAAGTGATGCTCAGGTGGAGATATTCAATATGCAAGGCGCACCGCAGAAAGCCAAAATGCAAGGGGGAAGTTAGTTCTATTGATAGCAACAATGATCTCAGAACTTTCCGTAAAAAGGAAGTTAGTTATCCAGCAATTTTAGTTTTAAGTCTCGCTAATTTTTTTACGCAAAGTTGTTGCGCACATGCGTAAGCGACAACTTGACCTTTTTCCAGTGAAAAATGTTTCCGGCAATCTATCAAATATCCTTGTTGAGTGCAGCGTTAGTCATTTCATCAAGTGTCGCCGTGTTATTACCTGGCCTTTAGGCCCTCAGTTCCTTTTTGAAAAGACGTTGTACATTCAGAGAAGTTTGTGATCAGTGGCGGTTCTGCGGTTCTAAGGTGGGCCTGGGTGGACCATGGTCCCTCCAGATTTTTGGCTGCCCCCCTGCTTGGCCCCCAAGTTTTGAGCTTAAATTCACGTTAAAGTTCGTTTGATTGACATACACAGCAGGTAACGTTCAGCCAGCAAAATTTTAAACGATTTGAAGACTTTCCGGTAACGTTTCTGACGATATTCACAAGCCTATGTTAGGTTTGATATGATTGATCAGAGCAAATCAATCTTCATTACAACGGAAAATCACCATGCAGGAGAGACATTTATGTTGGTCCCACTACTTTTTTCCTTAGCCCCGCAGTGCTCCTCAGTTTTTTTCATTCTAGAATCGACACGGTTTGTGATCATTTCCGCTGATCATCATCAACCCCCCGTAAGTTGGCACTTTTTGTTGATGCTGAAAACACTTCAGCTTTATACTTATGGTGTCACTTTTAAGTAAATATAGAAAGTCATGATTTGACGCACAAGGCAATAATGCTACTTTCTGTTCAAATGGTGCAAAAAACGCCAGTTACATAAAAGCAAAAAATGGAAAGACACAGCAAAACTCTCACTTCTTTTCCGGTATCGCATTCTGCAACTTTTAAAGGAACATGTCACCAGCTTTTTTAGCATGTCAAACCGACACAATTTAATTTAACCTGGATTACGATGTTTTAGTGGATTTATAAACTGGCACATCAAAAGTGTTTCCAAGGAAAGTATTAATTAACTTATATCCGATGACAGTATTAATGTAGCTTTATATAAAAGGATTTTGTTTGCCATCTACGAAACACCTGATAAACAAATATGTCGATTGTTGCTTTGATTATTTTGTAGTTTTCCGAAAATAAGTTGGTCAATTAACCAATCATCTCATTCTGACATTTTGTCTGACGTTAGGTTAAAAATAAAACTTAATCGCTTAATTTTAATGATGAAAGCATTTGGACCCTTATATCGGCCAAGTCACTTCGTCACTTCTCGTTGTCGCTGGCATGCCAGTCGTGAGGAACAAATTTTAATTGATCGCTCTCCACTGAGACGTCGCTCTCCACACCTTGAGGCGTTTTTCGCTATGAGGCGCTTTAAACGTTCGATGAGCATGAAAACCTAAAAACACTGTTGAAAAACTTTTGGAAACGGGGAAACAGGTTTCAAATATCGGCATCAGCATTTCCACACTGTGCTTCTATGTTAACTTTATAATAGTCAATCGCTAATCTGCTGCATGGATTTCATGAGGGTCGTGTTCGACTTACGAAAACAAAGATCGCTTCTACTAAGACACATGCTCAAGTAAAGCTGAGTAAAAGACAGGTCCGATCAAGGGCAGTTGCGCAAACAGATCTTTCAAAGTGAACATAAAATCAAAACATTCTGTGTTTGACCAGTGGCATCGCCGCTGTTATCAGATGCGAGCAAACAAAAACATCCGCCAAGGTTGTGAAAACAACATCGTTGAGTATTTCGCCGGACCATGAACTTTGCCAAACAGGCGTGTTTCAGTTGACAGAGGGGATTATTTTCATTAATAAACAGTAATAAACAGTACGATGCTTATACGTTTTTCGAAAATGGATTTTTTTGGTTCTTGTCCCTGTTACAAGGCAGACTACGTAAAACGAGAGTGCTGTTCTGACGTTAGGTGGGCATTGGTCTGGAGAAGCCTTTAAAATTTTTTCTAACTTTTGTTTGCGTCTTGCACACGTGATGCTGCTTATTGTGAGCTTGCATAAAGCACCAAACACAAACCGCACTTAGTTCGTGCGCACCCAAGCCTGCGACAACATCGGACTATCGAGCTCACACTTTCTCTAATGAAAACAACAGACTAACAACCTCGCTGCAATCACAATGCGGGGACGTTGACTTGCTTAAAGTGTACCACACCAGGTTCAATGTTTGCCCCTGATTTTTGGAAGCCTTTGACTAGGCATACCATACGTCCCGTTTTAGCCGGGACAGTCCTGGTTTTAGGGCTTTGTCTCGGCGTCCCGGTCGGTCAACCAAGAAGTCACGGTTAGGCATTCAGTTAGCCATAATGAATCACATTTGGTCTGATAACAGAATGCTGGGGCAGAATGTCAAAGCCCTATCATCTGTAAAATTAATACTGACTTTTCTTGGTGTGACTTTTACGAGAAATACAATCGAGCAAAGACTTCTTGAAAAACGTATTGGTTACAGAAAAGTATGATTGGGTGAATGGGTAAATTTTCAAATGCTTTAAAATTGTTTTGTTTCTTGATAAAATGTATTATTTTAGTTTTTCTTGGAGTCTTAACTGAAGGAATCCAAAATAGCTACATACTCCAAGTTAGATATAAACCAATAAACCACATTTATCTGATAAGTCTCGTTGTTCTGAAACGTCCTGGTTTTCAATCGCAAAAATATGGTTTGCCTGCCTTTGACTTACATTTGCGAATCTTTGCCGTCCTATCTTATTTTTATTATCTTTTTGCTTAATTTCCCTTTGACTACCGCCAAAAAAGAATTTTTTTTTCAGGTTAAATTAACAAAGTAGTTTTAGAATGGTTGGTAAAGCACTGGCTAAAAGAGCTGATAGAAAGAGAGCGAAAAGGGAAAGTAAAATAGGTCTCGAAACTTTGCATAATGAAAAAATACAGCAAATGGAGAAAAGGTTATCTCAACACAACTCGGTAGAATCAACGTACCTCTGATCAAAGTCATTATCCTCCATTCCACAGTCGTGTCAAAGATCCATGTACTCCAGATTTTCTCCAATTTTACATAATCACAAGCTTTTAAAGCTTAATGCGCTTTTGCTTGTCGAGGTTAAACCTACATTACCAAACCATGTATGTTGCCCTGATAGTCCTGCCAAACATATAATGAAATCTTTTTATTTTACAACGTTTTGGAAACATGCGTTACGAATAAAATGCACCCTTTAAAATACGTAAAATTTCTGCAAAAGTTTAACTATACCGCTTTTCATCTTTCGATTCTTTGACCATTCTCTAGCAGCGTTGTTACAGATACCGTCAGTCACATGACATCACCGCCGAAGTGTGTAGATAGTATGACCGGCAAGGCGTAAGAAAAACCTGGATTCGAGGTGTCAGCGAAGCTAGTTGAATGTGTTTCGAAAGCGCAACAGTAACAGATCTTTCCGAGTTATTTGACACATTTTTATATGTATTGCGAAAAGCCGAAAATGGAAGGGTTGGAACTGAACTGTCAGCTGAGATAATATAACGATTTAACAAGAAAACTATCCCGCAAAATATAACTGATGCTTTGATCATGTTTGCAGATATAGTTTCTGTAGAACTTTCTATTGTCACTACGCTATCAACAGCGCATCATAAGTACGATCAGAAATTCAACGTTCAAAATCCTTGCAAAAAAATCTAAACTTCCAGCTGGAACCTGACATAACCAATACATGTGCAGATTATTAGTGCCCATTGCAAATTTGAATTCCTCAACCACTACTTAGGGTTTTCACTTCAAAGCAGTGGTTCTTAATCATTTTATTAATTATCGTTACCCCTAAAAACAACAGGATGGATTTCAATTACCCTCATTTAAAGAAATAACAAATTACAGCTTTCGATCAATTGACAATAAACAACACGAAAATGACGTTAACCTGCATTCAATTGTCCATCAAACATATATCAATAGGAAAGCTGATGCAGTTTTTTTGCTGTCAAGCAGTCAAACCTATTAACACTTGTAACACCAAACTTCAGAAAAGCTTCTTTGTAGCTGCATTTCTTCGGAGGCATATACCGTAATAATTTTTAGCTTACACTGGACTACAATACAGCTTACACTGCTAGCGACTACTTGTCACTAGACAAAGATCTACGATACATAAGAGATTCCAGGACTATGACGTCACAGAAGGCATGATGTTTTAAGTGAAACGAAACAACACATGAACGCACACGAAACTTGAAAAGCCAACGTGGCTCATTTTTGTATTGCCATTTTGCAGAGTTTTTGCTAGGCGCTGGTATAGTCCAGTTTCATTTCACGGTACTTTTGTCTAGGGATGGAATTTCAGAATATCGAAACTGTCGAATCCGAATCCTGAAAGATTCGAATCCAATCGGTCGATTTGTTTCGAATAGTTGGAAACGAAATCATAATAATTATTAACAAACGGAGATGGAAATAAAACATAGTCGGACGCATCTTTTATGACGTTAACAATGTGCTCTCCATAGAAGCATTAAGTAAATATACAGTATGCGCAAAACGTCGAGTTCTTTTTCTTTATTGCTTTAAGATCACATTTGACGAGAAAAAATTGCCTAAGACTTAACAATCTGAATTGCAATAAGACCAAGGTATGAACTTGTCATTTCATTGCCCATAATTCGACCAGTGACATTTTCCATTAAATAGAAAAACGCACGTTGGGGCCTCATGTTTCAAAAATCTTGGAAGCTTATTCTTGAATAGATTCGAAATACTGAATTCATCTTTTACAATTCTAGAATACGTAACTATTCCGGAATGCCCACCCCTACTTTGATCTAGCATCGATCGCTTAAAGGAGCTTAGTGGAAGGCTGAGAAGACAACATACGTTTACGAAGCTTTTGAACTGACGCTTTGAAGCTTTTCTCGGCTTTGCAAAGTAGTTTGGATTACATTGACGTGTTTCCTGCTAGAAATAATCTAAAATTAGTAGTGTCACAGCATTTTCAAACAGTGCTAGTGTTTGTCATGGAAACTGCAAGAATTTCGTGAAATGTTTTAATAGAACCCCCAATCATTTTTCAAGCGCGATATTATAAAACATGGAACTGCAAAAAACTGTTAACATGTTAACGTATATAATTTCTTGGCGTCCTCACCGACGCTAAATACTTGGAAATAGAATACTTGTTGACTTCAGCGATATTGAACAGCTTCTAAACGTTTTGCCAAATCCGGGTCTACACTGCGTCCTTACGTTTTTCATATGAGGCAGTGTAATATACCAGCCCGGATGATATCAGCCGCGAAATGTCTTTAAACCTGTCAAAGTTTTGCTAAAAGTTACTGAGTTGGAAATGGGTGAAAAGAGTAACGGTTTTAGTCAGAACACCAAGTTTTCAAACACCTAAAAGGTGTGATTTTCCATCAAAGGCTTATTTATCAATATGATACTTATACGAAAAACTGAAAATGGAGCTATACATTCAGGCCAGCTGATAAGCTGTTAGTAAGTGCCGAATTCCCCTTTAAGTTATTTAGTCCTTACGAGCTGCGTGTTTCGCAGTAAAGCCCGTTGCCATGGCAGGCACTCGAGGGTAGTGCCCCAAAATTTTTTGTGACCCCAAATTTTGTGCCCAGAAAGCCTATAATTAACATTTAATAAAAAACATATTTTCCACTAAAATGTAGTTTGCCCCCAAATCTTAAAACCTGGCTACGATTCGAAGTACGCCGAAAAGAGTCTAATTTTTAAAAATGCGGAATTCAGGCCATCACAAGCAAAAAGGATACTCCGTATCGTTTGACATATTATGTGAAGCGCTTGACCCAGCGAACATGACTGATGGCTTCGGAGTTGTGGCTTGACTTCCTAACTTCGTCGAGATTGCGCTGCAGAGCTGCGGAGCTGCAGAAAGCAACTTTTTCATACCGGTCAATCAACCCACCGTTGAGCCGGTACTGGCTTTGCTGACACAAATGTCCGATGTATACTTCTTACACTGGGTATGCCGAGCAAGTAGTCCATGCGTTTGATCCGA
>Ga0210059_1015821_pt1 | contig 10950 bp, 8 predicted proteins | sample Ectturendosymbi2_FD_188042 | JGI IMG/M metagenome (GOLD analysis project Ga0210059, IMG submission 188042) | Ecteinascidia turbinata endosymbiont from Florida, USA - Sample 2 (SPAdes) (version 2) | ecosystem: Host-associated > Tunicates > Ascidians > Unclassified | place: Key West, Florida... | reverse complement strand
CATATAGACACCGGTACAGTATATGCGGCTTACATTCAAGGGCGGCTTACATTAAATTTTTAAATCTATCTCATGCGGCTTACAATCAAGGGCGGCTTACAATCAAGGGCGGCTAACAATCGAGTAAATACGGTATTCCATACCGATTTTTTCCTTCCATTCATGGGTGGCGGAACCTTTTTCAAAGTGGGGGGGAACAAGTGCATGCCAAAAAACTATCGAGAATTTTTGCGGTTTAAAGTGGCCACTGTGATGTCACAAGCATTGAAATATGATGCCATTATTTATACACCATATGTAGGTCTAAATTACACTATTTTGGACGAAATTACACCACTATTGTTGCAGTTGACTGCATCGCCTTGAACTACTTAGGCAAGCACAAACGAAAGATGGCAATTCGGGGCACTTACTAACAGGAAAGCAACCTGCAGTAATAGAGCTCCCTCACTGACTTCACTCTACTACGACTAGGTTGCACTATCATTATATAGGGATAAGAGAATTACGATAATTCGATTGTGGTGACTATCACAGTGATTTGTGTGGCGGCCTGGAGATGGCGCCACATGAAAATAAATGGTCACCGCTAGATGGTGCCCATGAGTAACAAGTCACTGTGATAGTCACCACAAGCAAATTATCGTAGTTCACTTATCCCTATATAATGATAGTGCAACCTAGTAGTAGTAGCGTGAAGTCAGTCATGGATCTCTATTGCTGCTGGTTGCTTTCCTGTTAGTTAATTTTCCTGTTAGTCAGGTCACCTGCAACCAGGCGCGGACACAGGATCCCCCGCCAGACCTAAAGAGGTGTTGACAAGACACTTGATTTAATTGAACCATAACTTTTAAGCTAAACCACAGCTTGACTTGCGCAGATTTTGGCATTTACGTCGCGACTTGTGTGATATGTCGTGAACAGTATGTTGGTCAAACTAGCAACAAATTTTCCAAAAGATGGTCAGCGCATCGCAGAAATTGGAACAAACAAGATTATAAAACTGACAGTGACAAGGACGCATCGTGGAAAGTACATACTTGAACAGAGATATGTGCAAGTTTGAATCATTGCAAAAAGACGAAAGCAGATGGCAGTCTACTGATTCCTCGAAAGCATGCAGAAACACTAGTGCTTTTAAGTGTTGATTTAAGTGAAAATCATGGCCAAAAATATATTTCTATTGCACACTAAAAATTTACTTGTGCTAACAATTAGTCAAAGATGTTTCTTCGGTTCATTAGATGAGCTGGCCTTGTTTGTGGAACCTGATATAAAATAGTCAGTGATTGCATGGGCGTTCGTAGGGTGGGCAAATGCCCGTTTCCCCCCTGGAAATTGGGATCAAGAACCAAATTTATCCCGAAAAACCTGAGTCGGCATCATAGATTCCGATTAATTGATTTGATTCTTGCAATGACAGTTTTTTTGCCGGTATGAAACTCACACTGCACAAGAGTCAGGTTCACAGTTACAGTGTCATGCAGTGATGGGCTTGCAGTTCACTCATGTCTCTTCCTTTGCCTGCAGAGGTGGGTTGTGAAAGTCGCGAGAGGAGCGGATTGTTCTGCTGTTGGTCTTTATTGCGTCACAATACCGTGGCAACAAACCCGCAAAGGTTCACTTTATATTACGGTAGCAGGTGTTTTGTTTCTCGAGACTGGCGAACGCAGACATCCTGGCAAGTAATGTAGCGAGACAGTGACATACTGATAGCGGTAGCCACGTAGCCTACATTTGTACTTAGTGAGAAGCATGAGTGAGTCTATACCAATGCTTCCACAAGTTTGAAAAATCCATTATTAGTGCGAGTGTGACCAATGTGCCTGAGTGTTAAACTACACTTAAGCAGGCTTCTTTTCAGGCAGTGTAAAATTACGTGGCTTGTTAGAATATGTCTATGCAGGCTTGTGGAAATACCACGTCTTAATCGTTAAGGCTTAGTTCCGACATCTGAGTGAATACTGAGTGCAAAGCTATATTTGCTGTGGTGAGCTTTAATAATTCATATGATGGTCAATTTTGCAAAACCTGCGTGGTGTTCTAATTCTAGTGAGTTGTCCGTAGTCGTGTCAACATACATACAGGTCTACTTAATTAATAATAATAATAATAATGATATTTTATTGCGGACTCATGGTCCATATATCACAGACACAAGAGCACAAAAAGTGTTTTGCTGTACATCAGCGCACATTACAGAAACGGTGTTAGCACATGACCAACACTGGGAGGAGCAAAGCAGTTTATCCTCTCCACAGCTGTATCGTCATTCGCAAAAGTGCAGAAGATGGATAACCATACAGTAGGGCATTACACAACCGGTGCTAGTACGTGTCCAGCCTTGAGACGAGCAAGATCTATCCCAGCACTTCTTACTTTTTTATGCTTGGTGTGTACACAGTGTCCACATACTTTACTACGCAAAAGCAATACTGGTGAGATGCAAACTCCGAAACAATTCACGGACAACTACTGCATTTGGTCTCCATACAGGAGTGTTGAATAATTGAGGAAAAATGAAAATTTGTAAAAAGCATCAGACATTTGAAGCGATCGAATAAAAAAGTCGGATGAAGATGAGCATCGTATAAAAAATCGATACAAGTCGTTTCTTAGCACGGCATCAAAGGTCGTGACACAATGGTTAACTTTGGTGTGGGCGAACACTCACATTTCTCGGTATGTGTAATGCATAGTTCGATAGGCATTGTTATATGCAGAATGTATTCGCTTCATACTAGTCTGCGTGTATTTGCTCCACAAATGGCAAGCATACATTGGCATGCAATAGGCACGAAATAACGTGTTTTTTTACTGCAGGAGTGGACTGATCAAAAGTGCCTCTGAGTTTGTTTGCTGCACAATTGTCCGGTTTGTGTAGCAAGTTTTCATTGATCGCTTTGGACGAGATCCCAGACTTTTGCAGCTCTTGTTTCTAAGTGATACTGACAAGTCTTGCTAGCTGATACAGCAATTACGGGGAGAACAACTGGTGATCCCCCCGAAATTTTCAAAAACATGTACAGTTGACTATTCAGCTGGGTGCATCCTTGCTTGCTAAGTAAAATAAAATCATAGTTTGTGTTTTCGTTGAAAACCATGGAAATCTAATGGTTATTTCTTTGTAAATCATGGCAATATGCCAATGCCTACTTGAAAAGAAATGCCCTGTGTTGAAAATGCAGATAACCTACTGTGTAAATTGTCGTAATACTAATATACCTGGCTACTGCTGCCAACAAAGCGTTTTTTGTGATTGTTACCGTAACATGGGGCATTTTCTTTGTAGTGTAGAAAGGATAAAGCGTTTTGTTGTCCATTTGCATTGCATGGTCAGCAGTGTTCCCTTTGAGTGCGCAAATACTCAGGACCACCAGTACTGTTGCACAGTAAAATCTTATTCTCGCGTACTTGCAACACTGCAAAGCAATGGAAAAGGATAGGAACACCGATCGTCAGCAATTTGAAAATGATAAACAAAACGTGGACGTCCCCCCTGGAAAAATTTCTGCGGACGCCCATGAATGATAGTGCTTTCTCGCTTTTTGTTACTTTTGTGCTCATTACAAATTTTTTGTTTCTTTCCGTTCTCATAATGATAATTTTGGTTGCAAAATAAACAGAATCAATCCTCTTGTTCTCATTTCATCAAAATTACCTATAATAACAAATATTATATACAAATTACCATGAGTGTTGCAGACTATTCCAAACGACAATTAAAAGCTGTAAGGTTCCCCATTTGAAGAGCACTGATCTAAACCTCATTGAAGTGACTACGCTCACTTGCTACAACATACAAGTCAAACAACACTATGCTGACTACTGCCACCAGTAATAATGCTGTAACAAACGTAACCTACAATGGCCAGACATGGAACGAATATATATATGAACAGTGATAAGGCCCAAAGAAAAGAGCCCGAGCTAACAACATAGGGAAGTGGAACAAATATACAAGCAAGCAAGCTCACGTTCCCCGGTATAAATCGTAATCAAAGACTTGGGCTAAGCCTGAGGAACCCATGTGCCGGAGTCTCCACTGGGCTGTCAAAAACACCAAGAATACAGCTTAAAAACAGGCAAAATGACACAGCATTGATAACTGTCTTAAACAAATTAAAAAATCACAACTTTTCCATATCTTGTTTGATTTATAGTGAACACCACTGTTCAAACACAGAAGTAACCAGGCGTGTAGCAGGGGGGCGATGGGGGCAATTCCTCCACCCAATTCTGAAAGTTGCACCAAACAAATTCAGGATAATCAAGCTTTTGATGTGTAAGCCAAAGAAATCCTTTAGTGCAAATCAACAAAATTGCGGAACCTGCCCTACCTCAACATTTTGTCAAACCTTATCAAAGCAGTATGGTTCACCAATTGCTCATGATTGATCAAACATATTGTGTACATGGGCATGAGAAAATATATTTTTCCATGTAAAGCCAGGAATTTTTGTAAGGGGGTCAAAATCATGAAATTTCATTTTTTTTAATGGATCCCAAAAAAATGATCTTTTTTACTAAACATTTCACAAAAAAATGTCAAATTTCCAAATGCAGGGAGGGGCCATGGCCCCCTTCTACCCCTCCCATTCCAACGACCATGGTTGTGTATATAGTGTAAATATTTGAGAATTCGTGTCATGGCTCAACATTTACCTGAGGCTTAAGCTCCGTGTGGAGGCTAGTGATAATGAAATACCAACTTGCATCTAATTGCTTGTAATCACTAACTGAAAGTAAAACAAGGAGTAACGTTTTTTGCAACTGTTTCTGGCACACTAGCCTGCTGTATCTTACCTAATGGTGATGTATATTTAATTTCAAGCCCATCGCAAAATTTCATCTGATAATTTTGGCGTGCTACAAATACTGTATAACTTGTCCTTGTCTGCAGCATCAGCGGTAGCCTTAAATGAACATCTTTCTTTTTGTACAGTTTTAAAACTAAATAGCGGCGATTTACATTTTATATGCCTTGAAGCTCAAACTGACTGAGAAGCAATCCAGTTTCAAAGTCTTTTTTATTATGGAAATAGACCAGGGTGTCAAACTCAAATTGCTCCGAGGGCGAAACGCCGACTTACGAAAGAAGTAGGGGCGTATTATGATGCTGACACAACAAAGGTAGTATCTGAACTTTACTAGAAACAGCTTTTACATCTTTTTTTCCTGTGGATCGTACAGGCCTGTCGCCAGGATTTAGCAGCAGGGAGGTCCAAAAACCAGAAGGAGGGGCCAAAAACCAGAAGGGGGGACACATTTTAAAAATGCAGTATTGGATGTATGCAGCAACCGGGGGTCCAAACATGAAATGGGGGGCATTGATTTCACATGGGAGGCCGGGCACCACTGGCCCCCCCGCTGGCAACAGCCCTGGGATGGTACCGTGAGTTAAAAGGAATTTATCTCTAGCCCGTCGTACGTTCGTTCAAAACGAATTTGTTCACTAGCTAGCCGAGCACTTAGCACCGGCGAATAAAGTACATAACCTAAATGTTAATTATTTGAAAATTCTGAAAACGCATCACAGGCCGCACAAAATGCCATCGCGGACCAACTGCAACCCAAGTGCCGTGCGTTTGAGACCCTTACCATAAACACTGTTAGCAACAATTGCATTCTTTCCAAATATTTATTTGTTACGATTAAGCCTTCATTGTGACGGTTTAATTACAATCACGTAGAGCGTTAACGTTTTCATCAATGATTTCACATTAACTTGCTGGCGAAAAAGACAAACAGTTTGAGTCAAGTAATGACAATCTGACCTGTGCATAGTCTAAAAAGTGTTACAACTTTCATCTGATATTAATTGACACCCTATCCTACTGTAAACTTGACATCATTCCCCTCCAACGGGTAGACTCAGCAACAAGTAGGAAGATGTTTTATATTTTGAAGTGCTGAGGACATTGACACTGCCACTACTTACAGATAGCTTGTAATCTGTTTTATCGATAAGCGCATGTGACTAATATGAAAAAAACTGACTTTTTTCTGAGTTGATTAAATTTTGTTATTTAAACACTCATGGATTTTAAAACCCTCTTAACTGCTTATGCTAGAATGGCTAAATCAGCGGTTCCCAAACTTTTCTGAGCCCTACCTAAATCTGAGTTTGGTGAAAACGCCTCGCACAACGACCCAAGCCTCAAACATTATGGAAAAAACAATGATCGTATCAGTGATTTTGGCAGTAAGTTGCTAAGCTCGTTTTTAATGTCAGCATTTCACTCTTTTCTCAAGTACTTACAATACAGACAAAGACAAACAGCGGTAACGTTGAAAATAGAAAACTTCGGTTTGGCTCGCCTCGGCACGGCCCATTTTTTGACCCTTTGTTGCCCTTGTTTGGGTTTTGACTGATACTTGAAAACCACTGGGATAGATCAGCTAACCTACCATTGTGTTATGTTTCAGCAACTAGTGTTCCTTAACTTTACTGCAGAGATGTGGTGAAAATCGATTGTGGCTCCGTTTACGCAAACACACAACCATTTTCACATTTTGTGTAGACTGCGTGGGTCAAACATATGCAAGTTTGTTTAGAGGACATGTGTAACTTTTGCATTTCATAGCATTTAATGACATAAAGTCCAAACATTTTCAAACGCATTGAGATATTCTAGCCTTTACGTTATCAACTGCATATATCAATCAGTCGCTCAAGAATTGGACAAGATCCACTTCTTACATGCGCGGAAGTTTCGTAGACCTACTTTGGGAGTCAATGTCTTAATAAAGCAAAGTCGCTACTAGACTTCGATTGAACGAGTGTTGGTGGACATCAGAAGCATATAAATATAAAAACGAAATCATAATGGCGGCCGCAATGACTCTTTGCTCAACTGCGATATTGGCTGCAAAAGTCATACTGCAGGTTTTGCACTTGAAACATCGAGATTTTCACAGGCGCCCTTGCATGAAAATCTTACGAGAAAATTGTGGCTTTCATCCAGAATAGAAGCTTGGAACTTTACTGAAAACAAACTTTAAAACTGGTCAGTTCAACGAAAATGGACTTTGTATTTGCTGGCTTAAATCTGAACAAAATTATTTAGTAAAAAGCACCAGAAAAATGCACTTTTTATGGATGATGCTTTAAAAACAAGGGCAAGGGAATTAAATAATCAAATGTTGAGACTATGTTGTTCAGTTGATGTTTGCCCCTCTATTGAAATTTCTGGCTACGTGCCTGGAAGTGACCAGGGACGCCGGAACGTTGATAGGGTAAGGGGGCAGAAAAAAAGTTGAGGGCAATGCAAACTCATGAAAAACAAAAAAATTGTTACCAATTATCAGGCCCATAACTAGGAGGGGCGCAGGGGGCTCAGTCTCCCTGAAAAAAATTTTGCCCCACCTTGGAAAAATGTGTTGGACACAGTTGAAAAAATTTGGGCCCTCTCTCAGTAAACGTTTCACCTTCCCTGGTGTCCCAATATGGTTAGGGCCTGCCAATTATGCTTGCTACAGTTCAACAATAATGTTGACTGCAAAAATGATAAAACAAACTATAGGCAACTTATTTCAATTCGATCTTGATAAATCATAAAATTACCTATGAAAAGACACCTTTGCCCTCGTCTCTTGTTTGAAAGGTCAGGGATTCAATGCCACTGCTCTCCGGCGTCCCTGCTTGCCGCTGTCAGCAGTCACAGCCTCGCTACATTACCTGCCAAGATGTCTGCATTCAAGAGTCACATGCGACAAAACGCCTAATACCGTAACTTGAGGTGAACATTAGAAGATTTGTTGCCATGTTACTATTACATGATAAAGACCAACAGTAAAACAATCTGCTCGCAAGTTTGGTAATTTGCCCCTGCAGGCAGTAGCGTAGCCAGCCCAAAAGTTTAGGGCAGTGGTTCCCAACCTTTTTAGGCTTGCGGCACCCTACAAAACAGAAATATAATTTCCGGCACCTAGTGGCGAACCCATAGCAATTTGGATTGAGTTTTGGCGACATTTTGAAAATATCTTTTCAATGATATCATGAAAAACGTATTAGCTCGCGGCACCCCTGGGTATTGCAAATGGCACCCTGGTTGGGAACCACTGGTTTAGGGGAGCCAAAAATTTTGGTGGGTGACAAAATGTTTGATTTATAGCGAATACCACTGCTCAAACTTTTTCTAACTTTTCAACTGTTCTGCCCTTTTTTAAAGATTTTCAGCCTTTTTTAATCCATATACAATTGATTATGTGAATTAGTGCTTGAAGATTTGCACCAACAGATCGAACAAATGTTTCTAATTTGAGTTTCTCAAATTTTGCACCTCCGTGCTGTTTAGTGTTAATTGCTGCAATATTGGCCATGACAATATTTTCAATTTTTAGCAGGAACACTGCAGAGGAAATAATTAATTATCTGTTAGGTTGATTACTCTAAATACTCACGAGTGGTGTCATTTTCAGCTCTTCAGAAAAGCTTGAAGATATTGTTAATATGAGATTTTCCAGGCTTCAACATGATCTGTTTTAAGAAACTTGCAAATGATGTAAAGCATTTTGGGCATGAAAGTAAATAAATACATCATTTCAAGCAAAACTGCCAATTTTGATGCAAAAATTTTAAATCTAGTGATTTTTTTTTCAGATTTGGTGAATTTTTTTGTGAATTTATAGTGGTTTTTGCCGCGAAACCTGTGGCAGCACTGCTTCACAGTGGTGTATCTAACACGCAAAATGCTTGTATAGGTATATAAGATTCGAAGTAATTGAATGCTGGTATGGCGGGTGGATGTTTCAACTTTGCCGCATATTTTCATATTAATAGACTTTAATTGTAGGTTTTTTAGGTTCTATTATTCATGTAGGTAAAGTTCCGTACAGACAGTTACAGTACTGTTTCTGTAGCAGTATTGCTTTTTGGCCGCTATTCAGTAATAGTATTTGGATAACCATGATACTGTATATATTGAAAAATTGACAGCCGTCTGCTGTTTTGGTTTGTTTGGCAAATTTTTAAAGCTATTTTTGCATATTTTGATTAAAGATTTGGTAAACCATATAGTACATTTGGAATTGAACTACAGTATGTATTCCATTGTATACATAAACAAAGAATGATGGTTTGTTAACGTCTTACTGCCTTTTATTTCAATTAAGTTCAGACAAACAGATTACAGTTAAGTGGTCACTAGCAGTAGCAACGTTTTTCTGCCATATTAATGAAACCTGTTTGTTGCAACTTTTTGATCCTCATGTCTAGATACTAGGCAGCCTATTCTACTGTAACTTAACTGTATACATAGGCTAGTCAATATGGTACTGTGTACAATATCATTGGCAAAAATGCTGAGGATAATTTTTTTTTTCATCATATGTTTTCTTGTTGGATTTCCAATCATCAAAGCATCCACATTATCTGAGGTAAGGTTTGTGTTTTATAAAAGTCAAATTTTGCTAAGTGAAAATCAATTGAATTTGCTTTCTTGTGTAACCTTTGCAAGATTTGCAAATACTGTGTTTACATGGTTCCTTTCATTGTGGCTCTGTTTTAATTGTAGCCATTTTCTTGCTGTGTAATCTCTTAGATTACTTAGATTATAGGATTTTACATTGAAACATTCTATGATATAGTCTTAAAAAACTTGGAAGCCACAATGGATTATGGCCAGTGTGCATGCAGTTGTGACTACTGGTAGCTCTATGGATTTTTAGCTGACCGTGATAAAAAAGGGAAGTGACTACAGAGCACCCATGGATCTTTAAAAAATTATTCACATGTGGATGGAGTATTGTAAGTACAAACAACAAGTCCAAAAAGACAATACAAAAAGCCATCATTCAAAAGAAGTATTATGGTATGTGAAAAATGTACCCAGCAATATTGGATGACCCAAAAGGATCATAAAAAACAAATACAGAGAGTCATCGAACCAAATAATGGGAAAGAATCAAGCGCAAGGTTAACACAAAAACAGTATGTAGGAAAAACAAGGTGACAAAAATATTTACAGAAATAATACATAAAGGGCAGATAATTAAAAGAAGTACAAAACAATTGTTTTATAGTACATTCACAATATTGATCAATGTAACACAGAATGTTATGTTGAACCTGGTGGCTATTAACACTCGCTCTCCAGGGCAGGTTGTATAGAGCTCTGTGTCCAAAAATAGGCCACACGCAATCTATGCATGCATGACTTTGAAATTACACCATAATGGTGATGCATACATGGGTGTACAAAAGGAATGAAAAGATACATTTTTAACTGCATTTGAACATTCGAAAAAAGAGGCTCGCAGCTTGTTTGCTGCACTATATTGATACCGTGGCTGTCTCTTGAGTGTCTTTGTTATCTGAGAGCTCAGTATCCAATGCAATCCCTAGATGTTTGTATTGGTTAACAGATTTTACATTTTGACCACCCAATATCAGTAATGAAGTGACTGCTTTTTGCACTCTTAGCCTTAAACATCATACAAACAGTTTCGTTGCAGTTGAAAATAATATCATGAGATTCGCCATAAGCTTGGCACATATCTAGTATTCTTTGAAACCAAAGTAGGCTTGGACAAAACACACAAATGTCATCAGCAACCATCAAGTGATTTAATTAGACTTCACCAATATAACACCCTGCTTTAATGTTGTTTAACTCGTTAGCTGCCGGACTACGATATATTCGTACTTCGATTTCAGCCTAAAAAACAACAGCTTTCGGTTGCCTTACCAAGGCCCTAGCTCGTCCGCCGATTGCGCTAAAGAGCTGTTCAACGGCTCAAACAGATCGGCCAGTCTAGTAGATTGCACTCAAAAAAATTTTTTTGGTTGGGGGTTGCAGTTTGTTTGTGACTGACATCATAGTGAAGTAGTTTTAGGGTCATTTTGGCTCATGTTGCCTGGCCTAAGGCCCAACCACTAGGCCAAAGTGTTTCGCTGAAGTTTTCATTGGAAACTAGACTCGAGTCCGAGTCTTTTGAGCCTTTGAT
>Ga0210059_1015820_pt1 | contig 10950 bp, 7 predicted proteins | sample Ectturendosymbi2_FD_188042 | JGI IMG/M metagenome (GOLD analysis project Ga0210059, IMG submission 188042) | Ecteinascidia turbinata endosymbiont from Florida, USA - Sample 2 (SPAdes) (version 2) | ecosystem: Host-associated > Tunicates > Ascidians > Unclassified | place: Key West, Florida... | reverse complement strand
CTGTATTTGCTGTGGCGAGTTTCATAATTCATCTGGTCAATTTTGCAAAACTTGCGTGGTGTTCTAATTCTAGTGAGTTGTCCGTAGTCGTGTCAACATACAGGTCTACTTAATTGTCCGTTTGTGTAGCAAGTTTTCATTGATCGCTTTGGACGAGATCCCAGACTTTTGCAGCTCTTGTTTCTAAGTGATGCTGACAAATCTTTCTAGCTGATCCCGCAATTAGAGGGAGAGCAACCGGGCAATCTCCCCCCGAAATTTTCAGAAACATGGTCAGTTGTTAATTCAGTTGAATAATCAGCTGGGTGCGGCCCTGCTTGCTAAGTAAAATGAAGTCATAATTTGTGTTTTGGGTGCGGCCCTGCTTGGTAAATAAAATGAAGTCATAATTTGTGTTTTCGTTGAAAACCATGGAAATCTAATACTTCTTTCTTTACAAATCATGGCAATGCCTACTTGAAAAGAAATGCCCTGTGTTGAAAATCTGCAGATAGCCTACTGTGTAAATTGTTGTTATACTTATATACCTGGCTACTGCTGCCAACAAAGCGTTTTTTGTGATTGTTACCGTAACATGGGGCATTTCCTTTGTAGTGTAGAAAGGATAAAGCGATTTGTGAACGTCCATTTACATTGCATCGCCAGCAATGTTTCCTCTGAGTGCGCAAATACTCAGGACCACCAGAACTGTTGCGCAGTGAAATCTCATTCTCGCGTACTTGCAACTTTGCAAAGCAATGGAAAAACACGCAAACAAGAAGCTATTTGATTGAAATGTTTTATTTTTCGTATTTTGATAAGATTGTATATTTATTATATAATTGACAAAGTTTGTAATTCATTAAACTCCACTTGTTCACCCCTAAAATAATCATGCTCACTAAAACAAATATTTGCTCAGTGCAAAATTATCTTGGAGGGAACACTGATCGTCAGCAATTTGAAAATGATAAACAAAATGTCGACGTTGCCCCCCCCTAGGAAAAATTTCTGCGGACGCCCTTGAATGATCGTGCTTTCTCGCTTTCGCTTTTTGTTACTTTCGTGCTTTCACTCATTACGAATTGGTTGTTTCTTTCCGTTCTCTTAATTTCGATTGCAAAATAAACAGAATCAACCCGCTTCTTGTTCTTATTTCATCAACATCACCTATAATAACAAATATTATATACAAAATACTATGAGCGTTGCGGACTATTCCAAACGACGATTAAAAACTGTAAAGTTCTCCATTTGAAGAGTACCGATCTAAACCTCATCGAAGTGACTACGCTCACTTGCTGCAACATACAAGTATACAAGTCGAACAACACTATGCTGGCTACTGCTACCAGTACTTGTGCTGTAACAAACGTAACCTACAATGAGAATAAGCATTATGTCGTCACGTGAACTGTTCATCTCGAGTTCTCGATGCACCTGCACCGACGCCGGTGACGACGTCATCAGATCGTTGTTATGTGCGACATTGCGTGTTGGTTCCGTAGCGGCGTAGTGTTAAAGTTTGACCAGTTTTATCACTCGAGCTTCTAAACCAAGCTTAGACTTGTTTCCTCGTAAATGTACGTATGCGAAATATATTGATTTACGCAATATGGTCCTGTGAAGCATTGGGTTCATTGCAAATCGATATCGCATCCCCCCACCAAATTAGTCTGCGTCCGCTACTGGCTACGGCCCCCAAAATGCGACAAGAAAGATGACCCACAGGTTTGGGCTACATCCTTCCCCACCTGATAACTCTAACAGAGAGAAAAAACTTAATTCCGAAGGCAATGATAACCTACAAAAGACTAACTACAATTGGACAAATACTTACAATTTACAAGCACCTTACTTTAAGCAAGACGAGAGAGCATATCAAAGGTGTGTCAGGTCTTTGCGGCCATTGTGCCCTTTGTGGTCGGAAACACAACAAATTAACGGTGCCCCATGTGTTTCACAAATAATGAGCAAACGTAAAACCTTCCCACTCAACGAAAACTTGACATGGGCACACTATCTTATTTATGTAGAGCAGTGGTTCTCAAACTGTGGTACGTGTACCACTAGTGGTACGCGAAGGCCTTCAAGGTGGTACACGAATAGACATACTTTCTGTTTTTCTTCACAAAAATATATTCACAGCTGTGGTTTTTACTTGTTGGGTTCTGTTAATAAATTTCTGAATTTTTGTGTTGGCTACTTCCCTTGCTGTTTTCTAAAAACAGCAATTAAAATTTCTCACAGCCATTTTGTTCACATTGCATTTGTGTCAATTCTGGTTTACCAGACTTTTGATCGAATGATATTTGGCACATTGACTTTTCCTGGAACAAGGTGGTACGTGATGACAGTACGGGAGCCACAAATGGTACGCAATCAGAAAAAGTTTGAGAACCACTGATGTAGAGACTTGTGTGCTATACCACGAACAATATGTCGGCCAAACCAACAAAAAATTTTCCAAGAAGTGTCTATCGCACCGCAGTAATTGGAACAGACCCAATCGTGAAATTGATGAAAATAACAAAGATAAAGTGGCCTTGTCGCAGCACTGTTCAGCGTTCCACGGTAACGTAAATAAACCACCGATACATTGAGCTTACACCGTTACTTTTGTTGAACAACCTAATTTCCTTTCTTTGAATATCTGTGAAGATAAGTGGTATCACAAACTTTAGGCACAAATTAGTAGTCGAAACATGATCCTCCCACGCGTGAGAAAAATTTTGTTTCCCTTGTGCTGAACCTTTTTGTGTCTTAGTTTTCGCCGCCCGTGTGCGGGCGTTTTCGTTCTCGTCACTTACAGCGTTTCAAATGCGCCAGCAGAGGCTTGGTTGCCACCGCGACCAAACACTCGTTGAGCTTGCATATTGCGCTGTTATTCTGAATCTACTGCGTGTTGTTTCAAGCTATTTGAAATCGTCACCCTGCCAGTAGTTACATTTATTTGAAAGCGACATATTCTATAGTGTTAAAAATCGTTAGCTGGCGTTGGGATTTATTAAGTTCTTGTTATTTTTGCAGTAAGTTTTGAACCTTCAGTGAATGCATGTAGTTGAGCTAGACTCATTTTCAAACTTTATTTGTCGCGGTTGGGGTTGTGTGTTTTTTCCATTGCGGTCTTGGGGTTGTTTATTTTCTGTGACCTTGTTTTAGCCTTCCAACGTTTCACCTGTTAGCATTGCTGGCAGATGATAGGACTGACGATGCGTAGTGTTACGTGAAATCAATTTCCTATTAAAAATTTGCGATTGATTCCTTGCTTGTTTCACGCATGGAGTGAAGTTACTCGAATACAGATGTGCACAAGTTTGAATCATCGCAAAAAGATGAAAGCATTGCCCAGTCGGCTGATTCCTCGAAAGCCTACAGAAAACCTAGAGCTGTTATTTTACTGCAAACGAGTGGCGAAATTGAAACACTGCATACTTCGCGGCGAAAGGCATGGCATAATACCGCTAGATGCACCGCAATTTGCGGCCAGTTTTTCCACAAAATTTTTTTGCCGCTGCAGAACGCTTTTTGCAGCTTCCGCTTACGATTCACTGCCTGATTTTGCGGCGTATCCGCTAAATTGGCAACACTGTCTACAAGTACATCACATCAGAGCTCTTTCACGAACACTGGGCAGTGAGTCTGATGCGTCAGCATATAGAAGTAAATGCATTGTTTTTTTTGCGACAAAATAATGGTTCACACAGACAATAGACCATATAGCATTGTGTAAAATATAGGTTAATGCAAAAGACATAGCATATTTTATAAGCAAAATTCTACATAAGCAATGAACATTTACTCTTTCCTTTGTCACAAAGGATTGGTGAAAGACCATGAGGTCATCAGTCTACCAACCCCGCAATACAACTTTCAGTACTATCATTAGTAGTCATGTGAAAAGAAAAGTCAAGGTGATAAAAAACAAAGACACGTGATATTTGCAGATGAGTGCATGCCTATTGCCTACGTACACATGGTAGTTATCATGATGAGATATTTAATTTCACAGGTGTGGGGAGAACAAACAATTAATGCACATTTGTTTGACAATGCAAATTATTATTGGATAAAAAAAACAAGTTGGAAAAATATCAAATTACAGACAGATGAAGAAGATTAACCCTATTATAAAGCGAAGCTTTAAAGTGTCTGATAAGTGTAAAGTATATTGAAAAACATGTTGGAAAAATTCACATGATACAAATCACGAAGATTGGATAACACAAGATGAGTTGAACAAATTCCATTTGTTACATTGCACCATCAAGCCCACAGAGTAGGTAATTTCTGTACAGATGTTTGAAATCAAAGTGAGATCGAAACTTGATATGGTCAGGTATTTCTGACCATACCTTGGGTCCAATAAATTTGAGGGAGCATTGCCCTTAGGAAGAGTTTAACCCGGGCAAGAAGAAATTTTTTGAAGTTGCAAGTCTGGTGGGGTATTTATGAACTGTCTGAATAGATTTGAAATACTGCTTAAAATATGATGGACGTTGGTTGTTTGCATAAGAGTGCATAAACTTAGAAACAAGTTCTACTCGAACGCAGACCTTACCAGACGCATCAAAACAGGGCGCGACATCACGAAATCAGACACATGCGTCTAGGCGTATGCCCTGTGCATATAGCTTTACTCTTCCATTACAGTATAGTGAAATTTGATTTATTTCTTGTTGTAAAAAACTTTGGTCACTGCCGCTGGTTGTACAGTTATGTTATATTTGATGGTAAGTATAGCATTCGTGAAAGGTTGAAAAATCAAGCAATAAAATTCTACTTAGTTCGTGAATATCAGTAACATATTGAAAAGAAAGCATCATATCGCCGCATGATACAGAAAAGCTGCGCGAAAGTACATAATTCTCTGTTAATATTACAAAATCTCTAATTCAGACTCTTGTAACCTTTGCAGAGGAATCATTTCCTGTGTCAGATGAAACTGTTCTTGAAGTATTTTTAAAACGACTGGTGAACAATCGTTGACGAAATGTCAACTTGTTACGTATCAACTTAACGATTGCGTTATAAGGCGTAGCGTAAATAATGGGATTTAAGGAGCTGTTTATGGGCAGCAGCACTATAGCGGAAACGGCGTAAGCAAGGGGATCTAAAACGACACCGGACATGCTCAAAAAAGTCATGAAGCAGACAGGAAACCAACAAGCTATATCGGTTGCAATCAGAACAGTTATTTTTCGATACATCACTTGGGCTTGCTGAGACTTCTTTTGCGATTTACGAGCTAATGTGCTACGAGTCGAACGCCTATAGATTGCGACATACGCTGCAGCAATGTACAACAAAGCAATAAAATTAAATGTAACAACTACAGAGGAAAAGGGTTGAAGGTTTTGATCTTCATCATCAATTTTATACAATTTCGGCATACAAACTGCACTGTCACTATAATAACCAAAATAGCCTCTATTGACGGGAGCATGATCAGGGAAATACTCCCGCAGTAGCCTGTCAAGATTGAACCAGTCAAAAGCTATTTCCGAGACATTGAATTTTCCAAGACTTATTATTCTGTAAGTAAACCGTCGAAGACCGGAAAGTGTTACAGTATCTTCGGCAAAGTAAGGGCTGTGTGCGATAAGCATACGCGTTACCATGGTTTCAGATAACGGGGCTGCTAGTGGCAACAAGGCCAGTGTCAGGGCAGAGAGCCATATGAGAACAATCCACATTGCTAGAATTCGCAAACTTACATCTCGGCTCGCTAAGGGTTTGCACACTGTATACAACCTGTATGAAGTTATACACACAAGCGTAAAGACAGAAGCCTCACTAGAAAGAATAGTCATCACTCCAACCGCCGTGCAAAGCGAACTGACTCGCCACGGTTTGTCGTTGCGGCAGTAGCTACCAGAGAATTGGGTTGCTTTTATGCCTATAATCAATAAAACGATTCCCATCAGCAGGTCAGCAATAGCTAGGTTGATTATAAGAAGACTGTTTACCAATTTTACAGGTGATTTTCGGTTCTTAGGCAACTTCTGCGTTTTCAGCAGCAAATTTACAGTAATAATAATGACGACCAAGTTCCCAGTTGTAGCACAAAACATCATAAACCAAATGAGCGCATTTAAAAATTTTGATTTAATTAATTCTTCTCTGGACGAAACAGCGTTTTGCTGAAACAGGCTTGGCGGACACTCGTCAGAAAAGTCAGTGCAGTCTCGTTTGCCGTCAAGTACTTCGTGCGCTTGAACAAAAAGAGGAGTTTTGCTTTCGCAGTAAAATCGGGAATCGGTAGAACAGTTTTTCTCGTCTGATTGGTCGACGCAGTCTGTTGGATAACCTCCATCGCACCACTTTTTAATTGGAATACCCACAACTTCTTGTGAGCCTTTGTAAATAGATTACAGAATATATCGTCACAAGCTGGCCTCAGGTGTGAAACTACAGCGTAAAGAAAAACACCTTTTTTCAAGAGTTGCGAAACCGGCAGCTACCAAAATTGATTAACAAAATTGAACTTCCTCATCCGGTTCACGCCAAAAGTCATGACAGGATGAAAAGAATTTACAATAGGGCATTTTAAGTACATTTGCGGGAAGCACTAGATTGCATGCATGTATGTTTTGAACCAGGTAAGGAAACTGCTAGGAACCACTCATTTCCAAACGCACAGAAGGATTTTCAGTAAAGTAAGTTCACTGCTATTATGTTGCATTTTGTATACATATTTGGCAAATAGTAGTTTGCTCATGGAACGCTACAGGGAAGTGGATTACATGTGTTGCACACACAATGCTGCATCGCCCTCAGCCAACTGAATTGAGAGTCCGACCCTCGTCCTAACAGCAACAGAGTTTCCCCTCCCGACCAGTGCACTCTTCTGTTGCTGCTACGAATTCGTTTATTTGTGACGTAATCACCACGACACATGACTTCCCCATTTCGCAAGCTCAAGACGAGCTTCAACGGGGGATTCCAGCCACTGACACATTGGGAGCCATTTATTGCAGCCACAATGCTGCATCGACCTGAGCCAACCAAACGGAGAGTCGATCACACCACTCTCGGCACAAGAGCAATATAATTTCCCCGTTCGACCAGGTTCACTCCTCTACTGCTGCTACGAATTCAGCGTTATATGTGGCGTAATCACCACTCCGCACATGTCATTATAAACTACTTGTTTGATGTATCCATCTAGGGCAAACAACGCTGAAAATTGAAACAAAATATTTTCTATTCCTTGTAAGGAAAGATATCCTGACAAACTTGATTTTTCCCAATAACTGCAAAACTTTCAATTGTTTAAATAAGATTCCATCACTTGAAATAGTTCAAAAACAGACTACATACTTTTCTGAAACTTTGATGATTTTTCCAAAAAAACTGAATAATTTGCTCACCGTTATGTTTTAAACAGGGAGGCCTTTTTTCTAAGTAGACGTCATATCAACAAATATTGTGGTACTTTTTCAACTGCTACCGTGCGCTGGGAAACGTAAAAACTAGAAATTGCATGTTCGGACCTCTTACTTTTGTAAGTGTAGAATGTTTTTCAAACTTACCTCCGACCCAAGCCACGGTTCCTGCAGGACAAGAAAAAAGTCGGTCGCTACAGTTTTCTTCATCTAAACCAAAATCGCAGTCCAACAATCCATTGCAGATCCACGTTCCGAATGCAAATTTTAAAAAACCGCATTGGCGAATATCCACAGACAACGGCTTCGGATTACCGATCAGAAGAGGTGGTAAAGTGAGCTAAAATCCAAACAACCACATTATAAACCTTGTAACGCTGACAAGCTTGCCAGTCAAGCGAAAGTCATGACAGGATACAAACAATCTACTAGGTCTCATGCTTTCTAATCTCAAACCACGTAGCAGCATGTTTCTCTTAGAACAGCAGCGGTTAAGTGTGGGTTAGTTTGACCCTGCGGTTAAATTTCTCCGTGTCGCTACTCGCCTTCGATTAAATAGGTGTTGGTGTACATGAGAAACAGAGTTGTAAGTTGGACCGGATTTGGGATTAATAACTTTGTCAAAATGTTTCGGGCCGATTTCCGGACTGTATGAAAATGTTTTCGCAACAACGGACACTTTTGTCACCAGTTACTGTTGAAGCAATCGAGTCGATTAAATCTTCAATAAAAATGATAAATTGTGAATTATTTAGTCATGCTTACTTGCTACGCCACAAATTTCCCGAAAATGCGCATAACTTCACTCACTCAGTAAATTCGGCTTTCGGGCCTAGTTAGGCTTAAAAAATAAATGTCGGGCTCGGGCCGGGTTTGGGCTTAAAAATGAGGCCCGTTTACAACTCTGATTTAAATATAAAAGGCCCAGTTGTAATGGCGCCCAATCGTAAACTTTCTGCTCAACTGCAATATTGGCTAGAAAAAGCATACAGCAGATCTTGCACTTATACCATTGAGATTTTCACAAGCGCTTTTGCACCTGCAAGAAAATTTTACGAGCAAGTGGCGGTTTGGTCCAAAATAGAAGCGTGGAGATTCACTAAAAACAAACTTTTGAAACTTGCCAGTTCAGTGAAAACAGACTTTATTTGCCGGCTTACATCTGAACACAATTGTTCAGGAAAAAAATGGCAGAAAAATGCGCTTGTTATTGGTGTTGCTGTAAAAACAAGGGGCTTTAGCTATTTAAATGTTGAAATTTGGTTATTGTTAGCCCCCATCAAAATGTCTGGCTACGTGTCTGCACTTATGGCGAGACAATGGCAGCACCGCGTTTGAACCGTTTTATTGCAACCACCGAATAAAGCCGAGCACGAGGTTGGACAGGCCACAAGTACCGTTAAGCCTTCGGCATGCCCCTACCGGGAATCGAATCCAAGTACCAGCTTTGGCGGCGCGTGCTCCAACTGTACCAACTAAATTTTTATAACCGTTTTTTTTCAAAGTGAAGCATGAAATACGGCAAAAAGTGATAAAACCTTCCCCTACCAGGGTGAACTTTTCATCATTTAGTAACGAAGGTCATGAATGTCAACGATTTTGTATAAAAGATCCAATTTCAATGTGGATGGTCCTGCTTTTTGGATTCCATTTTGGTTACTGCTGTCACGATTTTCATTTCAAAACCTAAGCTGCTATTAAACTTATGCACTCAAGCTGTCTTCTGCAAACTGCATTTGGTGGCTGCACCTTTCCTGTTCTGCCACTGACTTCACTAACCGCTGAAATCAAATAAGTTACGCAGCGTCACGGGTTCCAGGTACCTTCCGGCTGTCGGCGCTGTAGTTCTTCAGATTTTCACAGGATTCGCTTGAAAATGCAGCAAAGATTAGCAAATCTGCCAGTGGCGTAGCCAGCCCAAAATTTTAAGAGGGGCAAAAATTTTTTGTAGGGTCAAAATGTTTGAATTTAGACGAGCAACAGTATTTTTGTTTTGGACGCCGCTTCTTCAAGCACAAAATGACTATGCTAAAAATTTTGGGGGGCATGCCTCCCCGGATCCCCCTGGCTGTGCTTATGAAACCTGCATGGTCTTGTGAAATGCAGGTGCCACAGTGCTTCACTGAATGCATGAACGTACAGTAAAGACAACCTCAGCAGATGCTGTATTAGTCGATTCGTCTGATGACGACGACGAAGCGCCAAAATGAGAACTCGTGGCTCTTGTGTTCCCTCAAGTGGATGGTCGGTGAAGAGAAATGTACGGCAACAAAACAGCTTCACCCGGACTGGCTGAATGCGAACCTTTTGTGTTCAGTTTCAAAAATATCCACATGGTAAACGGGGAAAAGTTTAAGTAGTCTTGGCTATGAGGAAAATACGTTCCTTAAAAATTGTGCTCGTTGTGTCACTTGTCGTGAATTTCTGTATACTATCTCTTGTGTCCAGTTTAAAACTCAGTAGTAGTGGGATGGCGTGGTAGCGAAGACCTATAACCAGTTTCTTACGAACTTTTTTTGAACCGTCTCCCTGCTTCGCATGCAAAGCATGAGAGCATCAAGGCGATTCTCCACACTTCAACACAGCGTGGTGCTACAATGCGTTGAATTTGTACAGCTCCATGAAGACTCGAAAAGCAGAGGTGTAGCTTTTGTGCGAAAGCCGAGGTGTAGTTTTTGTGCGACACGGTGTACAAACAGCATAGGCGTAGCCAGGGGGAGCCAAAGGGGCCACGGCCTCCCAAATTTTTAGCTTAGCTTGTCGTTTTGTGCTTTAAGAGGCGGTGTCACGAACAAAATACTGTTGATCGCCCAAAGTCAAAAGATTTGTCCCTAAAAAATATTTGGGGCTGGCTGCGCTACTGACAAACACATCTCTGGACCGAAACGCCTATAAAAAATATGTAACTTTCTTGTTACTCTAAAACAGCAGCACAGAGTGTACATTTCACTCTAACAAAAATTTACCGTTGTCAATGGAATTCTTCCACACACTTCAGGCTTTTGAGAGCAGTTTGCTCGATCGCTGCATTCGTCTTCAAAATTCATGCACTCTGTAACGCCATTGCACATTGAAAGCACATGCAGATTAATATTACAACAAACCCTTTACAGACCACAGCAGCAGATATTTTGACATTGCTGCACAATTTTTGCGATAACTTGCGAACCGCTGAAGTTACGACAACACGTAAGGCATTATAAGAAAGGTTTTCTCATCGCGCATGTTTTGAGGTGTTGGTGATGTATTTCTGGCGTCATTTGCGACCTCAAACCGGGGAAAAACCATAAAAATAGCTTAGCCAAAATTGTGTCTATGGAAAGAAATCCTTTTTCAGCAATGAATCAGACACTAAGATCTTGCAGAGTACAGGGTGTTTCACAATTGTTGAAACAAAGCGGCAGCTTCTAAAACCTTTATCGATGACCTTATTCATTTTTCTTTTTCCAGATTGTCATAGGGAAATAGTTAACCTTTCTATATATTAAACAAAAAATAGTCTAATGATGCCTTGGTCGATGGAGCAGAAGATCTTTTGTGTAAAGACATATTACGAAACGAAGTCTTTCCAGATTGTTCAAGC
>Ga0210059_1015817_pt1 | contig 10952 bp, 7 predicted proteins | sample Ectturendosymbi2_FD_188042 | JGI IMG/M metagenome (GOLD analysis project Ga0210059, IMG submission 188042) | Ecteinascidia turbinata endosymbiont from Florida, USA - Sample 2 (SPAdes) (version 2) | ecosystem: Host-associated > Tunicates > Ascidians > Unclassified | place: Key West, Florida... | reverse complement strand
TGGACGAAAGGTCTGCAAAAAGTGGTGAGATGGTTTTTGTACCCAGACGATAACCCAGATTCCTACTGAAACCTAATTATTACTTTTTGGCCCATTTACAATGTTCCTTGAAATTTGCATGCAAATTTATTCCGTGGCATTTGCATTAAGTCGACAAATTAACAAGCAAAAAGTATGCGAAAACAATTAATCTCCTTTCGAAGGTAATAAAATTTTTGTAAATATCTAGCTCAAGGGGGGGGGGTTAACCCCTACCCACCCAACCCCCCTTGCGTACGCCTTTGCACCTGACCACTTGCGCAATGAAATCTCATTCTTGCGAACTCGCAAAAATCTAAATTTACCCGCAGAAAATCATTAACATTTTTTGGCAGAAATATAACGCTTCTGAGCATGTCGCACAGCCAAGATTCAGCAGTAAACCTGGAAAAGGTGTATAAATATTGGAAAAGCATGAAATCAAGAAGCTGTATTTGATTAAAAAATGTGTACATTGTTCGCATTTTGATAAGATTTTAAACTTATTCTAATAACTCACAAGGTCTGTAATCCATTTAAAACTCTGCTTACTCAGTCTTAAAATATTCATGCTGTAGAATTTCCAGGCCTTTCTGGCACACTGAAAGACTGGATAGTGGTTTCGTCTGCATCTGCTTTGGCAGTGGTTTTCTTTCGCTTACTAGATCTACACTAAATGCACATTTCGACATTTTCAAGTTAATACAGCCTAGATGAGATCCCCTTATCCTGATTACTTTGAAAAACAACTTGCACCTTGCAGTACACGTAAAGTTCACTCTGCTAACTAGATCAATAAGCTCAAGCTACAAATTGGCGTTACCCAACCCATACATCAACATACATGTCTATTTCTGGTCAACGGTAGTTGAAATATTTGCTATGCATTGAGCTGCAAATCAGAATGGCTCAAGATTACGGCACTACAAAACAATTGAAGTCAAAGAACATACCCAGCTTGAACGCGCGCAGTATTACAAACTGTTAACATTTGGCTCCACCGAAAATCTGTATCCTTGGCTGCAGTGCAGGCTAGTTAATCTTGCCTTCACCCGTATTTTACTCATGAAAACCAATATGAAGAACGTCTCAACGAAAGCCCAGTCTCAACGAAAGTTCCTCCGCCCTCCGAACTGCCTGAAAAATCTGCGGTCCCCAAATATTAACAACACTAAATGGCTTGAGAACCTTGTGGATTTGGTTTGAACTGCTGCTCACACGCAAAGAGAAGACTGTCCTCCCGCAATCTGAAAACGGCTTCAGACGTTCTGTGTGATAAATCATACGTTACAATAGTCCATTCTCAACGCCATAAAAAGAGAATCCTCATTGTGATTCATCTCAACCCTTTGCGCCGCACCGTATTTCACATATTTTCTGAGGTACACTCATTCTTCTGCAGGATGTTTTGTTAATAACGACATGGCAAAAAACTTGAGTTGAACAAAAACAAATAGCCAACATTTTAGTGTACTTGAAACTCTAACCGGAACGCCGTACCGGCAACGATTCTTTTACCGGAACAGCGTTCCGGCTTACTTTCACCTCTGGCTATAAACCTGCAAAGGCTTTATTGAAATAAAAGTGGTTTAAATGTCAGGACACTACTCGCCGTTGAAGGACGTTTTTTATTTTGAGTAATTTAAACTATGGCATGTGTGCTTAAGCGATTGTTATCTTAACCAAACAATAAACAATCGCGTGTCAAGGATGTTGTATCAATAGGCTTTTTCTATGAAGCTGCAACACGGTTCTCAACACGCTTATCAACTCACTTGATGTCAAATTTTACTGATTCACTACGCGGTTGCTTGATCGAGTGTTGGGTCGTTGTTGACGTTTGATCGTAGTCTTTACATGACGTTATAGAACTTAGTAGGAGTATGGTGGATGACTCTGGGCAAAGGTGTGACTGTGGTAAGCTCTAAGCTTTTGTAAGTGCTCTTAAGTTTTGTACCTGCGAGCAAAAGCGAGTTGTTGGGTCTAAAAAACGTTTCTGTGTAAATCTAATAAATGTGCAGTTGGATTTGTGCTCGTCAAAATGGATTTCCGTGTGTGTGGAGAAATATAACCTAGCTCAGTATTCTTCAACAGGGGTTCCGTGGAGCCCTAGTGTTCCGCAAAACATGTAGTGGGGTTACGTGAGTTTTATGGGTTTCGTGAGGGTTACTCGTCTTTTTAGGGGAAATTGTTTCTTGCTTCAGTATGTTGATGCGTCATTATGAAAATTTTTAGATCACCGTGCTGCATTCAGATTCCAAGTAGGCCAGTCAGTTGTACAGGAGGTTGAGTGCAGTTTAATAGCTGAAAAAGAAATATTGATAGTTGTTGGGTCGCTTGTTGTTCATTGTTGTGCAATTAAGAACGTTATTAGTTGGTTATACGATGTTGCCTATGTACACTTCACAGTAGTGAAAGAAGACCCCCTTGAACTTTTGCAGTATAGTCAAAAGTATAACATTAGGAACTCTCTTCCAAATATAGTAATAATGCTGAGGATTTTCCTTACAATTGCCGTTAGTGTTGCTACCTGTGAAAGGAGTTTTTCGAAGCTAAAGCTGATCAAGAATTACTTAAGATCTAGTATGAACACTTTGCGGTTGAGAAATATTGTCACACTCTCTATAGAGCAGCAACTGACAGATAAAATAGATTTTGACATTGCCCCTGAACAATTTGCCAACAAAAAGGCAAAAAAGTTACTGTGCAGAAAATTGTAGTTTTCATTTCAGAAATAAAGATGGTCCTACTTTTTCCACTTTTTTTACTAATTTTCCCTATATGTCATTTTTGCTTCACTGTTACTACAATGTTTGAGTTTTTGGTGCGTATTTAAAAAAGCATACCGTATTTCCAGAGCTGGGCAGTAGCGAGCTGCTAAAATAGCGAGCTACTGTAGCGAGCTGATTTTCCAGTAGCGTCAGCGGGAGCGCCGCTCTTTTTTGAAAGAAATAACGGATTCGGTAGCGAGCTATCACCATTTTTCCGTTACCACTATTCGCTACTTTTGCGCGAGTGGTGGCCAAAGGAAAAAGTTCGCAAGAGCTCTTCCGTCAGCACACGTTGATAGTAACTACTCTTCTCACTGTTTTGCGCTGATTTTGGATGTTTTGTTTGCGGTAAGCCAGCAGCATTAGGAAAGATTTAGCTCAGGTTGCTTTTGACCTAATCGTTAGGTTCCACGTTAGTTCGGTAAAAACTCAGCATGTGCAACAAAGTTAAAGCAGTTGGGGCTTCGAATCATTGGCTACTGCTACCGGTAAAGCTGCGTATGACTGAACCGGATGCTTGGAAAAATATGTCACTGGGTTCAACATTTCGCTGCATGTGCAACTACGGTTTTTGTTTTGAAGTATATGTCAGTATGACAGTTTTTGTAGCTTGCTTCGACTTCAGGATATATGGCTGTATGCATAACTTGAAACAAACATATGATTCTGTCTTGAAGACAGTGCCGTAGCTAGGGTGGAAGAGGAGACATCTGTCCCCAGGCGCAGCATTTTGAGGGGGTAAATTGAGGTTGGAATGTCACGTAACAATCACGAAATGTCAAATGTCAGCGGATGATAGTAATTACGATTTACGAAATGTCGAATTCCAGTCGCTGACACGCAGTTGCAAAATCTCATCAAGATCACCAAGGTTCGCAAAGGAAGCTATTGCAAACATTAGTGACGTTTTAACCCTGTTCAGGTAACCTCTGCCCAATTTGGGCAAACGGTTCTTCTACTTAAAAATTAGTTAACGTTCACGTAGAAAGCTGATTCTTTCAGTAGCTGCATGTTTTTAGACGGGTCTTTCTGGCAGTCCTCTCGAAATCTGCACAAGTTTTGTAGTTTTTGATGGGGAACAAAAATTTGCCCAAATTGACCCATGGGTACCTGAGGTGTAACAAAATTCCTACACAAAGATCCTGCTAAGGTAACCTTGACCAATTTGGGCAAAAGGAGTTGGTGCATGTAGGTTAACTATTGAACCACGCCAGCAACATTTGACCGAAGCCAGCACGAAAGTAGACCACACGAGTGCAAGCCCTGAAGACGGAAATCGATTTGGCGCGAATGGCTCCTGCTCAGCTCGTGGTCTTCATTGAGAAACAGGCAGGAGAATGCATGACGCCTTCTCCGTCAAAGGAAAGAAATTGGAGCCAGAAAGAGCCTGCACCTGTGTGTGCACTTGTGGTGAAGGGTCAAAGCATTTTATTGAGAACATGATGAACCTTGTGCTTCTCTTTTCTTAATAGAAGTTTCTAGAACTTTGGCTTAGCCAAAAAAGCCTTGCTCCTTGTGCGTGCACTTGTGGTAAAAGGCCAAAGCATTTTATTGAGGGCATAAACCTTGAGACCAGACAACGCTGTGGAATTTGTCCACCACCAAAACAGAACAAAACGAGTTTCACGTGCCAACTGCCAGTGCCAACGATGGGAGCACTTGTCGGCATTGATCACTTTCAGGTTTTCTGCAAAGATTACACACACCCCAGGAATACCATCCCGCGGTGGTTTTCATCGGGACAGGAGTGGTGGCCTCGTGGCACCGAGGTGAAAATCACCCGACGTTATGGTTAGAGTGAGTTTTTTGTTTCCCTGTTCATGCATTGACATTGTAAAAATTGACAAAACTGCACTTATTTATAGTTTTCATATTTAAATTTGGGGGGGCTTAGCCCGCCATATCCCTCACCGTGGCGACGGGACTGGCCGTATGTAAGACATGAAAGTCAATAGTAGTGCCGCGATCAATCTGATTGCTCAACAATTGTCGTAAAGCATTTGCCCATTTTGGGCAAGTTTACCTTATGTGCCTGATTTTCGTAAAAAAAATGCCCACTTTGGGCAAGGTTGATTAATGTGGCTGAAAATTGCAATGAAAATAGAAGAATTTCATGTCTCAACCTAATTTACTTTTATTGCAGATAGAACCACAAACTTGAAATGAGTTTCTGTTTCAACCTTAACTGACCACCAATGACGTCTGCTGGCGGAATTGTTGGATTTTTCTTTACTATTTCGTTCATTTGTTAAGAGCACTTCCCACATTTTTGTTTGGAAAATTGCTTTTGTTCTTCATCATACAAAAAATTTTCCAAAATCAACACGTTGTTTTTTTCTGATCGGATGAGCTTGAGAAGACTTGCTAAGTTGTAAAAAAAAGCGCGAGCGTCTAAACCTGTCAGTTAGTCCAGTACAAGTCAATAAACGAAATCTGCCCATTTTGGGCAAGGACAACAAAAGTGTTTGTGTTTAGAGGTTACCTGAGCAGGGTTAAGGCGTCGCTTGTGTCTTCAGCCACCAACGCCCGCATGTAGTTTGACTGACGTTTGCGTCACAATGCTTTCAGATAGCCAGGCTTGTGAACGCACTTCGTTCTCATTGTACAGTTGCATCACAATCGACGGGAATCCAGCATTCACAGTGCATGCAACTGCGCATGCTTTCAGAGCAGCGATAAACCTTAACAGTATGTTGTTACCAGGGGCGGATTAAGGTTGTATGGGGCCCTGGCTGAAAGTTAGCAAGGGGCCCCTTTCTATATATCAAGGTCTTTTTAAGGCGTTTTAGGGACCCGATTCGGGTCCCTAGAATTTCAAATCGGATCCCTAGAATCAGAGAAATCGGCTCCCTACAGATCCATACCGGGTACCTAACATTTTCCTTAAAAAAAACTGTATATATATATATATATATATGAAATAGTGAATGAAAAAATTGAAGTAGGCTGCTTCTGTTATTGAAACAAATGAAGCTTGAGAAAAAAAACGAATCATTAACTAGTATCAATCACAATATGAACGAAACTCATGGATTTAGCAAACGATATAATGTATGTATAAATGAAATAATAAGCTTTCATCTTAGAGTGGTGTTTGGTTACGTTACATGGAATTTTTGCAAGCGTTTTTAAAAGCAAAGTGGCTGATCAAATCACTGAAGATTAGTAACCAATGGCGTGCAGAGGTCTGGTGATGTGCGGGCCCTGCTGGGCGACTGCTTGATTGTAAGCCCCCTACCAAATTCTAGTATGGAGCAGCAGCGTATGGTGGTCATGGTTACTCGATATACGCTGTTTGCAACGTCATGATATGATGTCATATTTGCGTTTGCATACCAACGTTTTGGCGAAGTTTGTTGACGCAATCTGCACATTATTCTGCACGCACTTTCGTTGGTCGTTGTTGTACAATGTGTCACTGGAATTAACATAAATTATATCAGCGCTTCAAGTTCAGAGACCGGAGAAAAACACAGCAATCAACGCTACAACGCAGCAATTTATACAGTAACTGCAAAAATATCCGGCAACGCGTTAAAAGATGGCAGTAGAACGATGCTAAGTCAGCGCAGTTCAAAGCTGCAAAGCTTAAGTCTGCGCGAACGTCTCGTCGAATAGCAATCGAGCAAAGAAGGTATGCGGCTGGGATGGCAGACATCCAGGGATGACAGTTTGAGACTTGTTGAACTACGCAAGATTTTAGAATGCGCATAAAGTACGCAAGAAAATTTTCATTTTTTATTATGTGACTGTTAGCATATAGGCTATGTACAACTACAGGGGGACAGAACAGATACCCGCTTGTGTGAGCCGTTATGATCAATCCTGAACTGCCAATTAATGACGAAGCTCGAAATGATGCACATATTGCAAGCACAGGTGTGCGGCTCCATTAGCGCACACCCAGGATTGCCACACCAAAAAACGAAACGGGAATCTAGAGATGCATCAAGAAGTCAGATAAATCAAGCAAGGTGAAATAGGACAATTTTGAAATTTGTCCCTGAAGATCAATTAAACGTCCATATATATCTTTCAAGGCTTTTTTGTCATTTTCCCTTGATCGCACGATCTGGAACAAGTCACGTCACTGTCAGTTTGATTGGGTGTGCGCCGCACACCTAGAGTGTAAGTCCCTGGTATTGAAGAATATGACAATTGCTGGCATTTGAATACGTAAAAACTAGTGTTGGAAATAAACAAGTTCGGAAAAAGCAAACCCATGCACCATGTGTTAGCAGCTTTACAGTAAGAAAAATGTCCGGTTACAGCCTTTTACTTTTTGTAATTTCATTCTTTTGATCACCTTCTGCCTTGGATGCTTGGGGACGCCGCCCCGTTCGCCCTTCTCTCTGCACGCCACTATTAGTGCCTCTACAATATCATTTTCAAGGCTTTTTAGGAAGAGAAAACTGTACGTTGTTGATCCATGCAACTTCGAACCTCATGTTTTATTCTTTTTAGTTTTGAAAAAGATCACTCCCCACTACAGTTTAATATTGTCATGGACAGATAAATGCGAACTGCAATGTGAACGTTTGGGAAACTAATACATGAAACCTTTAGGAATGCAAGTGTGATTGAATGCACTAACGCGACAACCCCGGCACTTCTAACGCGACCAATTCAGGGCCGTCCAGTGGGTGGTCGTTCTAGCGGGGTTCCACTGCATATATATATCCAAATGACATTTTTTGGGTAAATAAAATTTTCTTTAAAAATTATTTTCAGAAAAATCAGCTTTCCGTGTCAGATTCCAGACCGAAATACACTTACTTAACCGTAAAGCTAACATAACCAAAATTTAACGTAACCTTATCTCTCATAATAGCCCAGTTTGATATGTCCAAAATTTATATGGTAAAAATAATATTTGTTCTCACTGTAATTGAGTATTTCATTCTTTCTGTTCATAATCAAGGACAAAGCAGTAAGACTATTACTAAGAACATGAACAAGAGCATGCACTCACTTATCGATAATTGTTGTGAAACTCACTTTCATCTATTATGTATAGTTTTACGTTCATTCATAAGACTCACATTACTTTATTTTTTTTATTTTTCTATTGCACTTAGAATATAAAATGGCACTCAACAAAATAACCGAAAGCACATCTTACGGCGTACTCAAATCGAACGAGTCACTGAGTTTAGGTGAGCAAGCGTAGAGTTACTTGAACGAAATGCAAACAGAAGTAAGACGTGCTTGATACGGTTTAATTCTTGTTATCAGTTAACGTTGCGAGTATCTTGATATCTGCCATCTTTCTGTTTATCATTGCGTTTATTCTGTTTTGAGTAAGTCATCAAGAATAATACTAAATAATGTTGATTCACATAAAAGTAATACGTATTGAAATGTCCAAACTTGCATCTTGGAAGTAAATAGTACCAAAATTGGTATTGAAGTACCACCTCTGGCAGTCCTGCCTTATAACACCATGATTTATTATCCTTAGTTAAAATCTATGTACTTTCACCATTGGTAAGAGACCTGACAACACCTAACAAGTTCCCAACTTCCGGGCTGTCTGCAGAACCGATATGTGCATCCGAAACGGAAATAAGACAAGCGGGTGGAATACCTTACCTTTTTAGACCTTGGAGTACTAACTTGCTAAGAGTGTCGGCCAGACCACACGCCAAAGAATGAACGAATTTTACGTCAACGAAGCTTTTTCAACGAGTGAGCACAGAGCGCCTACTTATCAATCCTGATTGGCGATGGTATCTATTACAGTGCACTGTATTGTGCATTGTTCACACATTACTCTTTTTTACTGACTTATAAATTGGGGGCCCCCTAAATGGTGGGGGCCCCTGGCTGTAGCCAGTGGCGTAACTAGAGTTTTGAGCCAGGGGGGCAAAATTTGCTGAAGGGGGCCCATAGGCCACCGTTTGCGAATGCAATAACTAGTTCTTAAAAAATTCATGTGCATTACATATATATGGGCTTTTGTCTTCGCTTGTTCGCGCCACATATATGTGGGTGTATGTCTTCATGCACACCCGGTTCGTGGTGAATCGCACATTCAACGACATGCTAACCGAGAGGTTGCAACAAAGGGTATTCGAATAACACAAAAAAGGTTATTTATAGCGCAGCACAAAGCACATGTTACGTTATAAACATACACAACATAGGCATAGGCGTTCACATAAATTTTTCCATTGATCGGCAACGGAAAAACTTCTCGCGAAGAGGCGACCCCACTATTTTACCCTAAAGGGTATTTTTACTCTCGCAAGAAACCCTTTAGGGACCGCAGAAGCCGATATATTGACATTGCCGCACGATTTTTGCGATAACTCGCAAACCGCAAAAGTTACGTCCACCAGGAATGTATTGTAAGAAAAGTTTTTCACCGCACATATTTTGAGATATTGGCGATGGCTTTGTGGCGTCATTGGCGAACTCAAACAGGGGAAAAACTGAAAAAGCAAAGTAGTCAAAACAAAGGCAGTGGTTATGTTCAAAAACCTGTAGAAAAATCTACAAGCACGTTAGAAAAATTCACTCGGCACAGAAAATGTCGGCCAGGACCCAAACTTTGTAAAAATATTTACACAAGAATTGTGCAAATTTTTTGAAAAGTATAAAAATCAATTTGTTGATATATTAGGAGAGTGTCGGTCGTTTTTCACATGTAAAATATCATACCTCCGGTACCAAACACAAAAAATCTGAAAGTTGCAGTACATTTTTACATCTGCGTCCTACAACATCCTACCAAATTTGAAGCAGAAGTAATGAGAATAAGAAAAGTTATGCCAATGATCCAAAAAATTTCTGACAAGTGTCCGAAATTTGAAGAAAAGTGACAAACAGTGCAATAAAGCATTTAGAAAAGTTTCGACTTTTTGTTATTGGTTGCAAACATCTGACCTCTTTTTAGAGGCTCCCCGCAACGCTTCATATTTAAGCTGGAGAGTGAAAAATCAAATTATATCTTTGATGGGTGATGCCATACAAAAGCAAATATTTTCCGATATTTCCCAATGCAAATACTTTGCGATACTAGCGGATGAAACGACTAATGTCAGTCAAACAGAGCAACTTAGTTTATCCGTTCGGTTTATCAAAGATACCAAAGTGCACGAAGAATTTTTGTTCTTTGTTCCAGTTTCTTCTACAGCAGGCAAAGATCTTGCATCTACGATTCTCACCCAACTATCTCACCTTGGGCTTAATCTGGAACATATGCGTGGCCAAGGTTATGATGGCGCAAGTAATATGAGCGGAAAATATCGTGGTGTCCAGACTAGAGTAAAAGAATTGTACCTTTTGGCCATGTATACTCATTGCTGCAACCATGTTCATAATTTGGTCATTAGTACTTCATCGCAGTTGCCAGTTATAAGAAATGCGATGGCAACTATATCGGACATATGCGTTTTTCTGTCGCGTTGTGCACAGCGCGTATCGATATTTCAAGACAAGGGCGGACGCAAGGGGGGTTGGGGTTGGGGTTAACCCCCCCTCCTTGAGCTTGATATTTTACAAAAACTTTATTACCTTCGCAAGGAGATTAAATGTTTTCGCATACTTTTTGCTTGTTAATTTGTTGACTTAATGCAAATACCACGGAATAAATTTGCATGCAAATTTCAAGGAGCATTGTAAATGGGCTAAAAAAGTAATAATTAGGTTTTGGCGGAAATCTGGGTTATCGTCTCCATCCAGAAACCATCCCACAACATTTTGCATACCTTTCGTCCACTCCGCATATTTAAGGTCGTGTTCCGCGACAGTTCACTTTATCCGAAACCATTGTCTTTATATTGTCTGCCAAGGGCGTACGCAAGGGTGGTGGGTGGGGTTAACCTCCCACTTTAGTTTGACATGTTACAAAAAGTTTATTACCTGCGAAAAGGAGATTAATTGTTTCCGCATACTTTTTGCTTGTTAATTTGTCGATTTCATGCAAACATTGTAGTGGTAAATGCTCTGACATAGTGACGAGCGTTTTTTACTCCCCTGTTTGAACGCTCAGCCTGATAGTTTTGCAGTTATGAACTGCTGTGTCGTAGCGTTGAGTGTATTTTCCTCCGATATCCTAACTTGGGGCGCTGATATCTTAGTTTATATTCAGTGCCAAGGGCGTACGCAAGGGGGGTTTGGCATTAAACTTCCCGCTTAAGCTTGTTATTTTACAAAAAC
>Ga0210059_1015816_pt1 | contig 10955 bp, 4 predicted proteins | sample Ectturendosymbi2_FD_188042 | JGI IMG/M metagenome (GOLD analysis project Ga0210059, IMG submission 188042) | Ecteinascidia turbinata endosymbiont from Florida, USA - Sample 2 (SPAdes) (version 2) | ecosystem: Host-associated > Tunicates > Ascidians > Unclassified | place: Key West, Florida... | reverse complement strand
AGGGTGTTGTAACAATTTTACAACATCAAAGCAGTGAAAATAAGAATGTGCCCGACCACATAACTGTTACTGAATATATCATTTTGACAAATCACGTAGCCTGCATGAGCTCTCATATAGCCTGCCTTTTATGAGTCCAAAGGTACAAAAGGCAGAGGTCACCGAAAGCAAAAAGTGTGCAAAATAGCATACTGCAGACTATTGCAGTCATGAATTTATAAAAATGCGCCCGAGCAAAAATTTATTAGCATTTCCTTATTGGCGGAGATCATTGATGAGTGCCCAAATACCTCAAAAAAAACATTTCAGTCAGAATGAAAACTTATAATGCGCCCAAACATACGGCCTGCAGCAAACCCCAATGCGCAAAGATCAGCGAAATATGTTAAAAGCATTTTTAAAAACCAGAATAACCAAGAAATAAGACCCGTTCGTAAAACATCTGAAAGTAGTGACAACAGTTAACAGGTTTTGCCATTTTGTGATAAACAATAATCACAAAATGTGTCGAAAACGTCTTTTTTAACTATAATGTTAACTTCAGGTGTCGACTGTTGGGCAAGCTACAGTCTGTTTTTCTTGTGGTGTAGGGGCAACAACGATTAGTAAACATCTTGTTTACACTCTCTCGAACAACCGTCGCCTACATCAAAGCACTTGCAAATCATCCACGTTGGATGAGTTATTATGTCTAGTCCACTGCCTGAAAGGTTTGTTTGAGAAAGCAACAGCACTGCCACAGACGGAAAACAATATCCAGATATAGAAAAGCACTCTGCACAACCGTTTTGGGCCTATTTTCTCACTAAAAATTTTTGGCATATTTGTCTTAAGATGATATGTCCAAATCAATTGATGGAAGCCTCTTCTCCCAGCTTTTCGACTATTTACACTAACTTGATGAACAGTGTTTTTTAGCCTAATTTCGCAAACTGCCACTGACATCATTAGGAATTTACTGCAAGTGCAAGTTAACTGTTTGTTCGAAATAAGTGCGTCGTACCTATATCTCGCCAAGCCTATATATTAATTGTAATTATCAATGATCATTGCTTCTTCCCGCCTCTTGCAGGCTTGTTTACTTTCATACTCGATACATCACAAATGATCGTGAAATTTTACCGTCAAACTTTGTGACCTCACCCATTTACCAGCCGTGTGATGCAACTTGAGCTGAACCTGGAACTTAATAACAGTCGTGATAAGCCGGACAAAACACAAGTCTTACTGTCTTTCAAAGGTGCATTATACTCAAACACAAGAAGATAGGTTAGAGGCCTGTATGAACGACTTAGCCTAATTTTGCCAGGCATCGTACCTCAGGTCAAATTTCACAAAATCTGTTCATTCTTTTGAAGTTCCGATATTTCAAAACATGTCTGAGGTGCCAGGCCAAGACTTTCTTGAAATTGCTTCGCATAAAGTCACACTCGCACGTCACAATTTGTGGCTGCACTCGTAGTCCAAATGTGTTCAGATTCAAAGCATTCTCATAAAATGTGAAAGTCAAGAACTTCACAATGTGCCCAAACAACCCAGCAAAGATCTATGGGCGTGTAAAATTATAAAACATGGCCCAAGCATTTTTACAAAATGTTAAACTCAAAAATGTTTGTTCGCGCGACGCATAAATCGTGAAAATGTGCCCAGAACTTTTTTATCAAGCTGGCAAGGCGAAACCTTCCAAAAAGCGTCTGAACTACACAGCAAACAGCTTCGTTTTTGGACGCATAAATTGTGAAATTGCACCCAGAACTTTTTCTGCAAAACTTGCAGGCAGATAACTTGCAAGATGTGTGTGAACTTCACAGCAAACAGCTTCGTTTTTGAACACATAAATCGTGAAAATTTGTCCAGAACTTTCTCTGTAAACCTTGGAGGCGGAGAACTTCGAAAATGTGCCTGAACTTCACGGCAAACAACTTTGTTTTTGGACGCATAAATCGTAAAAATGCAACCAGAACTTTTTTTTACAAAGCGTGCGAGGCGAAAACTTCCAAAATGCGTCTGCACGTCACAGCCAACCGCTTCTATTTTTAACACATAAATCGTGGAATTGCGCCCAGAACCTATTCGGTAAACCTTGCAGGCAGAGAACTTTTAAAATGCGTCTGAACTGCACAGCAAACCGCATCATTTTTGGACGCACAAATCGTGGAATTGCGCCCAGAACTTTTTCTGTAAAACTCGCAGTCAGAGAACTTCCAAAATGCGTCTGAACTTCACGGCAAACAACTTCGTTTTTGGACGCAAAAATCGGGAAAATGCAACCAGAACTTTTTCACAAAGCGTGCAAGGCGAAAACTTCCAAAATGCGTCTGAAGTCACAGCAAACCGCTTCATTTTTGGACGCACAAACCGTGGAATTGCGCCCAGAACCTTCTCTGCAAATCTTGCAGGCAGAGAACTTTGGAAATGCGTCTGAACTTCACGGCAAACAGCTTCGTTTCCAGACGCAAAAATCGGGAAAATGCGCCCATAACTTTTTTCATAACCCTCGCAAACCGAAAACTTCCAAAATGCGTCTGAACTTCACAGCAAACCGGCTCATTTTTGGACGCATAAATCGAGAAAGTGTGCCCAGAACTTTTTCTGTAAAACTCGCAGGCAGAGAACTTCCAAAATGCGTCTGAACTTCACGGGAAATACCTTCGTTTCTGAATGCAAATATCTTGAAAATGCGCTCAGAACTTTTTTTTGTGAAGTTGCAAGGTGAAAACCTCCAAAACGCGTCTGGACTTCACAGCATACAGCTTCGTTTTTGCACGCAAAAATCGTGAAAATGCACCCAAAACATTTTTGTAAACTTTGGAGGCGGACAACACAAAAAATGCATCTGAACTTCACGGCAAACAGCTTTGTTGTGAGACGCAAAAATTGGGAAACTGCGCCCAGATTTTCTTTACAAACTTTGCAAGCAGAGAATTTCCAAAATGCGTCTGAACTTTCTATGCTGTGACCTGAGAACGGCTTCAATCCTGAAAATATGTCTCGTACATCTTTGAAAAAATATTGAAATCCTGTATTGCGAGATTTTTTCCAGTGAAGGAAATTGCGTCCAAAATATGCAAGTGCCGATTTTCAAAAGTTTTGTCGGCTGGCGTCCAAAAAAAGTGCCGAAAGTGCCGTTTTTTTTCGGCTTAGAGGGAACACCGCAATCCATAGGTGTCCACCGTAAATCTTTCTCAGTATCTCTGTCGGTGATCTTGAACCTCTGTCGCACCAAATACTAATCGCGGAAAGGTTCGCCAAGGAATGATCACCAGTTGGACGTTTCTTAGGCTAAGCCTAATCAAGGGCAATGAAGTCCGAGGCATAATGCAAGGGTGTCCCAGCTGGTTAAGTTCTTTTTTCGACTGGCTGATGGTTGGCTGGATTGGGATGTCGCTGTAACCTATGTAGATCTACCTGTGATGTGTTCAGGTATCATCCCCCTTTTGTTTCCTCCGCTGATCTGAACCTGTCCATCTTTTTTAGGTCATTTCTTTATTATCTCATCAACGAAGCGTTTAAAAGAACTACCACAAAGGTTTTTCCCAACACACAGATTCGCTAAAATCATCAGCGAAAGGTGGCGAAAATGTTTTCGAGCGTTTAGCAGAAAAATACTTTTGTCACATGATGCCATTGCCAGACCAGCAAGGTGCGAAATTATCTGCCAGGGTTCACAGCAATCCTAGATGAGACTCCTGTTTCGGATTTTCTGATCCCTTAAGTATGCAAGTAAAGTGGAACGGTTCAGTAAAAGTAAATGCGAAATAGAAATGCTCGAATGAAGATACAAAGCGGATGTGAAGTCAATCCTAGAAGTTAGTTTGAGACCTAATTTCATCATCGATTTGAGCTCGATTCTGGTAAAGGAAGTACCCAACTTTCGCATTTGAAAATGTTTTCTTCCTACAATATCACTTGCATTTGTTTTTCGTTTTTGATTATGTTCAAGTTTGTTTCTTATGAAGCAATTTAGAAACCATAAAATAAGTGCAGTGGGTGACTCAGTTTTGTGCAAAGTGTTGTTCATGCGTCAAAATGTCCTCTTTTCAGTGCCAGCTGCAGTGGAAAGTTTCAGAATTGTCGTTGTGAACAGTACATCGGTAACCTTTAACTGGAATGAATTGCCAGGAACCCGTTATAATATCAGTCTGGACCCAGTTATCAACTCATCACGTCGGAAGAAACGTTCAACCTCAAGAATCAGTTACTTGGTGAGCTGTGACAAGCGTCGTACAAAAATATAATCTGCAAAATCAATTTCAACGTCAAGACACCACAAGGGTGACGCAGCCGAATCTCATCGCTAAGTGTTAAAAACGTTTTCCCGAAGTCATCGTCTAGATCAGGTCTTTTCAAACTTTTTGTTTTGCGACCCATTTTGAAAAAGGTTTTTCTATGCGACCCTTCATGGATAGCCTAGATCAGGGGCGGCCAACAGGTCGATCGCGATCGACCGGTCGATCGCCAAGTGTCAGCTGGTCGATCGCGCCTGATTTTGCATTCATTTGAGAAAATACCTAAAAAGAACATTTTTCAATCAATATTCCAGAAAGTACGTAAAAATTATCCATCAAATGGTTGGTCACGTAGCGTACATTCTTTGGTGCCTCTTGCAATGGCTGACCATAGTCTAGCAGGCAGTGATGCCAGGTTATTTTGCAAAGACAAGCAAGTAATTCAAAAACAAGCCAAAAATAGATAATTTAACCGAAAAACAAGTCCAACATGAATTGGCACGAAAGTTCAACAAAACGAAAAATCAGCAAGAAAATTAAATAAAAAGCAAGGAGGAAAATCCGAAAAAAACAATCCCAAAATGAACACATTTTCACAAAAACACGCCCAATATGCCGTCAGCACTAAATTGAAAGAGCAAAATGCCATACAGTTTGAAAAAAAAGCAATCCGCAAAACAGAAAGCTGCAAAAAACAAGCCCAAAAAGCAAGAAAATTTCAATTAAAACAAGCCCAAAAACAAGCAACCCGCAAGTCTTCAAAAAAACCCGCAACTCCACAAAAAAACAAGCCCAAATTCGCGGGAAAAACGCAACGTTGCCAACACTGCTAGCAGATGTTTTTCTATATTGCGTGACAATCATCCTTTAGGCGTGACAGACATTTAGCCTTCCATCCGTGCAACACTTACTAAGGCCATGGTACACTGTATTTCCACGTGCGATACTCAACTTTGGCATTTTGTACTTGTGACTTTATTACCGACCGGTCGATCGTGAGTTATCAAGAAATTTTCTAGTTGATCCTAGTCGAAGACAAGTTGGCCACCCCTGGCCTAGATGTTAATGATACGCGTAAACGTCCCATTACAAATCTCAAGAGGCATTTTTGCCTATAGTGAAATTATACAAATACACAGAATCCACAAAGGGAACTATACAGTAGCCTGATAAAACTACCACGTAATGCAAACAGTAAGGCGAAAAACCTTAGCAAAAAATAATTCAGTTTATAAAAGTTATCAAGTACAGCTAATGGGATGTATGCACTTAATAATTTTTACACAGATCATGTAGTAGAAATAGATTCACTGCAGGCCTACTTTTAATCTTCTTGTTAAATTTATAAAAATTGTTATATTCCCCAAGCCAATTTGTTTCGCGACCCCAATATTACGTTTCGCGACCCATAGTTTGAGAAGCCCTGGTCTAGATCCGTGATTTTCACCACCGTACGCCCAATGGTACACTTTTAAATTGAAGTTTCTTGATTTACGCTTTCATGAAGAAATTTCATCCTTTTGGGAGTGGGATATTTAGTTGTACTACTATTGTATAGGAATGACCAACGTCTACACCGCACCTCCGCAGCACACTTAATGAAAACTACAGGCCTTAATAGCAAGTACCGCTTCGCCTATAGTCACTATCCATCAAAAAGAATCCTTTCGCAACCACGAATTCGACAATATAGTCTTGTCAAAGTATATATTTTTTCTCCTGTCAGTGGCGCAACCAGGAATTTTGTTTTGGAGGGGCCAGACCCTGACGTTGTCAGATTTCAAACTTTAGCTATTTTGCACAAACATCATTTTGATGTCACGGGTCAATTTCTGGTCTATTACAACAGGATATGACGTAAAATACCTTCTACCGCTCGGCATCGATAAATTTTAACAAAGACAAGAAAACGTTTGCTTTCGCAGTGATCATTATCAAGCAGTTATTAACCAAACAGTTTTCAATGAACATGGAGTGTAGCGGAAAGCGAAGCGCCGTGTAATGTTATCCTCGAGAATATCACTAATTATGCCTATTGAATTAAGTCAAAATCAACTAAAAGTATGTAAGTGGATTCATAGGAACAAATCAGAAGATACCAATAGCCAAATTTTGACTTTGCAAAATACCTGCGAGCACAATTAAAAGATAAAATTAAGTCTGCATTTCTTTTTGAACAACTCGTCGATAACCTTCTCAGGATCAATGTCACATCACAATTACTCGTCAAAAAAAACAATCCATCAGACGGATTTTGCCCAGGCCCGTAACCAGCTTGGGACACCAAGTGGGGCGAAGAGTTTTCTGAGAGGGGCCCAAATTTTTCAAACTATGTCCAATAGTTTTCAACTATGACCAACTGATTTTTCCAGGGGGGAGAAAAGGTTGCAGGGGAGGCTTCGCACCCCTCCCCCCTGGTTACGGGCCTGTATCCAATAGTTTTAAAGAATGTCCAACACATTTTTCCAGGGGGGTCGAAAATCTTATAGTTAGTTACGGGCCTGGTTTTATCCCATAGTGCTTCGTAGATAGGTTAGCATCCGCTGAAGCGTTGAAGATGAACGTTCATTTGTTGATGTTGTGACTGGCAACGTTGCAAATAAGTGCAACAGTGTGTGGATATTTGAGAAAAAGACACAATTGGAGTGTCTCTAAAAGGTTTAACTCGCAGCTCAGAGTTTGGGTTACTGGCTCAGGGACTATAAGAGGGGGGTCCAGCAGGTACACTGTTCCGGGGACCGACAGCTACGGAGGGGCCTGAGACAGAAGGACAGGTCCGTAACCAGCTTGAGACACCAAGGGGCGAAGAGTTTTCTGAGAGGGGCACAATTTTTTTAACTATGTCCAATAGATTTTAACTTTGTCCAGCACATTTTTCCAGGAGGACAAAAATTTTTCTAGGGGGGACTTCGCCCCCTGCTACCCCCTATTTACGGGCCTGCTGAAGGAACGATTGAGTGTTTGTTACTTACACAATCGGAATGATATAACGAAATTAATCCCGCCAGGTGATAAAACTGGTTGGGTCTGAAGGATTTTGTAAGAAGTGTGATGTATTTTAATGTGAATTGCTGGCAGTGGATTTTCCTGATACGATGTATTGATAATTATTAGCAGTAATTATTGCTAAAATTAAGAGCAGTAATTATTGCTGAAAAAGGTTTGCCTTCTTTGTCGAATTTAAGACATTCACGAACATTGTCCTAGTGTGTCCATTTAACTGAATTCCTTTACGTCTTTCATTTTCAAACATTTTCAAACAAATCTTTAATAAAAACTCTCTCTAATAAATCAAGAGTTTTAAACTAAGAGATACTTCAAATGTAATTAGATTGGAAACATATCAGTTCACTATACAATCTAATCTAACAGCAGTAGCCCTCGAATGTTGCGCGTATGTGTAAAGCAATAACTGAAAAGTTTAAAATTAACAAGTAACTGCAGTGCAGGACGCAAGTGCTCATGGTGCAACGCGAAGGTGTGCTGTTCATTTTGCTGATTGTTAAACTTGCGCCGCAAGTTGATACAATGTCGAATTGAATGTGAGTTTAGGATTAGCGGACATACCCAGAAATCTGAAGATTTCGAAACATACAGGAGAAACTAACCACTTATATAGTATTTGCACAATGCTTCAAAGCAGTAGTCGCCGCCTTGTGGCCCGTGTGACTTGTGTGAATTATTTCCAAATGTTTGTATCATATTGAGAATATTCCTGACAATTCCAGCTGCAGTAGCATCTGCTGAAAGATTTTTCAGCAAGCTTAAACTTGTAAAAAATTATTTGCGGTCTGCTATGTCACAAACTCGACGTGTTGATTTTGCAAGATTAAACATTGAGTTTGGCATTGCCAGACAAGTTGATCTTGATAGCGTTATTAGAAATTTGCGAACGAGAATACGAGAAAATTGCTTATATAATAGTTAAACGATTTTTTTCTGATTTTTTCCTTGATTAGATTTTACTATGAACACTTAAAAGTCATGTTTGAAAAATGGTAATACGGTCACATTTCTTGAATACCGTTATGTTTTAACGTAATGTTTCATATGATCAATAAACGAATGCTTCTTGTTGACGTATGATGCACATTAATTAGCCTCAATTTTTATTTATTTCAAAATAATTTTGCAAGTCTTAGGGGCCCCAAATGGGTTTTGTTTCGCCTAAACAATTCTCTTGGGGGCCTTACACTGGCTCACTGCACCACGTAAATATCCATCTGTCATATTCTGCTCTCAAGGCTAACGAAGAGTCAACACCAGGTTTCACACAAAATCACCATGGCTGTTTGGTGGCAAGTAATGGTTTGCTTACTAATGATTTTTATATTTGCTCTCTGAAACTGTAAGAAATGTGATATTAACAAAGTTTGTGTGCTGCGCTGACAGTGACTTGCTGTTCATTTAAAAATTGAGACCCTATATCACTACCTGGCATCGCATACCCACTAGCAACAATGCCAACCGTGCTGTGAGAAACATTGCGTTGTTGCATAACACTCCATTGCGTGGTGCGCTTGGGGTTGATCATGTCTTAGCTGAGTATGTTTCTATTTGGTTCGGCAATACTTCATGCAAATATTCCTCTCAAAAATGTCTCATCTTAATTTGTACTCCTTTGCAAGAAAACTGCGCCCTTCCATTTCATTCAGGCTACACCTCATGTCGTGTTGTCCGCATTAATTGGCAACTTTGGTAACAAAGTTGCATGCTTTAGTCGTATAGTTTCGCATCCAATCGCAAAAAGTCAGGTTAAACCTTGGTCAGTGAGAGAACACGACGCTACATGAGTCCGACTGTTTCATCCATTTGTTTTCGAACAGTTGAGATTGATATAAAACACCAGCGAAAAATCTTAGCAAGTTTTTTTTCGGAGGGGGGGGGCCATGGCCTTCTCGGCCTCATTCTGGCTGCGCTTCTGTCGCCTGCTGAGTAAACATCATCAGGTCCTATTCAAATAGAATCTATGCCGATAGGATATATTTTACTACAGAAAAATTGATACTTGATGGTTAATCGTTATGCGTTGTTTTCTTTCTTTTCGAATTTTTTTATTTTAACAAAGATATGTAAGAACAGTGTCAATTTTTAGGCCAATCTTCGCGTTTACTTATCAGTAAGTGTACAATGTGCAACAATCAGTTTTCGAATTTTCACCACGCAAACTGATGGTGGCGTAGTGAACCCATGCTGATTCTTTCGTAATGGATTTTAATAGGAACAATTCTCATCTATTTGAATCGGACATTCAACGTGAAATCATTAGGAGTTTTATGATGTGCAGTACTATTTTTGATGGTTTCATCAGCTGTTTATTCCTATCCAAATGGTTTTATGTATTCTATCCTCTCATGGATGCAAGCTGTGTAGTTTGTGGAAATAAGCACCACTATTATAGCCTAATGTAAAGTGGTAATTAGTTTTCTTATTTATGGCCAATAACTTTTTCTTTGCTTGGCTCAAAATGTTTGCTGCACTGTAACAGCACATCTTTCAACGTCCGAATGGCATTTTCTAATTTTATCCTTATCCTATTCAAATATCATTTGCACTGCTTTTGATGACACTTGTTTGCAGCGTTTTCTGCTGACGTGCTGCTTTAAAAACTTTGTTTTTTTGCTATTATCTGCAAATTAGATTAAACGACTGTGATTTATTACCAAGCTAGACGGTTGTTCAATATTTCTCATTACACCCAATATTGTCGCTCAAATGCCGAAAGGAGAACTAAAGTAAAAGAAAAAATGAGCTCAACTTGGGTCCCCCTGCTTCACGCAGATTAACGATTTGCTGCTGGTGAAATTCTAGCAAAGGAATTTGAAACACTGCAGTATAATTTTCTGCATCATTTTGATTTTTCTTCAGTTTAATGGAAACAGCGCAACCATAGATCGTTTGACACCAGGAAGAACGTACAGTGGGCTGGTGATTCCTATCAATGATGCGGGAGCAGGTGCATCTTCTACATTTGGATTTCGTACGGGTATGTAGGAATGATAATGATATTTACAAAGGAATTAAACCCTAAACCAGTGATTCCCCAACTTTTCTACTCGCGTACCAATTGGGGGTTTCGTGCAGTGTTCGCGTACCGTTTATATCAAAAGGAAAGGAAGTGTAACGAATTTTATTAAACGAATACCATGCTAGGGTTGACAGACAAATTAAACCCTTAAAAAATCCCGCAGTTCGAACAGGCGCCTTGCAGCATTACCTCGGGAGAGCCAGCGCACTTCCGTGTAGCAGAGAAGGCAGGTGTGATTGGAGCTCATATGTTCACAAAGTCGCTTAAACAATCGGGTGTGTAGGGAGGATGTTTAAACTAACTTTACCAGTTTGGTAACTCGGTTCAAGCATAATAACATATTCTGAGGTAGCACCGTTGCGCAAAGGGCAAATCTGCGTATGAAACAATGAACAATAGTCAGGGGCGCACGCAGGAATTTTTTAAGAGGGGGGCTGAAATTTTGAGAAAAATATTTTGCTCTCACTAAAGTACAGGCTACCTTATTTGCTATAACATTTATGTCATATGTGCTATTTCAATTTTAACACATCAACACTTTTCTTGACCAGGTCCAGCCTGTTTTTCTTTGCCCGTTTTCCCCCGTTACCGTGATTTTGTTAATCTGTTAAAGTACGATGCGATGTAGTGTGGCACTTCTCTGCAAAATTTTGACATTGTTTATGGAAGTTTGTAACATGCTCAGTATCCCGAGATAT
>Ga0210059_1015815_pt1 | contig 10955 bp, 7 predicted proteins | sample Ectturendosymbi2_FD_188042 | JGI IMG/M metagenome (GOLD analysis project Ga0210059, IMG submission 188042) | Ecteinascidia turbinata endosymbiont from Florida, USA - Sample 2 (SPAdes) (version 2) | ecosystem: Host-associated > Tunicates > Ascidians > Unclassified | place: Key West, Florida... | reverse complement strand
TTAGTCAAATATTTTTACTAACTTACATCACAACTTTTGAACCCGAAACCTCAGCAGGTCATCCAAAGTATCAAAAGACTCGGATTGTAGTCTAGTTTCCAGTAAAAACTTCAGCGAAATATTACCACCTAACGGTTGGCGCCCAGGGCCAGGCAAAGTGGGCCAAGGTGCCCAAAAAGTCCCTCCACTTATGACGTCACTCACAAAAAACCCGCACCCACCAAGCAGAAAATTTTTTTCGAGTGCAGACCAGAAGACTTACCGCGTCTTTTGAGACTTTTACCAGGTCTGTAGAGCATACCGGACCGGAGAAATTCCAGGGCAAAGCCATGTGCGTATAGGCGTTTTTTCCGAAAATCCCCAAAACCACCTGGGTGCCAAAGTGTTAACACTTTGAGAGCCGGCGTACGATATATTCGTACTTGGATTTCGGCCTAAAAAACAGCAGTTTTCGGTTGCCTTGCCAACGCCCTAGCACCTCTGCCGATTGCGCTAGAGAGCTGTTCAAGAGTTCAAACGAATCGGCCAGTGTAGTAGATTTCACTCGAAAAAATTTTTGGTTGGGGGTTGCGGATTTTTTGTGACTGACGTCATAAGTGAAGTAGTTTTGGGGTCATTTTGGCTAATGTTACCTGGCCTAGGGCCCAACCGCTAGGCCAAAGTGTTTCACTGAAGTTTTCATTGGAAACTAGGCTCGAGTCCGAGTCTTTTGAGCCTTTGATCGACTTTCTAGCATTTCTGGTTGAAAAATTATGATCTAAAATAAACAAATTAATTAATTAGCTAATTAGTCAAATATTTTTACTAGTTTAGATCATAACTTTTGAACCTGAAACCTAGCAGGTCATCCAAAGTATCAGAAGACTCTGATTGTAGCCTAGTTTCCAGTAAAAACTTCAGCGAAATACTACCACCTAACGGTTGGCGCCCAGGGGCAGACAAAGTGGGCCAAGGTGGCCTAAAAGTCCTCCACTCATGACGTCACTCACAAAAAACCCGCACCCCAAGCAAAAAATTGTTTTCGAGTGCACACTTGAAGACTTGCTGTGTCTTTTGACGCTTTGACCAGGTCCGTAACCCGTACAGGAGCGGAGATATTCTCGCACAAAGCCATGTGCGTTTAGGCGTTTTTTCCGAAAAACCTCGAAAGCGGCTGGAAGCCAAAGTGTTAAGACTAGAAATTGGCCGATGAATGTTGCGATGCTGCCAAAGTATTATATCGGCAATATTTGCTCATAAATGGAGTGTTCGGAAACCCAAGTTGCTACTTCGTCTATGTTAATTAACGCAAATTTCCTGTACTGTTCCTTACGACGCGCAGCCCTCCGACTGCATGAAGCAGTGCTGCCACAAGCTTCTCTGCAAAAATCACTAGATTTGCAAAAAAAAATTCACTAGATCCAGAAAAATTCACTAGATTTTAAATTTTTGTGTCGAAGTTCACAGTTTTGCTTGAAATAATTTAATCATTTACATTATGGCACAAGAGGCTTTGCATCATTTGCAAGTTTGTTAAAGTAGATCATGCTGAAGACAGGAAAATCTCATCCCAACAGTCATGTTTTTGTCAAGAGCTGAAAACATCACCACTCACGAAGTATTTTAAACAATTAACCTAATACAATTTGATTATTTCTTCTACAGCATTCCTGCAACGTAATGAAAATGCCGTCATGGCCAAGGACCAACGAGCACTAAATAGCACAGAAGAAAAAACAATCAGAATCTCAAATTAGAAACACTTGTTGGCCTGCCATAGTGTTTTCAGTGACCCACGGAAAACCATTTTTTTATAAGACAACAAATGGTGTGTAATGCCACATCTCATATTTTGCTTGTTTCTACATATGTGAAAGGAAATTTAATTCTGAGCTCAACAAAAAATTAGCAAAATCAGACATACAGTATATTATAAAAGATATGATCATTTGAAAATGAAGTGTTTCACGGTGTCATGTATGAGTGATTTTATTGTTTTTTTGCTTTTTCTTTGTGTCTATTGATAGGAAAGAGGTGAAAATGGGTATTCCACCATTTTTGGGGTCAAGAAATACAAAAATGCAACTTTTAAAATGGTAAAAACAAATAAATAGGTCTAAATTAGATTTTAAAATATTTTAAGTCACTGACCACTTGGTGATGCCCCATGAATGGTGATGAGTGAAATCAAAATTTTTTTTGGAAAAAAAATTCAAAGCCAAAAGCAAATTCAGGTTTATGACTCAGTGACTGCATGTCCAAGGCAGGAACATGCTTCTACAAAAATTTTCAAATGTAGGGAATTGATAATGACTACAAAGGTCAGGTCAAGCACTGTTTGCATTTATGATAGGGTGTAGCCAACACACTATCTCTAGGCTACCTTCTCGGTATCTTTCTTCTGTAGATTGGGATAGACCCAGTGTTTGCTCTTTTTACCACTGTTTAAGGTGTCTCATTTTCAAATCCACAGTAACAACAGGAGCAATCGTTTTCTCTTGCAAACAACCATCTTCTTGCTCACTAGACAACAGTGCACTATCTAATGTAAAATCACGAAACAAACCCCTGGGCCAAGCGAATCAAAACACCTTGCATAATTCACTTAAGTGCACTGTGCCAAGATTGACTCCACTTCAGTGCAATGCGGCCTCACTCTGCACTGTTGTGGTATGACAATCACTGTCACATGAAATTTATTAATGGAGGCAGTTTTTGTGAACTGTGCCTGTGAGTATTTGTAATGAATGTGGCTATATGGGTGTTGATACATACAGGCTTGTGAACAGCTGCTTGCTGAAGGCGTTACTCTTCCAAGTGCAAAAGAAGATGCCAAATCTCCATCTTGTGATCAGTCGGTTATGGCTGAGCAAGTATCGCAAAAAGTTTTGTATGTTGACTTTAAATCAGAAGATGATGATGAGAGCTTGACAAACCATGGGACTAATCATTCTTTGTGTGCTGATTTGACAAAAGACCAAAATGGTGAGTGAATTTTTTATGCCAGTTGAAAGCTAGTTAGTGCATTATAATCCCACATGTCAAATCACCAATTGTTAGTTTTGATCTAAACATTAATGTTACTGTACATCTCTGAGGTTGCCTGTATTGACAGACTATGGGACTGGTCTAATGAAAATTTCCCCTCAGCAGAAGGAAATGTAAGGACATTGCTGGTGATGGTGCAGGGGCTTTTCACCCATGTGTCACCCAAATTTAGAAATCATTTTGGGTCATTCCATTATAGTTCAACCTAAATTCAGAGATTCTGTAAACCATGTTCTTGGATTTCTTTATTCATAGATATGTTGTACAGATTTTCATTCTATGCTCATCCACTCAAGCAGTTTGCAAAATATAAGCATTTTAACTTCTGTTTACCACTAGGTGGCAATAAGTGGTGCTGAAAATAAAAATGAAGTTCTTCTGTTCCTGACATAACTAAGAACCATGCAAACACTTGGTTCTTATATTTTGAAAATACTACACGCAAAATTGTGTAATATTCTCAAATTATCTTACCTGTAAATACAACCCCCACATTTTTCCTGTGTACCATTCAGGGAATATGGACATATTCCATGGGGATACCTAGGATGGATGGTGCTTCAAGTGAATTTCAAGGATTGCAAATGTCTTGCTAGTTTGTTTTTTTTATTTAACTATTTTAGCTAACCAGGAGAGCAAACTTAATAGGCAGTCGCAACTTGTGCTATTTTTCTAAATTCTTATCTTGTGTGCATGAATCAACATAAAGGTAATAAATATGCACATACATCAAAAGCATAGGGCTAGTTGAACAATGCAGAAATTATGAGTACAGTATATCCACTTTATGTTTGCACTGAATAAGTACATGTTTTAGAAAATATACTTTTCACTGAGTCAGTCTGACCTTTCATAAGCAGTTGATCATGCAAGCTCAAATTTAATGAAGCCTAATAATAAATTCCCTAGTACATGGGTTTTGACAAAGGGGTCATATTCCTGACCCTTCTTGACAATTCAAACGCCCACTGGAGGAGAGAGTTTGAGAAACTTTGCTAACCATAAGACCTGAACAGTAAAGTAAATCAAAAAAAATTTGGTGGCAAATTTATTCTGGGGTGGTCTAGATAGTTTGCACTCTGTCAAGCATGAACCTTACAATTGGTTATTGGGTGTGGCATGTCAAAGGGACCGTGCCACCTGACAGAAATGGCCACATTGGGGTCATATTTTAGGAAAAAGGCATACCAAACAAACCATTCAAATTCAAATTGCCAAGATGGTATTAGGCTAGAAGCCAGTGGTTCCCAACCTTTTTACACCCATGCCCCACCTAATCACCTAAAATCCTGATTGTTCCCCATGTTGTGATATATAAATCTTATGAGTCAAAAAGTCAACTCCGTTTCATCTGAGAAGCTTGAAATGCCATTACCAATTTGAATAAGCTTTGGATCCAGACCTTGTCAGTCGGCCTCAAATCTCCCCTTGAAAATTAAATTGCACCCTGGGAGCCACTTGCTTAAACTCTTCAGAAGGTACACATTTATATTCTCTTTGTAAAAACTACTTTCTGTATATGCAATTGATTTGTTTTCAAACTTTTCAATATCATACACCTTTGCATTACGAATTCAAAATCGTTTAAGATACTTGGCTGTAGAAAAAAAAATCACAAGGAAACAGTTCGTCTGTAGTGTGTATGTTTAATTTGTTTGGTGTGCAATTTTGTGTGGATTCATCCTTAAAAAACGTTGCTTATTCAAACAGAAACAAAAATTAAAAGACTTACGAAGAAAAAAAATTTACCCAAAAAAATTGGGCAAAAGAAACCTCAAAGCACAAGTTCGTTTGAATCTTCATCTTCAGTCATTAATATGTGTAAGTTTTCCTTAATAAAAACTTGTTGAAGTACTTGCTTTTATAAGGTGATTATGTATCTGTTGTGTCAGTGTGCTTGTAACTCCCTGCACTAATTGCGTTGTTGGAACTTCATCTTTAAACTTTGAAAAAGTAGTGTCTGAAAGATGTTAAGCTGTGGATTCTAAATCGAATGCTGTTGCCTGAGAACTTAGTCAAGTGATATCAAAACTGCTTAAGTTTTACGTTATTATTTTTCACTCCGCAGCAGTAAGTCATGCCTGCAGTATCCACCATTGCACTTTTCTGTGTAGTGTCAACTACACTTCATGTTCCAATGAAGTCAGTGTGCCAATTGGTGTGCTATAGTGTAATACTTCATGTACTGTGGTTGCTATTTGGGTTGCTACAATGTGCTGCTTCATATATACCAGGGGTCTCCAATCTACGGCCCATGAAGTCATTTTGTGAATGATGAGAAAACAATACATTAACGAAAAATTTGTTGATTTGGTAGAATGCAACCTTTCCCAAAACAATGACATTACGTAAGAAGTCCGGCCCTCGAACTATCACGTAATAGCATACGTGGCCCTTGAACAAAAAAGTTTGGTGACCCCTGATATTTACTATAGTGTGCTACTTGGTGACTATGGTGTGCTATTTCATGTACTATGGTGTGCTATTGTGTGCTACTTGATGTACTATGATGTTCTACTTGATGGCTATAAATGTGCTTCTTGGTCACTATGGTGTGGTACTTGATGTACTATGGTGTGTTACTTGGTGTACTATGGTGTGTTACCTGATGTACTATGGTGTGTTACTTGATGACTATAAGTGTGCTTCTTGGTCACTGTGGTGTGTTACTTGATGTACTATGGTGTGCTATTGCGTGCTACTTGGTGTACTATGTGCTACTTGATGATTATAACAACAATTACAGGCTCTAGCTTTGCAGCCGGCTGTATGAGGAATCTCCTGCCTGGTTCTGCTCCCATCTCCTTGCAATGATTCAGCTTGTACATATCATTCAGCAATATTTGTAAATCCACAACAGTGACCCACACCAAGCGAATCGATCGTAATTTATTGCGTAAGGAAACTAGTTTCGTGCGTTACACATCTTCAGTCCTGTGCAAAAGTCGACATATGAAACAAAAAGAAAAAATTACGCACTGTTGCTAAGATCAAAACTCAAGATTACAAAAATTGAAAATTACAAAATTTGAGCACAATTGTAACTCCTCCACTAAACACAGCTACAACACTGTTCAACGAACACAGATCGCAACGGTCATTCGGCACTTCTGACTGACAAAGCATACTCTCTGCGTTTAGCGTGGTTTCTGTCTCAGGCGATCACGTGGTTTGCAACAGACTGTAACGTGCAGCGGAAAAAGTCAAACATGCCAACTCTAGTTAGTTTGGGCGGTACAGTGAAAAAGTTTACACTACAGTTGCAGTACAATAAACTATTCAGTTTTTTCATGCTAAAAATTTCAAGCAACAATTCGTAAGTCATTCCTTGTCTCTCAAAGTTTTTTTAATTGATGTCCACTTCACTTCAGTGGGAAGCACCCGAGGCTGGGATTCGCCTCTTCTTGTCGAAAGCAACAATTACAGGCTCTAGCTTTGCAGCCGGCTGTATGAGGAATCTCCTGCCTGGTTTTGCTCCCATCTCCTTGCAATGATTCAGCTTGTAACACACGAAACTAGTTTCCTTACGCAATAAATTGCGATCGATTCGCTTGGTGTGGCTTTACAAACATTGCTGAATGATAAGTACAAGCTGAATCATTGCAAGTGCTATTGTGTGCTGGTGTGCTATTGTGTGCTACTTGGTGTACTATGATGTGCTACTTGATGACTGTAAATGTGCTACTTGATGACTATAAATGTGCTACTTGGTCACTATGGTGTCGTACTTGATGTACTATGGTGTGTTACTTGCGCTCTGGTGTTCTACTTGGTGGAATCGGGACTTAGCCATTTACATATATGATGGCACCGAATATTTCCCTGTTGTCATTGTTATTCAGTGACGAACTCATTTGAAGTAGTTAATGAGAACATTTTCAGATCTGCATTTTTGTCACCTGCAACACACTTGATTGGTCTCATGCGTCTTTTAAATTTTTTTCTTGTAATGTTAATTACTGTTGCAATATCGAATGCAATGTGTTTCTTTCATGAGGCAGGTTTGTGTATTCAGTTTGGTTCTATTTTGACCCTTTAACGTCCGCAGAAATACGATCGGCCAAAACTCCCAACCAACCAGATTGCGCTGCTGGAGCAGAGGTTCTCAACCTGGGGGTTCGCGAACCGGTAGGGGCTCACGGGAAGATTTCCAGGGGTACTTGGATAGCAGTTGAGTTTTCATGTATTACTATTTTTTAATATCCTATACCAGAGGAAAATGCATGCCAATTGAAAAGTCTGCGTAGATTTTGCCTGATCTTGCGTTGTTGTGATGCAACAATGTGAAATCCATGGCTTTGCCAACTAACCTGTGCGAGTGTGCGTATAAGGCTACTCCACAGACAGCTTTCTGGGGGTTCGGGTTGATTGTTTTATGTCTCGGGGGTACTTAACGAGAAGAAGGTTGAGAACCCCTGCGCTAGAGAGTCAGTGAAGACATTCTTGGATTCGGAAGGCAGCAACGCATCATTTGAGGTTTGTTGCGCTGACTCTCTAGCAGCGCAATTCCTTCGTGAGTTATCAATCGTGACTTCAAAAGCCATGACCATGGCCTCAGCTGGCGTTAAATGGTTTAGCAATGCAGTTATATACCATCTCAAAATGATTCTGAAATAGGGTGTTTTATGTCAAAAACTCCAACGCTGTGAAACCAATGCAGTTATCTAACTATGCGTTACTTTCAATCATTTTTGCACGTTTTTGAACAGCAAGTTTGTCTACCACTTCAATGTTTGGTCGAAGTAGTCAGGCAAGTCGGGAACCAATCATGCCATCCTTATTTTCAAGCAGTTCTTACATTTCTCCGTTTGACAACAATTTGGAGTCATTAGGCAACATATTCGGCAGTGAATTGCCTTCAGCAGTCGACGGTTTGCATCGTCTGGAGAGGTGAGAGTGTTTCTGTTGTCATCACGGGCAGCTATCAGTGACATTTTGTCACCACAACTGTGCTGTTAATCTTCCTCTGCCTTGGAGCCCATTGGTTTGACAGGGGATGGAAGAAGGCCTGATGGTTTGACTTTGACCCCCTGGTACAGAGGCCTGAGCCTCGTATGGAATGTGACAGTTGTGAACACCTTTGCTCCAGGCCACTGCGTAGTCAGTGCCGCTGAACCAGGCAGTGTTCAACTGATGCTGAGACTGACAAATTCCATAAATACAATGACCTCCTTGACAATTACCTATTTACTCGATTGTTAGCCGCCCTTGAATGCAGGCCGGTAACCAGGGGGTGGAGAATCCCCCCCTAGAACAATTTTCGCCCCCCCTCCTGGAAAAATGTGTTGGATATAGTTTGAAACTATTGGACATAGTTCACAAAATTTGGGCTCCTCTCCGAAAACTCTTCACCCCTCCTGGTGTCCCAAGTTGGTTACGGGCCTGCTTGAACGTAAACCGCGTAAAATTGTGTTAAAAAATTAATGTAAGCTGCACATGAACATAGGTTAGCTAAGCCTCTCAGACACTTTCGCATGCTAGCACATTTCGCATTTATTCGTAACCCTGGTAATGATGCTTCACAACTACAACTGCTTTCTGTAAATCATAATCCCTCCTGTGACGGATGTGCACATGATGCTGAAAGGAAAATCGAATGCGAGAGAAGAGTTTGGTCGAAAATAACGCAGCCAAGGAAAGACTGAGCGTCATCTATACCTTTAAGAAAAACATGTAAGCCACCCTCGATTGTAAGCTGCACAAAATGATGAAAAAATCTTCATAAGCCGCGGCTTACAATCGAATAAGTACGGTATTACTTCCAACCAGTTGCAATAGAAACCACTGGTAGTGTGGCAAGTCCACTGCTCCTTTTTTGAGCTGCCTTGCAAAGAAACTTGTTCATATGTCAGGTGACCCCAGGGAGCGCCAGTGGCTCCACCAGCGCCTGCCCCTGGCTGTGGTCAGAGGGATCGCTGTGTGCAGGTTTGATCTAAATTTAGCCATCCTCATTGTATCAACCAATGTTCCTGCCCGTCACTTGCCTCTCTTCAATGAATAGCTACTGTATTGCCTTCCAAATATTGTGTTTTCTGTACATGAAGCTTTATCGTCTTCCGCATGTTTTGCACTTTCTGTAAGTACCCCTGTGCAGTGTTGTTTCACTCACCTTTTTGGCTATCCTGACTACGGCATGGTCTATGATGAAAACACAGCATTGGTTGTGACATATCTCACTTCGCTTGAAACCCCTGAGGCGATTGAAAAAACTGTATTGTTTCATCAGCAAAACTGTATTGTTTCGTCAGCACTACTGTGTTGTTTCAGTCCCGAAGAAGCGCAGGACTTGGATATCATGAAACAGACCAGAAGTGCGACAACTAAGTCAACGGACTCCTTGCAAGTAAATGATTAAGATTTTCTTGAAAGCATAGCAAAAGTTAATTGCGCTTATTGCTGTCATTTCAAATGATTGAGGCAAAAGTTAATTCATGAGGAATTTTCCATTAATTTTTCTATGACGGTAAGAATAAGACTTGTCTTCAAATTTTATATGACTGCTTAAAAAGAAAACAAATTGTTGCCTCAAGTTCAAAAAGGCACACTGACAAATGGCACTCAGGAAAGTTTGTTTACACCCCCACCCTATGAAAGTTTGTTTACACCCCCACCCAGACATGGGGCGATTACATCACAAGTGTAATCGATTACGATTTACTTGTCAAATACTATATTACAATTCCATTAAAAAGTAATCACGATTACATTTGTCTTGAAACATCCTCAGAAAGAAAACAAAGCCCATTTGCATGGTTTGATGTAAGCATATTTTCAGACAACATATGGTATGAATGAATGCAATAAACAAAATGACCAATCTGTCAGGATCAAGCACCGGAAAAAAGAAAAATCACCCGATTGTTTACTGAGATGTTGATGCAGCCAACAAACCAATGACATAATTAGAGGTGTGAGCCAGGGGGGAAACTTAGTTGGAAGAGGCCCCTGGCTACTGTAGGGAGCCCACTAGCCAACACTCAGAAACAAACTTAAGAAATGATGGTGAATCCGAATGTGTATGGCTGTATTATAACCATAAATCAACGGAAAATACTTCGAAAAGTGCAAAAAAACGACAACCTGCTGAAAACTGAAAGACTACTAAAACCTACATATAAGTTAAGTGGGGGGCTGGTTTTAACATTTAGCTTACCATGGTGAAAATTCGCCCCTCTGCCCCCGTCAGTTATGCCACTGCAACAAACACTTTAAATAATGATAAACAAAAATAATGAATAATCTTTTATTGACGGCTTTATCATCTGTTTGGTACAGTTGATAGCATCAACGCTTCAAATCTTTCATCGTTCAAATGACATCTATCAGGCTTGAACATTCTTCCAGTAACGCTGAAAAGTCATTTGTTAGTAATTTCAAAATTGCTGACTATTTCTTCAAACTGCAGGTTACAATGTTTTCAGCTGTGTGGTGGCCTTGGATCGTCTGGAAGTGCAGCATTGCATTGCGTGGCTTTTCATTTGTAATGAAATGGACAGTGATCCCAATATACTGTAGCTATGCATCTGTCGATTGGACCAACAGTCAACAAAACCTTGCCGGTTTCGTTGATTTTTTTTGCCAGTATCTGTGGATGACCTTTGTTGACATACTAGCTATCAGCGTTGTGGAAAGGTGCTTTCGGCTTGGGTTAAATTACCTTATTCCTCTGCAAAAATGTTTAATTGAACCACTGTGCTAATTATATAGGCCTACATAGCCTACTCCAGCAATTATATTCATAGGTTCACTCTGAATATATAAAAATAAAACCATCACCTCTCCTCATAATGTGCCATTATACAGGGTGACCCAAAAAGATGTGTACCCATGAAAATTTCAATTGTGACTTTGATTAAAAAGCTATTTATTTCAAATTACAACCACACATTATTCAGTTTATGGAAGACCATTCACCAGAGTTTCAACTA
>Ga0210059_1015814_pt1 | contig 10956 bp, 6 predicted proteins | sample Ectturendosymbi2_FD_188042 | JGI IMG/M metagenome (GOLD analysis project Ga0210059, IMG submission 188042) | Ecteinascidia turbinata endosymbiont from Florida, USA - Sample 2 (SPAdes) (version 2) | ecosystem: Host-associated > Tunicates > Ascidians > Unclassified | place: Key West, Florida... | reverse complement strand
ATTCAATTTTCGGGACCATAAGGCACAGTATCGCAAATTGAATGCTAGCTATTCTTTTTTAATACATAAAGCACCCCGGATTATAAGGCTCATTAAATGAAGCAAAACTTCGGTAAGTCAAACTGTATTCAACTCTTTCCCAATAGCTCCTGAGTGCCGGAGTCGCCCGGGTGCCTGAGTCGCCACTGGGATTTTATTCTGTCGTTACATACGAGGGAGTTTAATATGTCACACATGCCCAAACCGCTAGACACTAATAGAATAAAATGAAAGTTGTACGCGTGTTTGATTCGGCATACGCCAATGTAGTCAGGAGCCTCGCCGAGTTATACTATCTGTGGTATGTGCTAGCTACTCTCGTGTGCTACTCATTGCAATTGTTGTTGGTTTATTACGTCTGTTTACAAAAAAATCGTAACTAGCGATTAAATAAATGGTACCGTTTACCACATAAAACGGATTCTAGATGAGAAAGCACAACCAGGTTCATACATTAGGCGCACCGCATTATAAGGCGCACTTTCGATTTTTGAGAAAATTAAAGGATTTTAAGTGTGCCTTATGGTCCGAAAAATACGGTAGTTGCCCTGATTTGTTCGCAGGCAATCATCTGTTTACCACGCGAAAAAACCTGTAATCGAATGCTACGTCATAGAGCGGTTTATGGGGACAATTGTGAAGTGGTATGAGTATTGCGCACTACTTGATGCAATCGGAGGGCTGCGCATCCTAAGGAAGAGTAAAGAGAATTTGCGTTATTAATTAGAGACGAAGTAGCCACAGCATAAGGCTATTTCTGATACAGGACATAAGGTCCTCGCAGCGTAAGGCTGGTTCTCATAATTTTGTTTATCACGTTTTGTTGGCCACGCTTTGTAGGCCACGTTCCTTGGGTTTATTAAAGTCGATAACGTGCATCATTACAAGTTGTGATTCTGTGGCTCTCTTGATGTGGGCCTGATTGTAAGTCAGAAGCTGCAACACGGGATCAACTTTAAGTCATTAAAGTGAACGCTTCATGAAGATTCTTGATTTGAATTAAAGAACAGCGATCACATAGTGGGTTTGGCTGGTAAGGGACGCAATTTTGATTCCAATCAGACAGAGATCCCTACTAGTTAAGGGGTCAACCAAGTTGTTGCAGAAGTACAGGTCATTCTCTCAACTAACGACTTGACGTCTTGCGGTTGCCAAGCCAATGCAAAGCGAAATAAAGGCTCTCACTACTTTGTCCGTTAATAACTCTCCAGCAGCACTCTTAAGTTGATTGCCTCTTTCGATTATATTCAGATACACAACAAAATCACCAATTCACTTGAATGTGAAGGCAGAACAACGTAACGCTAAATGGTTCAGTGTAGGTAGACTAACGGTGAACAAGAGCGTTGAGAGTTCGCGTGCGAAACAGGAGACAGCGACTAGCTGCGGTGATGTAGGTTTGCAGGCTATCGTGTCAACTGTTAATAGACTGTTCGTAAACAAGTACAATGCGTTAAATCACGAATGGAATATTGCTTGAAATCACGCAATAAGAATGCACAAAACATTAAAGCACTAACGTAACCACTGTACATGCATTGCTTCTCGCTTGTTTTACGTGGTCCAATTCCTTTGAGGGGCATACAAACACAAGAACTTCTGTATTTCCATAACAATCAACTATGCTGTCATTAGAGAAACCCAGCATGCCTTCAGACAGGGCCTGTGAGACGCGATCCAGTCAGAACTTTGTTTCTAGGCTGAAGAAAGAGAATCAGACAAAATTTTGGGTTACGTATTACCATGTATCCTACAGCTGAAACGTCTTTTTTTCACTAAGCTCAAACGCACGAAATCCGGAATGGGACATATCGGCGAGGGAAGTTTCGTCAACAAAATCAGTTAATACGACATGGCACTTTTGATGGGAGCGCTTTTTATGAACTTTTTTAAGACGTTTTGGGTTTAGCTTCAAGGTTCAGGTTTGGGACAAGCAAACATCCTTTGTAGTGTAACCTGTGAAGTATATTTCAAAGACTTTTTCTCGTATGCAACATTTACGACCACCACCGCCGAAACGTCCCTTCGCCGAACTGTCCTACATCGCACCAACTCTATTTAGGCTCTTCGATCCTACTATCAGCTACAGCGGAGTACTAAATCTCCCACTGCCAGACAAATTGATAACGATTGCAGTATAAAAAATTTTGTAAACCGTCAAGGCACAAAAGTAACTTTATACTTTCAAAATGATTATGTATGCTTGCAATGCATTTCACTAAGAAAAAGTTAAAAGGAACTGCTTGATGTTACTTAAAATACTAATATATGTTGGACTGGTGCATTGATTGAATGTGTTTTGCATTCATGTGGGTCATTCCACGCCTTGGCCCTCAGCAACTTTTCGCGAACCCTGCCAAAATGTTGTGTAGAACTTTGCATTAAAAATTTGAGATGATAATTTTGGCTACTTCCGGAAGTATGATGCTTTGAACTTTTAATTCTCAGCTGTTTTGCTTTTGGTTACTGTGCAAAATTTTCAAAGATGCATGTGCATATTTCCTATGTGAAAGGTGAAAGATGCATGTGCATATTTCCTATGTGAAAGGTTTCAAAACTTTTCATAATTTTCCTTTAGGGGTTTGCGTTAGGTTAGTGTTAGGGTAGCGTTAGGTGAGCATTAGATTAGCGCGTTAACTTACCGTTACCTTAGTGTTAGCTTAGCATTGGGTTAGGGTTATGTCAGCGTTAGCTTGGGGTTAGGTTAGGGTTTTCTTAGGGCTACGGTTAGGGTTAGGTTTACCTTTTGTGTTTACTATGTTTCTACAAAGCCTACTGCATTCTCGTGCGTTACTGTCACGTTACGGGGGTGGCTAAATAAGGTTTCAAATTTAAAGATCCATCGATGGTTCTGTAGCCACTGCCTTGTTACTTGGCTTTTGAGGTTACGTTATATTACGGGCCGGTCCGGACCAGAAAATAAGTTGTGGTTTAGCATAAACAGGCCGGGCCAGGCAGTTTCTTCTTACCTCCGGGCGGGTCGGGCTGCAAAGTGCTGGCCCGTGCCATCTCTAGTGCAAACATTGTTTTACCGATTATCGCCGTATAATTACCATTTTCACCTAATTGCACGGACGTTTTAGAGAAATAGTCTGCTGGGCTGGAATATCAAGGCTACACCACACGAAGCATGACGAACTTCATGTAAATCAACAGTATATTCCTGAAATTCAAACATTTTCTGCATTATTTGCTTAATAAAATCACTATTCAACGCCGTTCAACCAAGTTTATGACTTCCCTCACCACTCAACAGTGCAGTGGACCTGCTGACAGTACATTTGGCCTCGCGCAATGGGTGAGCGAAGCGCTACAAGGTGTAACTTCTAGAAGCAAAAGCAGTAGACTGGCGCTGCCAGGAGTTGCCGTGTGCAAGGCGCAGAATTACCTGACGCATTTAAACAAAGGATTACGCCTAGCAACTCCTGGCCCAGCCTCAGTGTGTAGGGCCTTTGGACACCTTGTGAAAGTTTTTGTACCGTTGAAGTATCATTTCCTGCCAAGCTAATCTCGATGACAGCGAAATAATTACGTAAATCATTTTCACGAAATCTCCTCTTTTACTAGACTGCCACCTCTGGCAGTTGGGCTCATTCATAGTTTTTGTTTTTCCTTTTTTTGTGTGTGTATAGTTAAGAGTTTAAGATATTCAAGTCCGTGAAGTATTAGCATAAAATTTATGTTACGTAACCTTGCTTCACGGTTGTCAATTGGGCTCTGGAAAGCTTTGAAGTACGTTTTGAGTGCGGACGTTTGAAGTATAGTTCAACGTTCTCAAACTTTCTTATTTGCAGAAGCTGATGCTCTGGCGGAATTAAAGGAAATGCAAAACAAACTGTGTGCGAACGCCCTGACAATTCCGCCGAATTTTCCTGTGGATGCAAGAGACATTGATCCTGTCAGTCCGCAAATGATAGTCAAGGATTTCTACGCAGGCGCAAATGCAAAAGAGGAAACATCCTATCGTCCAACTAGAACGGCCACAAAAAAGAATGACGATTCCAATTTTTTGGGTTTAAGTGAAATACAGAAGCTTCATGAAAAGTATCGCATCATTGCCCTTGTGGGCGAACCTGGGTCCGGCAAAACCACTGCCTCAAAAAGGCTGGTGAAAACCAACAAAGCGAAGCTATGTGTACGCCTGCAACTAGCTTGTGTGCGGAAAAAGAAGTGCACTCTGCGGCAGTTACTACTTGATAACAACTATCCAGATTTGGGCAAAATAAAATGCAAGAGAATTTACGAGTGGATTTGCAGAAATGCAAAAAGCTTATCGATCATTTTAGATGGATTGGATCAACTGCCATGCACTCTTGAAAATGTGGGTGTGAAAGCCGCGTCCTATGAAACTCGACTGCGACCGAAGCAGTTGATAGCTAACCTTTTATCCGCTGCGAAGCCATCTCTTGCTGATGCCCATGTCATTATTACCTCCCGTCCTCATGCGATGCTCCAACTCAGCCCGGTACTGAGACCGAACAAAACTGTAAATCTGCTTGGTCTTTCTGATCATAACATGGAAAGACTTTTCAAAGCTTACGCCGGTGAAAAAGCAGATAGTTTGATGGCATTTTTGCGCAACAAAGCACCAGGTTTGCTAGATCTTTGCCACAATCCCTTAATGCTGGTATTTACTGTTTGGGCATTTTCTGACGAAGACTTTGCTGATGCTACTGTTGTAACCACAGTGACCGAAATGTTCAATAAAATACTGCGCAACCTTAGGCGCTCTGAACACACGGGGACTCGTGACTTGCAGAAGATTTATAAACAGCTTGGCGAACTTGCTTGGAATGCAACGAACAAGGAGACTATAGAAATATCAAAAGCTGACCTGAACGATGTAAAACTCACTCCAGAAGAATGTCAAGATCTTGTTTTTGCTGCAGTAGACGGCGACTTCATTGGCCGAAAGCTTTTCGATGGCGATGAGAAGCTTTATTTTATACATCAAACTTGGCAAGAATATTTTTCTGCCCGCTATCTCGCTGATGATATTCCCATGACCATGTTCAAAAGAAGGGTGAGAGAAATGTCTCAAGATTTTAAATGGTCAAGCGTAACAAGATTTTTATCTGGATTGCTGTTGCGTAGGCCCGTTAAAGGCCTTAAAGAAGGTAAGGGAACTTTACATTAACAAAAGTTGTGAAGAAAATTAATTGCATGACATAATGATACTGCGGCTTTTCTACGCAATCTATTTGTACATGTAGGGCTTAGGCACTTGTTGAAGAACAGAAGTGCGGAGTTACTGGACATGTAAGTAAATTTTCGATCACTGTTTCTTGTTGTTGCATCGGCTAAAGCAAGGACTCTCAACCTTTTCAAGCATGTGGCCCAATTAATAAGCAAAGAGAGGGTCCTTGGCCCACCGACTGTAAGAACTTCTCCGATGCGACAACTGTCGCCCATGTACAAAGCAGAAACAAAACAACTCAAGCCACTTAATAGCACAACATGCAGTGCAATCAATGCGAAGGCTGAGCCTGCTAGCTCAGAGGCAACGACGTTTTCGATTTAAGTTTCGTCTTGCCAAACGTACTCAATTTCAATAATACAAGGCCTTGGCCCCTCAAAAACTCTTCCGTGGCCCACTGGTGGAGAAACCCTGCGCTAAAGTAATCTATAATTGCTTTTCCCGACAGCTCACTAATACATTTTCTACTTGTCAATTGAAAGGTAACCTCACAGGTCAGTCCTTTGCTTCTGAATGGCTGTTTTGCGAATCGATCGATCGTTACCCGCAGTGACGCTGGTTGAACTAGAGCTTTAACCTCAACAGCCTCGGTAAGGAAAACAATAGGCTGCGGCGGCCAGTGTCCGACTTCCAAATAATCTTTGTAAAAAGGTATGGCCTAAACCAGACGTGCATTATTAGACAAATCAAAAGGAATCAGGCATGTTGAAGTAGTTTCTGTTAAGCAGGTTTAAAAAAAAACTCTGCGAAACTAGGTTCAGAAAAGTAAGGCTGGAGATACGAGTTTAAGAATGTTTGTCTCGGCTCCGTTTGTGCCAAATTGATCATTTGCTTAACGAGAACGTTGCTGAGCTTGTCGCAAGGTCCTTATAATCGTGACATTTTTGCGATCCTGTTCAGCATTAGGTTTCAGTTACCAACCATTCACTGTGGAATAAAGCAGTTATTAAATGTTACAGGGGGAAATGAATTTGTGGTCAGGACGTTTCGATCACAGCTATTTTATGCGTTTTTTTTAACTCAAGCAGCGTGTTCTTCGTTAGAGGTTCACAGAGAAATAGCGCCTCACTCCATGATGATTAAGAAATTTTTTTTGTGAAAATATAAGTTTCAGTGTTTATACCTCCGAGTGAACTGCAAGCAGTGCCGGTATGTTTCAATGTTCCCAGTCGCAATACTTCAACCAATGTTTCAAAAGATATACCATGCAAAAACCACTTTGATTTTAACGGAAACACGGCAATCAAATTGAAATATGAGAAACTTTTTAAAATCATCCTGCCGCAGCTTACTCGTGCACATGTCGTTCGCACGTGCACCAAATATTTCTTTATATCCTCTTCTGTCGAGAAACACAGTACGCGTTTTGCCGTTGACATCCTGGAAAAAGGCTAATGCGCACTAACAATTTGAATGTAACTTAAAAATCAGCTTTTCCTCGGCTGATAACTGCTTTATAAATCGTAAGGGTTATGCCATAGCTTCGCGTCGACATTTATTTTTTCCGTTGTGTGTGATTAGGCATTTTTCATTGCAGATGGGAAGCCATCTTTTCTGCTAAAGCAAATGCTGGAACGGTTCGAAGAATTTATCAAAGGTATGATAAGGTAGAGCAGAGGTGACGAACATGCGGCCTGCAAAAGAATTTCGTGCGGCCCGCGAAGCATTCAGGCGAGACCAGCAGTCTTGCACTTTCTTTGACCCGCTTATAATCTTTGCGATGCGATATCAAAAGCTAATAGCCCGAAAAAAGTTGTGCGGCCCCTTTACTCAGCGGCAACTGACAAAGTGGCCCGCTGTAGCAAATAGGTTCGTCACCCCTGAGTTCGAGCATTAGATACGTGTACTTCGTATTCAGTTGCGCCTTGTGTGACCAGCTACGCTGCCGCTTACGCCGATAAAGGTATAGAATCAGCTACAAGGATGATATCCACTAAGCTTTGCATCCCAATAAGTAAGAAAACCTCGTATATGTTGGTTTGTCACTGATAAAGTGAATACCTTGTGGCCAAGAGAAGCAGTGCTCACGTGTTTTGTTGTTGAAATCCTGAAAACCTTGCTTCTTAATCGTAAACAAGCGTAAAATGTTCCACGTTCTGCAGGAAGAAGGTATAAAATTTCTCAGTGATTCTCAAAATGCTTTAGGTATAGTTATCTGGGTTACATTGTTTAGACTTTAGAGGCGTACTTTCGCATTAAATATAAATTGTGCTGTTTGCAATGTCATGTTCATATGTGATTGATGCGCTTTGATTCTGGGCTTATTTTTTATTTGGTACTGAAGAATGGTTGCCTAGCCTTACACGTGGTTAGCATTTCTTCGCACTATATTTTTCAAAACAAGATTTCAAAACAGTTGTTTTGTCTTTGATTTAAAAGATTAAGAGTAAGATATTTGCTTTGTTTCTTCATTATTTTATACCGTAATTGTGGTCAGGGGTGTAGTGGGGTGGGAACGGCGATCTCACACTTGTTTAAGTGCGGGAACGCGTTCCCACACGTTTTTAATAATAACCTGACCTGAAGATGAGCATTTTTATTCAGATTTTATGTGTGTAGATCCAGATGTCGCGTAAATGAATAAACGACAAGCTGTCTCTTGTGTAGCACCCTAAAAACTGAATGTTTTCGTTTGTAGTGTAATGAAAGTTGATACTTCTTTAAATACTGATTTACAAAATGAGTTTGAAGTGCTGTTTAAAATGGCTAATTTTTTGGTGTGTTCCCGCAATTCTTTGTTGGCACAACACCTTTCGTTGCGGTTTGCCTTACCTGTTGGTTGTTTCGGAATTTTCACGGCATCAATTTCTTTTTTATTTGCCCTCATTCAGTTTTCTTTCTATGTTTTTGATAACCAATGCGTTAGCCACCGCTTGTCATTTTAGATAACGTTAAATATGTTAAATATATTTGCAGGGAAAGACCGCAGACAGTTGGTGAGTATGATAGAGGATTTGCAGGAATGCAGTGATGACGTTATTAGCATATTCGCGACGCAATTTGGTGAGAAGATAATTCTCAACGATGTTCCTCTTCATCCGTCCAGTGCCCATGCCCTTGCAAGACTGCTTCGGTTGAAACCAGGTCGAATTGCTTTATTGGATCTCCACAACTGTTACCCGAGCCTGCATTCTCTGAAGCTTATCTGTGACGCAATAACAGACAGACCCGAAAAGGTTAGTAGTCCTGTTGGTCCAAGCAGGGATGTGACGACTTGAGTAGATTTTTGTATAACCCACATTTCTGGGCTTCAGAGAACTCATTGAATGGACCCAGGACCAGGGGCGTAACGTAGGGGTCAAGAGGGGCACTATGCCCCGGTCGCCGAATCATTGGTCGGCGCCGAAAAGTCCCAACAACGGCGCAAGTACTTCAATACAGAACATTTACTCCCAAAAGACCTTAGGTTCGAGCACGGGAGCGCCAGACTTCTTTTATTGCCCCGGGCGCCATCTAACCTCGGTACGTCCCTGCGCAGTACCCTTGCTTAGAAAAAGCTCGACTCCTGTCAGCAAAGACCCAGACTGACCAGTAGTGACTCGTTGAGTTCGTTCTTAAAGGTGATATTAACTCTTCAGGTCAGTTTCGTTTGTGTTCGCTTTTTTTACTCCTTTCGGGAGTGCCAGAAGTGGTCTGCGGCGCCCATCTCCACTTGCTTGCGTCGTGGGCCACGCAGCTGCTTTCGCAGTGGATGCTGCGCTGGTGGCGAGTCAGTGGCAGCACCGCAGGTGAACCAAAGAACAGACATTCTTTTGGATAAAACGCAATCCAACCACAGGCTACGGGACACTTTCCGATGCTTTTGATTTTAAGTCGAAGTAGGGTGTCATTTTCTTATTTTGTGTTGACAACCCGAAGTTGAGTTGTGAATAAGTTTGTGCTTTATTCATTAGTAAAGCTGTACGGGTGGCATATTATCAAATCGTTGTCGTCCCACATTTCGTTTATTTCACATTTGGCATTGATTTCCTAGGAAACAACCCTCTCCGAAAAATCGTCCCACCCGAGCAACATTCGATCCCCAGCTTCGCAGACTCAGAAAAAGTTTTTCAACTCTGCAAAAGTGTTGCGCAGCATCACGCCTTTGCTTTTCAAGGCACTCTGCAACAACTGCAAGTTAGCATATCGCGTATTTTATCTCAATGTGACTATTTATTTTGCTACATCATTCTCCACCATGACTTCATACAGTAGCGTAGCCAAAATTTTTAGGGGGGAGCAAAATTATTGAATTTAGGCTGCAACAGTATTTTTTATGAGATACCGCCTCTTAAAGCACAAAACGACGAGATATTCTAAAAGTTGGGGGGCATGGCCCCTTTTCCCCCCTGTCTGCGCCTATTCTTCATATACTAAAATGAATAAGCGAAAGACTCCAAAGGCCTCGGCCACGATTGTAACTTAGCTCGGTTTGTCCAAAGCTGATTGAAAATGACTTAACTCGAGTGTGTTAGCACTCGACTCCAGATTCGGGACTAATGTCTGTTCCTGCGGTCGATTTGTTTATTGTGTGCAGCATTAATTTTTGTACGTTTCAGATAGGAATATTTAATCTTGGTTTCAACCGCTTTGAAGATAAGGCTGCTGAAATTGTTGGGACAGTGTTGAAAAAAATCGAGTCCGATCTCATCCTCAGAGCTGCTTTTATGGATAGCAAGGGCAGCTGGAGAGATCCCTGCTATCAAGTGAGACACTGGTTGGGTATTTACTTGGAAAAGAGTGAAAATAACGTGAGTTTTGTTTACACCCGTTTGGATGAAACAGATTAGGCCTAGTGCCTACCGCATCTTCCTAACTTTTCTGAAGTTCAGTGTCAATCAAAGCTTGCCATAGCATCTTTCTGGTGTAATTTTTCTCATGGGTTATTGGAGCTGTGCGTATCAACGCAGTTTTCACGCGACTGCTGTATTTAAATTTAGTTGACATCAGCTGAAGGTCGTGTTTAAAATCTCCATCAAACTTGCATAGCGTTGGTGACGTGTTTGACAGAATTGTGTGCAGCTAGTTGTTTTGTTAAGCTGCATTGTTTTATACCCATTTGATTTTTGCCCATCCCGTTGTGGTCGATGATGGAGACCAAGGGTCACTGCGCTATTAAGTACGAATGTAAGCATGAGATCCACAGAAGAACACAGGTACATACAACCGGTGCACAAGGTCACACACACCGAAGCTTAGGCAGACTTCTTGTAGAGGTTGCCCATGTCTAAGCCGCACACACTAGTTGTTCTGTTGGCAAACTGCATTATAACCCGTCTTATTTAAAACCAGTCTAAAACTGCGGGGTAAGCACAGCAGCTCAGCTCTGTTTTTTGTTTAGCTGAGACATTTCGGTCATTTGTCTTACAGTTGCATTAAAACTTGCCGTAACAGCGTTCATTTCAGTCACTTCACAAACGTTCCGGTGTATGACCAAAAAAAAACACGCTCAGCCATCTGGTATCTCACTTGTCTACATGCCGCTATGTTATAATTGTTGCATAAAATTTAAGATGAAGACGTTTGGGGTTGGGAAATGTTCGTTGTTAGGCCTACCTTCGCAGAATTGTGATTTCTTCAGACGAATGATAAACAAATTAAGAATAACTGGCTCGAATTGGTTTTATTTCTTGAAGTTGACTCTCCCCCAAAAGTTGGGTTCTTCACCCATTCCCCAAAAGTTGGGTTCCCCCAAAAGTTGGGTTCTTTCCCCCAAAAGTTGGGTTCTTTCCCCCAAAAGT
>Ga0210059_1015812_pt1 | contig 10957 bp, 7 predicted proteins | sample Ectturendosymbi2_FD_188042 | JGI IMG/M metagenome (GOLD analysis project Ga0210059, IMG submission 188042) | Ecteinascidia turbinata endosymbiont from Florida, USA - Sample 2 (SPAdes) (version 2) | ecosystem: Host-associated > Tunicates > Ascidians > Unclassified | place: Key West, Florida... | reverse complement strand
ACTTATGATTCTGTTCTGAAAGACACCTCCGCCCACGTTTCCCCCTTTTAAAAGGGCAGGGGGAAATATCCCCGTCATTTCACACCACACTCTGGTGTCCCTGAAATTACCTATGATGCTATTATGTAAGGGCACCTGTGCCCCCGTTGCCCCCCCCCTTTCAAAGGGCAGGGGGCTGTCTCCCAGTCCTGCACCCCCGTTCCAGCTTCCCTGGTCTCAGGTAAGCAGGGGCGGGTCGAGCTAGAAAGTTAAGGGTGCAATTTCAGTAATATTTAGTAGTACAGTAGAATTAGTGGAAGTAGTTTTTACTTTTGACCAGCGAAATATAGAAACCTTAGCATTAAATCATAGAATGAGGTGCTTGCGAGATCCTTCAAAACCGCCAATAGCAAACAAGCTGCAAAACTTACCAAATAGTCCCTTTTTTGCCATGAGAACACACCAACCACGCGAATTTATCCAAATGGTACTGGTTCAAGTATCTTTTTATATCCTTTTTTGTGATGAGAAGAAAATGGCAGATAAAAAACACGCGTAGGTCTCACATTTTAAGTCATCAATATTGGAAATCGAATCAATGTGACATCCAGCGTCACTTTATCGATTAATACAAGTCCTGTCCATAACACTGACATCAGCAGTGAAGCGCAACATTCCCCAATGTTAACAAAACCAGCATCAAATCCATGCTCTACCTGTTCTTTCGAAACACAACTGCGTCCTTTCATTTTGCTGTCAAACTTTCAATGCATGTCTAGTACGCTACTGCAATATTCTCTTAACTGGGGCAACCAAAAGTCAATAAAGTCAAATTTTTTCTGCCTTTTTCGAAGTTTTTGAAACGTCCACAAACTAAATTTCACGCTCATACCATGGGTGACTCCCAAGTTATTAGGTCAAAAAATGTCAAAATTTATCATTAGGTCAAAATTTATCGTTTAAAGGTCAAACTTCCCTTGCAGCGCATTTTTTTCACTTCATCGCCTTTTTATTGAAACCACAACAACAGATATTGATGTGCTTTTGCAAGTTAGTTGTAATTCTGTAATAATAGCGGGTTTGTTGCGACTTCTGGCGTAATAATATTGTTTTTCCCACTACCGGACGATTAAATATTATGTAAGTTGTAGCAGGGATGGATTTAGGGAGGCGGGGCAGTTTTTTGCATGCAGATATGACCTACTTGGCCATTTGTCCGAAAAGCGTGAAAGTATGCCCCTCTTATGTATAATGCCCCTTCAAAAATATATCTTTTGTGGTGCCGACTTTGGTTCCACGATTGCCTTAGATCTTCAACAGAAATCAAAGCCTTTCCTACATTCCTCAATCTGCTTTTCATCGGAGCTCTCTGCCAGATACTGCAGAACTCCGGGGAAAAGCAGTTTTGTCATTCTCATATTGCGTAGCAAACAATATTATCGTGTTGTTACGGCATTGATAAAAGTCCAGACGTTTGCATATTTGGTCGTTTCACAGTGTATTGTGAAGTTATGCCTCTGCGCGGATTCACAAATTTTAAGTTAATGAGTCGTCATAGGAAGGAGTCGCGCGGGGCCCCAAAAGCGCGGGCCCTAGGCCATGGTCTATGCATAAATCCGTCACTGGGTTGCTGGTAAAGCAAAAAAGTGGTCTCACAATACATGGTTTGATAATTGCTCAATCCATGATGTATATAGTGTTTTAACTTTATGATGTTCTCAGGTTTGACTCTACTGTAGTTATTTAATGTACTTATCACCCCTAAAGTTAAGCAACCAAAATTTTTTTAATTTCGACGTATACAGTGCATGAATATGCTTCTGAGTTACCTAACACCTAGCTCAACACCTAAGGTTGAATTATTTTGCAGTTGCAAACGTAGGAAATAGGTCAAAATAAAGTCAAAATTTGAAGCTTTCAGGTCAAAAAATTAGTTTCCCTGCTCATAACGGCTTCGATCCATGTGGGAGAGATGAAGCACGCATTACAATCCTATTGTGACAAAACAAAGGACGATAGAATGAGCTCTTATCGCGAACAGTGAGAATTCAATCATGGCGAAAACTTAAAATTGGTTTTGATATGTTGCTTTCAAGTTGTACAAACACATAGTGCATATGGTTACTTTCTTAGGTTTTACGGGAAGCGGTCGTCCCAATCGCCCCCTGCATATGGATCCGCCCTTGCCGGTAAGTGAGGCGAAACTCGCCTATCCGCAATTGAAATATAGGCATGTCGCCAGGTTTTCGGTAGCTAGGGTGCCAAATAGAAAAACGGGAGACAACATTCATAAACCCAATCCATTCAAGTGAAACAAAACTTATAGGAGAAACAACAAAGAGATTGAGACAATTTAATTTTTCCCAAAGCTCTCTCAAATTTTCACCTGATGACTCAACCATAGCGAAGCATCAGAGAAGTAAAAATATTTCCACAAAAATCTCCAAATTTCGCCAAAAACTTTATTTTTGGACCAACACGCCAAGCCTTTGTTGGGGGCAGCAACTGCAAATGGGGAGCCAGCACCACCAATCCACCACTGAAGACGCTACTGAAATAACGTCAAGTTTATCACAGGTTTCACAGCCTCATAAAAGCTTCTTACCATGCTTCTCGCAACTAGTCAGTTGATACAGCACTTTGCAGGGTGTAGCATTGTTTGTTTCAGTGCAAAATGCGAATACAAAGGTTTTAGATCAGGTTTTCCGAAAGTTTAGACTGAACGTCATCTTGCCTAGCAATAATTACTTTTCCAAAATTTTAAGGAGCGTTTGTGCTGGTTCAGTAAGGTACCAACACTACCAAGCACGAGTTGAGTTTATCAATATTGGAGTCATTAACTGAGACATTGGTAAGCGTGCTGAAATTTAAACAACAAGATTCCAATTTGCAACCAACACAATGGTTTTGAATGGGATGCCTTCGGTTAACCTCTTTTGAAAACCGTTAGTGAGCGCTGCTTGTTAGACATCTTTCCACAACCTTACAATAGATTTAATCATTTCCTCCACGAAAAACGAAACAAGGCCCTCATTTTCCGAGAAATGTTGCAAAGCTAGAAAACGAAAGACCGTCAATTTGTAGCATACACTTATTCAAATAAATTATAAGCAAATATGCTTTGAAACAATAATGAAATTTTTGGTATTTCAGATTTCTTAGCACCACCACAAACTTTCAGCGAGATAGCATGCTGAAAGAAGAGGAGACACTTGGTCCACACTGTTGCAGTCAACCGCCCTATAAGTGAGGGCCTCACAAGAAACTGACAGGAGCGTTTGGTTACTTCAACTAAACAACAAATGGGGGAAGGACGGATACACTGGTCCAGGTCCCACGAGAGGGGCTGCAGCTGGTGCGCCGCACCGGGGCCCATAAGAGTCTAGGGAGCCCATGAACCTCAAAGTTCAAAATTGAAACGGGCAATCATGCACAAATTTTTTATTTTTATAACTTTGTTCATACAATCATGTGAAAAGTAATTGACTGAAATTGTTGTTTAAGTGTTTACGAACGAGGCTGTTTCCTCGGGCCCTCCTTTTTCAAGAGATGCCGTTGGGCTCCTCTTTGATTGTTTCACACTTATTTTTTGCATTATTTTGTTTAAAAGCTGATGAAGCACTCTAGAGCCACGTTTCATAAGCTCTGAAGCAAGTTTTTCATCATAAAGCAAAAATTATGTGCAAATGTGCCAAAGGATCCCCTAAACAACTTCAGTGTGTAGACAAAGAACAATGTAAAAGCAAATCACTTCAAACAATTTACAATGTGAAATGGACTTTCACGCAGAAGCAAATTCCCAGACAAAACGAAATATTTATCTTGCTTGCAGCAAATAAAATTTTGCATAACATAAGCAAGATGTAGGGGCACCTTTTCTGATATAACATGAACAAATATTGGGGTCAGGGGCCCCTTTTTAGGACCACGTATTGTATACGTGAGATATCACAAATTGTGCAATATCTTGGGGCAGCTTTCGAAATTTTTCTCTGGCGCTAAATTCTAATATCTACCCCTGGTTGGGAGTTGTACATGGAATTTCTGTGATTTTTAATGGAAGATATCAAACCTAGGAAGCGGTGTTGCATTGTTTCGCTTCCGTAACGCTGAAACTATACCCGATCAGCCATTGCAAAAGGTATGCAAAGAAGATGAGTTTTGATTTACAGGATTTGATGCATGCTGGGGTTCACATAAGCTCAAGTGCAGTGCGACACCGCCCCCTGGAGGGTGACATAAAGACTAAGAAACCGCTTAAAAAGCAGCTTCTTCGGGGACGCCGGAATAGCGGTATGGCAGGAGGGGCAGCAAAAGAGTTGAGGGCAATGCAAATTTATAAAAAACAAAACAATCATTACTAATTATGCTTGCTTCTGTTCACAACAATGTTGATCTCAAAAATATATTAAATTTGTTAAATTGGCGTTGCTAGTGAGAATTGCTATAGCTTACTATTAATGTTAATTTGACGTATAGGCCTAGATGTGCATTCTTTGAGATCAGCCTGAGTCATAGGTGTATGAGCAGGCAAATTTTTGGGGGTGCGAAGATTTTTGCCCAAATTTTCCCAAACTTGCCCAAAAAAATTTAGGGTAACTTTTTGTGCGAATAGTTTCTTATGATAACCATTTTTGGGCTGACCTCCAAAAAAAGGTCTTCATGTGATTGTGCACACGTTGGGCGCCATTTTTTTCAAATCAAAGTACGTTGGAGGCATCCAATTTTTTGACCTAAAAAGGTAAACTATTGAATTATAATTTACAAGTTTTGACTATATTTTGACCTATCAATTTCTTGCGTTAAAATCTGAAATGTGGAATACAAAACATGTATCAGAAGTCAAACCAGCAAATTAAAAATCGTTTTTCTGTTGAAATGAAACAAAAATCAAGGTGAGAAAGAGCCAACGAAGCCAGAGTTTAAAAGACATGGACGAAAATCAACCCGAAAGCGCAAGAGAAACACGCAGTGTCATAAAAATTCCTGAAGCCACTTCGACGGTTCTGCAATGCTATACTTCAACACCAAGTACTGCTTCACATTATTGTCTTAAAAGTTTCTATATGCATTAATAGATGAGCATTTACCAAATACTATAAGACCAATCGTCCAGTAAAAAACAACATTATTAAGTCAGAAGTCGCAAAAAAACATTATATTTCAGAATTGCAATTAAACTTGCAAATGCACATCAATATGTGTTGTTGCAGCATTAATAAAATATTGATAAAGAGAAAAACTCTGCTTCAAGAAAATTTTGACCTAACGATAAATTTGGACTATTTTTGGCCTAATAACTTTGCAGTTGCTCATGGAATCAGTGTGAAATTTGGTTTGTGGACGTTTCATAAAATTTAAAACAGGCAGAAAAATTTGACTTCTTTTGACTTTTGGTAATTTGGTTGTCTTAGTTATAATGTAAAATAACAAATAAAGCATATCATTTTCTAGTCATAGTATTGAAAAGCTAATGAAGCTCTTAATCAGTTACGATTTATAATTTATAAGGATGCCCAAAACAGTTCTCGCACCAGCAGATTTTTTCCTCTCAAGGGCCTTGCACTGGTTCTAGCCCTGGCCATAAACGACGATCCACCCCTGGCTACAGTGGTATGGCAAAGAACTACCTTCACTGCTTACACTGCGCGATTGTTGTATCCATGTATAAACAAAACTCAACACTCTTTCCTGCTGTACCTAAGCTGGCAATGAGTAATCTGAAGTACGTCATTTGCAGCAGGATGTGTAACTCAAGGATACGCATCAATCGTTTTCACCACAAGCAGTGGTTGATGAGATCAAAGAATTAAACATCGACTGATTAAAAGCTCCGCGGAAATCAATTTTCTCTACCTGTGTGTTCACAGTAAATCCTCTGAAGCAGTTATTGATAGCAACTTACTTGTCGTGAGCGATGAAATCAGAAAGGATTTCCCAAATAGGGGTATTTACAAATTAGACTAAAAAGTCTGGAGTTTTTTCTTTATTCAGTGGAACAATTAGTGAACATCAATCATATTTTCTCCACAAATGTTTCAGCTTCAATTTTTCTATGATATGAACACATTTTCTCGAGAATTTTTCGTTAAAAACAAAATCCTTCCCGACAACAACTGAGCATTTATTATCTGAAAGAAGTGCAAGTGTGTGTGATAAGCGCATTTCCAGGCGAAGCCTTGGTTCCATCGTAAAATATAAATCCTGATTTTACCAGATATGTTCAAAAGACCCAAGGTATCTAGCGCTCTCACGCAACGGTTTTCGAATCACCCAATTATAGTGACGATATATTCGCCTTACTATAAAGTTTACTTGCTTGTTTCATCTTTTGATCTTCACTTTGTTTTGAGGGTGAAGTAAAAGTTTTGAACGGAGTGAGGGCAGATGGCTATCAGATTATGCGTGCTTCCAGTGGATCCAAGTCTTTTATCACATCGGGATTAAACGGTTCGGGTCCAGTTTACAAATTCATTAAAAAACAGAGTTCGAAACGTATGCGCTGTGACTAGACATTTTGTTATGAAATCGCAAATTTCTGTGCATTTTATCTAAGAAAAACTTTGCCAAACAAAATGGCAAATCATCAAGAAACAGTTTTAATTAAAACATAAAATACGGCTTTTCATAGTTAAAATCTGGTGTCATACCACGCCGTATTTATTCGATTGTAAGCCGCGGGTTATAGCTTGATGTTTTTTTCATCATTTCGTGCGGCTTGCAGTCAACGGCGGCTTACATATTTTCTGCACCTCATAGAAAGATCTAGACAGCGCTTTCCTTGGCTACGTTTTGTCGACCAAACTCTCTGTTCTGTTTCTCTTTACACTTTTCAGCATCACGTGCACACTCCTCACCAGGGCCGGATTTAACAGATCTGAGGCCCGAGGCTAATCCACTTGTGAGGTCCCCTCTCCCATTGTTGGAGGAAAAAATGGAAAGCGTCATCAATTTGCGAAAATCCGAAAATGACGCTCTGAAAGTACGGTCGGTAAGAAATTATAAACCATTACTGGAGTGCCCACGATCACTGCGCTTGTTGCTGTCTTTGACGCAAAAGCTTTCAGTTGCACAGATCTGTTGAAACCCGACATAGCTGGCGAGAACAGGATTTTAACTGCTACAAGCAAACCAACCGAAATCGCCACAATTGAAATATTTGATAAAACACATGGCCTGCGTTTTTTAGAAGAATCACATCTATTTTTTCTTATCTGTGTCAAAAAAACAAACATACTGCACCGCACCTATGTAGTATGTGTGGCGGCTTAAGACTTTAAAGCACAACGTGAGGACCACGTTGCAACTCGCTTACCACGGCTGTAAAAATCTCACATATACGAGCAACACACGTCAAGTAAAACGCACACAAATGTTTGTAACTTTTAGGTTCACGATTCGCGTATTTCTTACTTTTTCAGACTGGTAAGAATCGAACGCAACTAAACTGTCGCGTGAATAGGTGTGAAGTTTAAAAACTAGAACCGTCGTCAGAAAGTCTTGAGTAAGGGATTTTAATTGGTGCAAGGGGAATTGACATTCTGAAAATTTGATAAAATCGTTACTGATTTATAGTTTTTCATATTTAAGTTTGTAAGGGCTGAGCTCACCAATGCCCACCACGACTGGACGACTGGTTTAACGGCGACTGGACTGGCTGAAATTTCGCTTATGGTGTTATTATTGAAACACGTTTAAAGAAATTAAAAGCGACAATCATCGATTCAAGTAAGGCTGAACATAACACAGTAAACTGTTGAAAAGGTTTTGTCCTGCCTTCTTCATAACAAAATCATCTAAGAATTCATTACAATTTGTTTGCCTAAGTTTGTCACTTCTAATGTGTCGAATGCTTAGTGTAGACAACCTATCCTGGAACATTGCTATCATTTGTGGTTGCTTTTATTGAGCAAGTTCAGAATATTGGGAAGTCAAGAGCATCAGTTGTTGAGGTTGTATCGTGTTTCGTCACTGTGAAGGCAAGGATTAAAAAGAGACAATCCGATCTACATCTACATATCAAACAAAGCTAGTTAAATCAGCACTAACAAAATCTAACGAAGGCAAGGATCATGACTGTGATTCGTTCATGTCAGATGCATTTGTATTGTACAAGCCTTGTGTTTCACATCTGGCTAAATGGACCGCTTTATTTGCTGAATTTAAATGCTTTGACTAGATTTCTCCATTTGCAAACAACTAATTGGCAAAATGGTGAAACATTTAAGTAGTATCTGCTTGAAAGAAACATTTCTATTGATGAAGCTGAAGTAAACTGTTTGAGCAATACCCAAACTTGTTAGAGTTCGTGCAAAAAGAGCATCAACCAAATGCAATTTATTGTAAAATGATGGATCATGAAAGATGGGCAAAATATTTTGCAACTTGTATTGCCATTAAACGCTTCTAGAACTGATAAAGATTGCACAGTTCAAGGTTATGGCTATTTGTGCTAATGTGGAACGATTTTCTCCTTGATGCAGCCACAAATCAAGAGGAAAGAGAAACCTTTCTGGTTGAACCAGTTTCTGGCTTATTAAAGCTGATGTGCAATTTAAAAAATCTGTCACGCAAGCAGTTTCATAAAATTGTAAAAGGCGATTCATTTTTTGGAAATTTAAGAAATCTGCAAAATATTCATGGGCTAAATAGGTTAAGTATATAGGGATTTTGTTTTGTGTGTTTTGAATGAAACATTGTCTACACTGGACTGGACGTTTTACTTCAACGCTTAAAACTAATCAATCGGCCTACTTGTTATTGGACTTGATAAGTGCAAGTAATACACTCAAGTAAGTGACAGTCGTAAATCGTCTTCCATTTTTGCACTGAAAATATGGCAGCCCTGTTGGGCTCATTAATAAATAAACATGGACAGAAAAAGGGGATCGTCCTCTTTACAAATGTAGAGCATACTGAAGTGGTTCTAAAAGACGTAAAAAAGCAAAAGAGGCAAAAATGAGAGAGGAAGAAGTTGCAGCTAGGTCAAGAAACAACTAAGTCAGTATTTTACAGTGGCAGTGAAGGCCAGAGGAGACATTTCTGTACAACCTGTAAGAGGGCAGAAAATCGAAGAACATGTTTTTACAGACTTAGATGTAGGTAATGATGACAATACACCTAGTTTAAGCAGCGGTGCAGTAGCAGAAGAACGTCAAGAAGTATCATTGAAAAACACGATAGATGGGTTGTCTGACACTATCACTGGAGGCAGAGATATCGGTCTCTGGTCATCCAATATACCGGAAAAAATGTGGGAATATTGGTTGAAAAACGAAAAGTTATTTAAAGTTATTTTTAAAACACAATGTTCCACAACACAGAAAAGACAAACTCCTCACGGAAATGCACCACAAATCTTATTCGTCGCCAGAACCACAACGCCGAAGTCGTTGAAAGAAACTGGCTTTGTTTTTCTCCTTCACAAAGTTGTGTTTATTGTTTCACGTAAACTAATGTGCGCGGAGACGACTAAGTATGCGCATTCCTTATTAGAACAGAAATCTGCGACTGGAAGCACGCTGAGGAGCCACGAGCAATCAATGGAACATAAAGATGTCACGATTACGTTTAGTCGCAGATGTAATTAATCACTATGAAGAATTGATACAGAGCTAGCTAGTCAGGTCAATCAATGCCAACAATAGAGGAAATCGCTTCTGCAACGTTTGGTTTCTGTCGTAAAATTTATTGCTGAGCGAGGACTGACGTTAAGACATGATGAAAACGTTGGATCGCTCAGAAACTTTTTTCAAGCAAAATGTCAAAAAAGAAAATACGATGTTTCAGGTGACCGATTTTGCAACAATTTCACAAATCGCTATAATCGTTGGCAATTATCATGTTGCATCATGAAGGATTGTTACACTTGAGTTGACAAATGTGACGTCACAAGATTATGTCATAAATATTAATGATCCGTGAAAATACTAGTGACTTCATCGCCCATCCCCGACCTAAAGATTCTATATCCGCACATGGGGCCTCCCACCACGCCTGGGTCCCCCACCATCTAAATCCGGCGCTGTTGCTATCGAGTGCTTGCGCAAGCTTGTACTTCTCCCATGCTACGCAAATCAGAGAAGTTCTTGATGAGCTTGAATAGCAAGCAAAAGTATCTTTGCCAACTGGCAACCACAGAACTCTACCCCAAAGAGAACAAGAAAAGGGAAACACCAAGAAAATGACCAAAGCGCGTTTGGGTCTGATGCCTTAGAGCAGTGCTTCTTAGTTTATCCAACCCTGCGGACCCTTATTTCTTAGCTTGATGGTTGCTACAGCAACTGCTCTGGAGGAAGGTCTTTTCAAGATTCAAAATAATTAAAACTGAATTAAAGGGTCGCAGTGTTCCAAGAGAGGTTGCCCACACTAAGCAATCTGTGCATTAAAAGTGCCAAACTTAGATAAACAAATTTTAATGAAATCCTAGATGATTTTGTTATAAAGAAGGCCAGGACAAAAACCCTTTTTAATTGTTTACTATGCTCTGTTCAGTCTTACTTGATTCGGTGATTGTAGCATTTTGTACGTTTTGCAATAATGACAGCATAAGGGAAGTTCAAAACACTCCGTCGCCACGGCGAGCATTCCCTCCAGATTGAAATATGAAACGCTGTAATCAGTCGAGATTTTATCAAATTTTCAGAATGTCAAGTCCCCATGCGCAAATGTAAAGCCTCCTATAGTGAAAACTTTCTGGCGACGGTTCTGGTTTAAATCTCACATGCTTTCGCGCGAGCGTTTTGTTGCGACTTACGTTCGATTCTTAGCAGTTTGAAAAAGTAACAAACGCGGGAATCGTGAACCTACCAGTTGCAACTATTTGGGTGCGTTTTACTTGACGTGTTTTGCTCGTGTGTGTGAGATTTTTACATCCATGGTAAGCGAGTCGCAACGTGGTCCAAACGTTGTGCTTTAACGTCTTTACGTCGCCAAACATATGTGCAAGCATGGACGCAATTAGGGGGGGACGCGTCCC
>Ga0210059_1015811_pt1 | contig 10957 bp, 7 predicted proteins | sample Ectturendosymbi2_FD_188042 | JGI IMG/M metagenome (GOLD analysis project Ga0210059, IMG submission 188042) | Ecteinascidia turbinata endosymbiont from Florida, USA - Sample 2 (SPAdes) (version 2) | ecosystem: Host-associated > Tunicates > Ascidians > Unclassified | place: Key West, Florida... | reverse complement strand
TAACAAGCAATGGTGAATCCCAAAGTAAAGCACATTTTGACCTGCAAAGCTTAGGAGAAAATAAGACTGGTTACTGTGCTAAAAACATAGAATTTTTTCCACAGATGAAAACATCACACATTTGTTTTCACTGCTTTTTTATACCCTCCTGATAATGTACTGCTCTGCAAAGCAATGCTAGTTCGCTACGAATCAGTTATAACTTTCATGTTATGCTACTGCTGCTTGTTATCCGTTATTACCGGTAGCCTAACTACTAAAAACAGGAAAGAGTCTGCAAGAATATTTGATCTACCAATATATTCTTTCTTACCTGTCTCTTACCTGTCACGGTGTAGCTTATGTTCGGGTTTGTAGGCTAGTCATAACTACAATTGGAACAATGGTCTTTATTGATGACAAAAACCTGATTAATAAAAGTGGGACGAAAACTATTTGTTGTCAAATAATGGCACTAAAGTTTGTCAGCATATATGTGTGCTAGTCCACTAAATAACTTACAAATATGTAGTGATATAACTCATTGAGACAGCCAATGTCAATTAAAAAAAAGTATAACACAATGAATTGGCAACTTCACTATAAAGTGGAAATTCCTCCCCTGAACCCATGAAATTCCTCCCCAGGGAGGAATTCCTCCCCGGTTGGGAACCACTGGGTTACACTTAAAACACCGCAATGGCCTTGGAATATACTGCTTTACGCGGTGAAGCAAGTAACATGTGTTACCTCACCAGACAGGTCAGCAGCATCAAACTGTAAAAATTCAAATTTGAAATCTTTTAAAACTCTGAGGAATCGTTACTTCTGAATCGAAAACGTTTCACTGATGATTTGAGATTCTGGAATCTTATGCGAAAACGCGGGTATAGCGTTTAACCGATACACAATTAGTCGGAGTAATCTGTACTCAATTTACGAAGCAGTGTGCGGTTGTAAAGTTATGCAGAGTGAATAAAACACACAAACAACTTGCAAAAGTTCTCACAAGTCTAAAACAAGCAACTGCAACACAATAAGCATGCGGGCTAGAGTGGGAACATGCATATGTGTGAGTACCAGTAAATTTTGCGCAATGTCGCTTAAAAGTAAACGTTTTCCATCTACTGCTCCAAAATTATTTGCACCAAATATTGGCCAAAATCATCAAGTAATCAGTGGCCTATAATTTTGGGTGCAGTGCTCTATACAACCTGCTGTGGCGAGCGCCTGTTTGTAGTTATCAGGTCAGGGGCGGATCCAGCCAGTGAGTTTAGGGGGGGCGATTTCAGAAATATTTGGCAGTCAAGTCTCATTACGGGTTCTCCGCTATAAGAGAGATGACGTGTACTTCACAACTCTGCTGTGGCAAAACAGTGGACGGCAAAATGGACTTGCATCACGAATGCTGTTTTCCGAATTGTACAAAATCATAGTGAATAAAATTACTTTCGTACGTTTTAGGGGGAACGACCGTCCCTCACCCTGGATCCGTCCCTCATCGGGTTCAATGCAGCATTTATTCCTTTGAGGTTTATTGTAAAAGATGTAAAAGATATGTAGCTTAGGCCTACTTCTTTCTTGAACGATACAGAAATCTAACAACGTATGGTTGCGCGCTTTGATGCAGTCAGATCGTTTGTATTCGTCCTTATTCTTTGAACACCACAACCGCATTTTACTTTGCGACTGATTTCTAGGTCGTCACAGTGTTTCTTTGAGGGCGTGTGTGTGTCAAAATGCTTTACCTGGTCTTGGTCAGGGTTGGGCTGGATGTAGTGTTGTACCAAGTGTTACGGGTTAGCGAACAATAGTGTTAAGAAAGTGTCTTCTTTGTTCTACTTCCAAACTCACTATTAATCGTTCTGTTGTGTCTCTTTCTTATCAATCTGCATAGTGCAGACTGTGTGTGTTTGTACTCTATGGACTTCGTGTTTGTTACAAAACCTTAACTTAAATACATTTACAAGTCACATTTGCTTTTGCAGCTTACTTAGTCAGGGGGGACGTGAAACAAAGAAAAACTACTTAACGGGGCGTGGTGGAGAAAAGGTTAAGAACCACTGCGCTACAACATTAACAAAGCTGACTGGAAGAAACACTGACCAGTTACCAAAGTAGTGCTCGTAAATCACCCTTTTCTGTGCAGAGGAACCAAGATCCTGCGTATGTGGATACTGGATACCGTCTCATCAGAAATGACTCTGCCGATTTGTTAGCAAAACTTTCCACCACGAACTCTTAACTTCAACCTGAGGTAATCTATAACACAGCTTCTATTTCTTATATATCGCAGCATTGCTTGCGGCCCTGGAAACGAGACGTACATCAACATTAGTAAGGCAATCACCTACAAGCTGCTTTATCCAGGTGTAGACACAACGCAAAGTCGTACATTCCGAAAGAGGCATTCTGACTACGTACATGACAACAGGCCCGTAGCCACGGGGGGGCATTCGGGGGCAGTGCCCACCTAAATTTCTTTTGTGCCCCCCCAAATTTTGTTGCGCCCAGAAAAATTTGTTTCAAACTATAGTAAAAGCAAAAATTGTGCCTCCCTAAAAATGTATAGTTCCCCACCAAATCTTGAAACCTGTCTACGGGCCTGCATGACAATGCACGCTACATTTCCATTTGCATAGAGAAGGTCTCAATTCCCATTGTTTATGCAATGAAATTTTAGGCACCGTGGAGCATTTTCTAATACAGTGTAGCAAATATGCAAAAGCAAGACATAAACTACGAGCATCCATCCAATACATAAATATTAAATTTGACTGGCTAACACTTAAATTGAACGACACTAAAGCAATGCCTTATATACTAAAATTTATCCATCAAACAGTAAAAACTATAATAAAGAACGAAAAAAATAAGTCGTGGCACTACAAAACCATGCAGATGGTAGTGCCAATAAAACTACAGTAGGCTACAGTAATAATGTCATTGGTCAGCTTGATTCATTAAAGCGTTAGTGGCAGTGAGGGTTCAACCGGAAGCAAAAATCATTCAAATCGCTTTTTCAACGTTTCAGTTGCTCGCTCGAACGTTCCCTACAGTGTCTTTAAATGTCGTGGTCTTATATTACTATTTGATTTTTCAGGGCACAGGTGTATGCTGAGGCAGTTGTGCGCTTAGCTTATGGGCGATTTTATACCAGGTTAATTTTCACTCGTATTGATGTGCTGAACCCCGTTGTAACCATTCAAGATAATGCGCTGAGAATAACAGTTTGTTGAGTTTGTTATATCATTCATTCGTATTCAATCATCTTTTTGGCATTGATCTTAACTTTACTTGGGTTCGTTTTTATCTGTTTCCTCCATTTTACAGTATTAAAACGAGGCGCTAAACGAATCGTCTGAATACCTCTGATGCTAGTTGCCGTGACATGCACCACATACTTTAATAAGAAATCTGGTTTGCTCAGTTGGATTTTGTCACGGATGAACGAAAAACAAGCCCGCGCTGACCCTGGTGGGCATTGTGCACATGCTACTACTCGTTACACCACAGGCACGAGAAAATTTACTGAGCATTTAGCAAAGAGGAACGCGTCGTCGTGGCCATTTCTATTGCAGCACAGACAGAAGGTAGCTTGATAATATCTTGCAGATAGCGGTAGCACAGTAGAAAGTATTTCAGAAGCCCAAGGTTTGTAGTAGTGCGTAGGTTCACCGGTGTGAAAGGCTCGTTGATATTTCAGGCACATTCCTTTATTTTTGGCGCGGTTAGTGGGTAAAGTTCCGGACAATCTTTAATGGGTTTGGCAAATACGTGTCATCAACCAGTTGCACACCGCATAAACAACATGAAAGAAAATTAGCTGATAAACTCGAACAAATTTACCATTTCGATCCACTGTCGAATTACTTCTTACATTACTGCTAGAAGTGATGTGTAGTAGCGCCTTAAAAGTTTCCCTTTCAATTTGTTTCTGAAATTTTGTGAAATTTCTTATACACTGAGTGTTGATAGTCTCCTATTCTAGAAGGACGTGCCAAATCAATTAGCAGATGCTTGAACTTAAGTGAACTTTTTTTCTTCAATTGTATTTCTATTTTAATACAAAATTGCGACTAATAAACAAAGTTTCACAAACCGACGCGTCTTGAGCCCGATTTTCGTCCACTAGATTCGGGAGCTTGAACCTCGCGTTGATTTTTTTTGCAGTTAGAAAAAAGTTTTTAGCATTCAGAATGAAACACAAGAGAAAAATTAGGAAAGACTGATCTAATCGCTGATGAAAGTATAAGCACCGACATCTGTTTGTGCCTCCAGTTGGTATCTCGCTCTCGTATAACAGGTTTTCGGCAATGATTATTTTCGCGAATGAGTTGACCTTGGCCGGGGAGTTGCGCCAACGCCTGGGTTGTAATCGTCACTCTGGTATCGAATTTCGCTGTTTCGCAGTTCGATGTTGCGTTTTTGGGCCAAGATTTTCCTGTTGACTAGATTGTTGCAGGTTTAAGACTAACACCTGGTGCCGTCAACGCCAGTGGATGAACCTTTTGATTCGGTTTGGAGGGGTAGAACTTTTCCCGAGAAAATCCACAGGAAACCAAATGCAAAGGGCATGGACGATACTTCTGCTAACAAGACGGAGTTTCAGTCGGTTGTCGTGCGAAGTGCCCCACAAGCAAGGACAATGAGATCCTCCAGTCTATCTTCATTGGCCACAACCAGAAGTGCACTGGTGAAAGCCAGTCGTGCGTTCCACTGAATAACGGTACACTGTCTAAATGTAAAACTGTAAACTTCCACTGAATACTATCTAAATGTAAAACTGTAAGGCAGATCAAACCGTTTTCCTGCACCGTTTTGTGCTGATGTCGATTTTGCAAACGTTGACATCACCAGAACGTCCGAAAGAGTATGGTGTAATGTATCATTTAAAATCACGCCTGGAAAAACTAAATTTTTCCTTCACAATATAATGTAAGTATAGGCATTTGAAAACTTGATGCAGGGTGGTTCAAAAAGATGCATCCATTTTGTTATCTCTATCATTTTAATGTCAAATTACGCAGGTTCCTGTTTTCCATATAAATCATTATTAGAGCCTTAAATTTTCTTTCCTGACTTCAATTGATCAAGCAGCAAGATATTCCATGCAGGAGAGGATTAAGATTGTAGAGGCCTATTTCGTGCCGAAATCAGTTGTCTCAACGACAATTTCGAAGGGACTTTCCAGGCAGAAAAGCTTCAACCAGACCCACAATAAAGCGCCTCGTGGACAAATTCAGGGAGACAGGAATTGCACAACAGTGTTTCTCAACCTTTTCAATCACGTGGCCCAAATAACAGTTGGTAACAATTGCATGGCCCAATACTTTTTTGCATAGGCTATGATGTTATACGTATAAATAAACGCACATTCCAAAGTAGCGAATTTAGTCTTGTAGGCAATTCAATGAGAATCTTGCTGCTCAACACACTCAGTGTGTTTCCACTTTGTCGTGATTAGATGTCTAGATAATGTATTCTGACATATTTTTGCCCTAACTGCGTGGCCCGCTAGAAAACTGTGCTATATTGCCCCAGAGTAGGCTATGACCCAGAGTTTGAGAAGCACTGGTGTACCGGATAACAAAATCGCAGTGGTCGGCTATGGTCAGTCAGGATAGAAAATCACATCGTTGCTGTGATACAGTATTTCGCGCAGTTTCCCAGGAAATCCACAAAACTTTTGTTCCAGGAGACAGATCTCTCAAGGAGTTCAGTTAAAAACACAATGCACCAAGATCTTCACCAGAATGTTGATGGACTTCCGGTAACTGTGAACACAGAACGATACATTGAACAAATCAGAAGAAAATTAATCCCAGCACTGAGGCGCGATCGCGAAGTGGACATGGACACTGTGATTCATCAGCAGGATGAAGCAGCACAGCATTGCTCCAACGATTCACTGGTGCACCTTCATCGTTACTTCATTATAGAGGCAGGCTCATCTCCCGTCGCATCGCATGGACCACCTTCGGCCTGCACATTCTCCAGACCTATTCCCGTTGAATTATTTTCTGTAGGGGATAGCTAAAACACATGGTCTATGCTAACAATCTCCAAGCTATTAATGCGCTCAAGGATAACGTCCGTACGGAGATCAGGAATATTTCACCTGAGATGTTGGACAGTGACACTGCAAACGTCAATGTACGAGTAGCCACAGTGATTCAGCGCCAAGGAGCTTGGATCGAGCACATGATAAACTATTGAAATGAATTCGCAAAATGGTGTCGTACGAGGAAAAATCTTACAACACACAGACGTTTACATGTTTGTAAAACAGGTCTATGAAAAAATTGCAAAGTATTCCTTTCAAAACAAAATGCTACTTTATCAAAAACTGATGCATATTTTGGACCACCCTGTACTATCTACGTGATCTATGAAACTAGATTATGGACCGATAACCAGTAGGCAATGAAAAAGATGGACATCTGGCAAAGAAAGTTAGCTTTAAAGCAAAATGTGTGATCGATCTTAGCAGCTAATTAAGCAACAAGGTACCTCCGCATACAATCATGCCAAAAACCAAATCCTCAAGTTTTCTTATAAAAGCAGGTGGTACGGCAAGCTTTCTTAGTTCGAAACCGCCTGCAGCAGAAAGCGTGTTTTCATTGCGCCAGGTGTTCAGTTTACTGAAATCAATAAATCAGCATCGCAAAGCTTTCGAAGACAAACTTGCGGAAAATGTCAGCAGTGTCGAAGATCGCCTGGAAACCGCTGGAGCGATAAAGTTGGATGAATGAAAATGTAAAAACCTATAATAAATTAATCGACGATTATTTTAAAGTCTAAAGAGTTAGTTATTGTTTTATGGGATAAGCACCGCTGCCTAAATTCTGCACACGTTTTTCGTAGCGATAAACTAAAGTCCCATTCACACTCTATGGAACATACTGCTTTTGCAATTGTTCATTGTTTGGCCAAGGACAAGCCTTTGTCTCAAACCGACAACACATCAATTAAAACTCCACTTACTGTGGTCGCGTTTTCCACGCTGAAGAAGAGAAATACAATTTTTAAGCTCGCATCGCCAACGCTTGGGAATTTAATTGCACCACAAATGAGCGCTTGTCAGTTTCGATGCAAAGCCGACGTCGTTCCTCTGGGTATAAACAGGCAAAGGCGGATTAGGAAAACAAGTTGAAGCGCAATGGCGGATTGTCGGTTTTGAATTGTGCTTTCGTTGCAGACTGCGAGCGGTCACGTACCTGATCCAGATGTTTGCGTGAAACGTTTTGCCGATTTGTCACTTAAATCCTCGCGGGAGTTTCGCATAACTCTCAGCGCAGATTTTTATTCGATCACAAACTCTCGGAGCAAGTGCTATTATCAGCTCATAAATATCGTTTCAGTTGTTACTTAAATGCCATTTATTGAGTTGAATTCGTTTCGACCAGTGGTTCTCAACCTTTTTTGGCAGATGGATCATCCTTTTTTTAAAAAAATATTCGATGGGCCGCTGCTGTGTTGACACCTCATGAAAACTAGTCGAAACTGTATTGCACATTGAGCAGTGTACGCTTTATCAAGGATTTACGGAACTCTGTGGACCACTAGAAATTCCAGGTGGACCAATGGCAGTCGACCTGAATCACTGGTTTAGACCAGCATCCCAATGTTAAAGATTCATTTTTCAGGGCTTACCTCCTACAGTCAAAACACCAATTTCTGATTCAGAATTGTTAAGAATTCATTTACACGCCCATACCTACTTGCCAAACAGTTCTTTAATCCAATGTTTTGCGTTTTTTATATCCTCCAAACGATAATAACATATCCTTTGCTGCCTTCATTTGGCTATATTGTTCATGGTCGGTTTCATCACAACCATTTGCGACACTTTGGAGCGTCACGAGTTTCCAGTGGCGCCCATTTCCACTTACTCTACGCCGGGAGCTACGCAGTTACTTTCGTAGTGAATGCTGTACTAGTGGAAGGTCAATGACAAATTCAATATTAATTCTTAACGCAATATATTCTTTTGGCTATGTTGTGTTACCTATTTGTTTGCTACCGTGCTGCTGCAATGTTTGTGCCGTTACTCGCAAATATGCAGTAGCACTTACCAAAATGCGACAAAAAGCATTTATTCGGTCCTAGTTCTGCTTCCAACTGTGTTTGCTGAAAAAGCAACGACAAAAAATCACCTGCGGATTTGATATTCAATCAAAATGTTGTGGGAGAAGCCATCCGTTGGTTGGGATCCGTCAACGTACAATATAGTACCAGGTCTGCAGTCACTCCTTGCTAGCTATTCGAAACCTAGCTTATGGATTTTGCAAAGTTGTGTTGAATGCCAGCAGTCAAAAGTTAAGAAAATCGTAATTTGCTATAATTTGCAGAAAAAACAGACGATTCATACGTTGATGTTCACATGCTTTTTCAATTTGTATTTGTAACAGCTTGCAAAGTTGTGTGTGTTGTGAAAGTTTGCAAGTGTGTTTTTTCTGTGGTTTCTGACGCCTACTCGCCGCCGATACCCATCTTTGACTTGACTTAAATCGATTGAGTGTTCCTTGATTAGTTCCTGCTTGAACGTTGTAGGAAAAATAGGTGGAAACACTGGGATGAAAGAAAAGCGCAACAGCGCGTAACCAAAGTTAATGCTATAACTACCGCCTAAGCGTCTGTGATGGATAAAACATGGTTTGAGTCTCTGATGTTGTCAACCTTGCAACCACAATTTTGAAAAGTTCACCCGCACTGATCTTGGGCAGCAAATGTTTTTACGCCAGATGCAGAATGCGCTTTCAAGGCTCGCGTTTCATAGAAAGATGAAAAATATTTTGAAATACCCACAGAACTTTTAGATGGTTTATTACGAAATGTAAGATTTTTCTTTTGGAAGCACAATTTACAGCAGCTTATATGTGAACAAACATCTAGGAACAAATGTGTTTTTGTAAGTTGGAGCCTGAGAGGTCAGTTCTTATATAATTTAGAGAAAGATAAGCAAGTGACAGAACAAATTGCAGTTTGTAAGGCGGATACTTTTTGCACATCAATGAAATCTAAGAAGGGTTAATTGTGTGAGAAATGAGCGCGATACTACATTTCTATTGTTTCGGTTTTATCTACGTTTTTATATTTTCAATGTTTGAAAAAGACAGCTTAATTGTTAACCTCTGGATAATTTGTTTGTCGGTTGCTGTCTTTATTTCGGATAGCCCAGGACATCAAGTCATAATATGCATTAAATGTTTCCCATGTTTTCATTGATATCGAGAATTGTGTTTTTAACTCGTCCTCAAGGCTTTGAGCATTTTTGTGATGATCAGAGCAAGCTATTCTGGATACCATATAGTCATGGTGTATTTATGATGCTTATGTTGCTGGAGAAGCCACTGTTAAAGATAAATAAATGTAGCCCTAAACCATGTTTCAGAAACTGGCAATCAAGCATTTCGCGCTTTAACATAAATCCTTAATTTTGTGAGCAGATATTTTTTCCATTACAAAGTACCAGCACTGAAGATGCCATTTGCGCCAGTCTGGCATAACAATTAATGAATTAACATCAGTGAAAACGTAATGCCCTGCGCAAAAACTTAAAATTTGATGCTCTGTTGGGTTGAAAAATATACCAATCAGAACTTTAAGATATTTGTTTAACAGGACGATAATTACCTCAACAAAAAAAGGATAATTGTGTCGTAGTAAACGATAATTGTGTCGTAGTAAAAAAAGGATAATTGTGTCATAGTAAATGATAATTGTGTCGTAGTAAAAGTTTACTAGAAAAGGAGTATAGGTAGTGTTAAAATATAAGCGAAGCAATGCATCCCACGTGGCCATCGCAAGAACTATGTGCCATGCTGGGACAAAGAGTGTGAGACCTTTCATCGCTCCTTCACCCGAGCCCCAGTGGAGACTAACTTCGATAGAATCGCTTCGTCCCTACTTTTTTGCATCGAACAGCAGAAGGAGCGATGGGAGGAAGCTGTCAATTCCATCGACTTCTCGCACTCCAGCCGCAAGGCATGGAGCACCATCAAAAAAATTACTGGTAGGTCTGGATGTTCCTCTCACCTGTACCCCAACAACGGCAAACGGAGCAGGTTACGGCGCCTCAAGAACGGCGTGTCACAGGGATCCGTCCTAGCGCCCCTTCACTTCAACATCTGTACGTCTGACCTGTCAACTACCGTCTCCAGAAGTATGTATTCGCTGGCGACCTAGCAATCATGCATGTTGATGGAGACTGGCAGGTAGTGGAAGGGGTGCTGAGCAAGGACATGGCAACGGTAGGTGAATACCTCCAGACTTGGAAGCTGAAGCTCAGCACTACATAAACGGTGTCGGCAGATTTCCAACTCAGCAACAAGGAAGCCAAATGTGAGCTGACAATCAACCACAACAACAAATTCCTTCCCTTTTGCTCCGAACCCAAATATCTCGGAGTCACGTTGGACAGGTCGCTCGCGTATTCGCCGACACCTCGAGTCACCTCGCAAAAGTTGAGATCACGCGTCGCGCTCCTGCTTGCTGGCTCTGGCTGGGGTGCTGAAGCAACAACTTTGCGAATAGCCACCCTTGCCCTGATCCATTCAACAGCAGAATACTGCACTCCTGTATGGTCCAGCAGTGTTCCTACCCGCCTCATCGACCCTGCCATCAACGACGCAATGCGAATAGTGACTTGATTCCAGCGTCCTACACCAGTGGACAACCTTCCTCTCCTGGCAGGCATCCAACCTGCTGGAGCTTCATCGCAGAGGAGCTACACTGTCTCTAGCACGCCGTGCCATGGAGCCTGGACACCTGCTCCACTCAGCGCTCACCTGCCCACCGGATGCGAGTGTACGGCATCTCAAATCGAGACACCCATTCAAAGGCGCAGCCAGGGGGGGGTTGAAGGGGCTCAAGCCCCCCCCCCCTTAGCGATCAGAATATTGATGTTTATTTTCTTAGTTTTTCACCAACATTGTACTGTAAGTCGAGATCGGGTGCATTGCAAAATGTTCTT
>Ga0210059_1015810_pt1 | contig 10957 bp, 9 predicted proteins | sample Ectturendosymbi2_FD_188042 | JGI IMG/M metagenome (GOLD analysis project Ga0210059, IMG submission 188042) | Ecteinascidia turbinata endosymbiont from Florida, USA - Sample 2 (SPAdes) (version 2) | ecosystem: Host-associated > Tunicates > Ascidians > Unclassified | place: Key West, Florida... | reverse complement strand
TAAAATAAACAAATTAATTAATTATCTAATTAGTCAAATATTTTTACTAACTTACATCATAACTTTTGAACCCGAAACCCCAGCAGGTCATCCAAAGTATCAAAAGACTCGGATTGTAGCCTAGTTTGCAGTAAAAACTTCAACGAAATACTACCACCTAACGGCTGGTGCCCAGGGCCAGGCAAAGTGGGCCAAGGTGGCCTAAAAGTCCTCTACTTATGACGTCACTCACAAAAAACCGGCAGCCCCCTATGCAAAAAATTTTTTTGAGTGCAGACTGAAACACTTGCCGCGTGTTTAGATGCTTGAACCAGGTCCGTAACTTGCACAGGAGCGGAGATATTCCTGCGCAAAGCCATGTGCGTTTAGGCGTTTTTTCCGAAAATCCTCAAAAGCAGCCAGACGCCAAAGTGTTAAAAACACCATGATGCAACAACACATAACTTGTTCTTGGTTGCATAGTTTTAATAGCTCAGGAAGATATCCTAGCCTAGTGAACACCTCACAGCGTGAAGCACAGTATTGCCCCTAAAAATGTAGTAGAAGTAAATTCACTGCAGGTCACCTCTAGTTTTCTTGCAAAGTACACAAAAACTTGTACATCTGACTTGTCAAGCTATTTGTTTCACGATACACACAACTCTATTGGGTATGTTTACTCAATCATACCGATTGTTAGGCTTGAATCAAGTGAAACAATTTGTGGTTGTTTGTGCTTGATATGCACCTGCCCAAAGCTTAAGATTATGCTGCATAATGCATACAATGTGTCAGGCTAGCTATGTCCTACAATAAAAGCATAGTAAAATCCATTGTTATATAGGCATACCTTTCAATAATGAGATTGAATAAACTTAATTATACTGACTTAAATTAACAATGCCTGGCACCAAACCTAAAGTATTTCTGTAGAGACTGGCTTATTTTGGGAAGTTTGTTCCAGATTAGGACACCACTGAAAGTCAAGGAGTAACAATTAACACGTTCGCTGCCAGCGTACAAATACGTTGTACTTTGAAATCAACCTAAAATCAAGCAGTTTTCACATGTCTTAGCAACAGCGTAACTCCTCAGCTGACTGCGCTAGAGAGCTGTTCAAACCCTCAAAGGACTCGGCTAAAGCTCGACCGATGCATCGGCATGCCGATATATATCGGTCGATATGACAATGTTGCCAATGCATTGTATCTGCAAAATTTCGCCAATATATATCAGTAATATTTGCCCTCAAAAGCCACATTATTGTTCTGCATGGAATGTTTGAAAACCCATGTTGCCACTTTGTCTCTGACTGATTAATGCAAATTCTCTGTTAATGGCACACAGCCCTCAGACTATATCAAGTTTTGTGTAATAGTCCAAGGTAATCAGACCGCTGCGCAAATGTCTCGATAAACCTTTCTGTGATGCAACATTTGCTCATAGGTTTTTGCACGATAAGTAGATGACTGCCTGCGAACAAATCAGGTTATCTGCTTTGGGCGATTCCACTCAAACATCAACCATGGACTAATTTTTCAAACTAAGTTTCGACGTATTTCGTCGATAAATCTTAAAACCAGACGCTCTGAAGTTTTTCTTTTTGTATGTGGAACACATGTTATGTGCAGCATCCTCTAATGGTGACATGTGGAGAATAGTGGACGGTGAATAAATTTGAACGTGTTAAATATACACAATTCATTTCTAAATTTTTTTGATGTAGTTGGCAAAGCTTTTTCACAATTACTTTTTGGTGCATCATTGAGTCCAAGTGATATGTTGTGTTCTTCAATGTTTGAAATTTCCATTTTGCATGTTACCTCTGAAATATTACAGCTTTTTTGGCAAGTATTTACATCACACATGTCACATTTTTTTGTGTTTAAGTTTCTTTGAAAAAGTTTTACTTGGTACTGTTTAATTGTTTTTCAAATTATCTTGAATTTACCTCAACTGAACACATTTATCCCATTAATGATTTTCTTAGTATTTAGATTTGGCATAGAAACATTGAAGTACATTGGTCACGCATGTCACATTCTATGATGTGACGTGTGTGACGCCATCTTAATTTTATAAGTGCACAATTTAAAAGGAATTGATTTAGTTTTGTGTGTGAAGTACATGCTGTATATAGAAAACAGTTTACATTGTTTCCTTGTTAACATTCCTGTGTATAACTAACTTGTTCTTGCATATATTAACAAAGGATTGCTAATTGATAAGACACTTAGCTGACAAACTCTAATAATATAACAGAGCAACAACTGCGTTATGCAGGTTTGCTATCTTAGCCAGTATTTTTCAATCTTTTTGCTGCAAGGGAGCCTTCTGCAAATGTTTGCATTGCTCACTGGAACCCTATGCAATGAGCCAAGTGTCTATCCTACTTTCTGTAATAAACCTTTGAAACAGTGGTATTGGTACAAGAACATAGAACTGTGGATGCAAATTTCGTTGCAGGCAATTTCAGTTAGAGATCGACTGATATGGCTTTTTTGAGGCTGATACCGATATTTTTAAAATTTTTAAATCTTTTTTCTACTTCATTATCAAAAATATGATGTATTTTATGCCTCACCTTTTTTTCAAAAACTTAAAAATCAGGATTTATAAGCTAGAATTTTTGAAATTGCATTTCAATATTTGATTAGCCTAATTTGTTAGCGTAATATACACTGTTTACAATGAATAAACACAGTGCCATGAAAAAAAAAAGAATGTTAAAATAACAAAGCAATAAGAACAGAACACTGAATGTAAGAGAACTGCCTATGGTGTTCAAACCCGAAAAAGCAAAAACAGTGCTTGAAAGTTGAAAGATGCTGAACAGTGAAAAGGAAGAAGTACAAAGTACAACACTGTATTCAATTACCCATTGCCAAAAATGAAGATATTTTCAAAGCTGCAGTAACTTTTTTGGTCTTTGATAATATGTTTGCTAACAGTTACTGTACTACGTAAATCTTGTGAAATTTTGTTTGTGTACATATTTCACAAATCAACGTTTCAGACTCTTCTGCAGCTCAGTGGGTTTTCAATTTGAAGTCAATCTAAGTCGTAAAGAACCAAATTTGGAATTTTGATGTAATGTAACATTAAACAACTGCATGTCCAAAAAGAAAACTAGTTCCATTAGTTACTGCAACTGAAGTGCTGGCATTGGTATGAAACGAAATACCTCAACTGGTTTGTCAATTCTTAGTAGTTCCATATCAACAGTTTAAGATTGTCATGCAGAAAGTATAGTTTTTCTGCATTTTCACCTAGTATCATGCAGAAGGTTAGCCGGTCATCTACAACCTAGCCCAAACAAAAGCAGCATTAGGCTATAACCGATTGCCACCCATTCACCAGAAGTAAATTCTGTAAGAACAAGCCGCCGTGGCAATAGTAAAGGCGCACATGTGCACATCTAATGATTGTGCAAATGTCCCAGTAGTTCTGATCCAATCACAAACACTGTGCTTTTAACTTGCGTTGTTGCAAGCACTGCTTTTGTTAGTTGTGTTTAGCAAACAGACAACAACAATTGTGTTCCAACAATGAACACTGACTACCGTGCTGCTATTGGACCACACAACAAATCACCACTTCAAAGTATTTGTGAAATGCTGGAGTAGTGCTTCCGTAACTTGTGTTCCACATCTATGACCTAGCATGTTGCAACAGCTTGGATTGTGAGATCACAATTATCATTTAGCAATAAGACCAGGTTGGAGATTTCCTTAAACAGCTGGCTGCAAAGCTAGAACTTGTTTCAAATGTTGATCACAATTATCATGCCTCGTGGAAAATGTCGATTAACTTAACCCACAAACACAATATTTTAGCTTGCGTACAGTATAAACTAACGCACGTATAGCCTAACACATCAAGTTAAGAAAAGTAGAATCCTTTTAAGATGTAACGTGCAACTGCTTCACAGCAACAATTGTCATCACTAATGAGTAGTGATTGCATTTTTAATCATATTCATTTCACCACAAATGTTGCTTAACAAAACGCAATTCATTTTTCATGCAAGCTTAATTCAAATTAATGTGCTAAACTAGGCATCGATTGGACTTCTGCACCTTAAGTTACGCTCAAACTTTTTGTGCTGCGAAAACTTCTGGAAGTACAATGGGAGTTTATTCGTACACAACACCTGCACGTGGTAGCTTCAAGCATTGCAAAACTTCACGGTGATGCTTTTGTTTCGGCTGCGACGGCCGACGCATGCTCCATGGTTAATCTTGTCAGATTGTTTATGAAACCACACCTGCTAACCTTGCTGTAAGATAACTATCTTGACTTGCTTCGTTGTGCTTTCTTGCGCAAGTTGTTTGGATGCGTGAGGAATATAACAGCGTTTGTCAACACCTACTGAGGCCGATAAAATCGGCCGTTTTGGCCGATACCGATATATCGGTAAAATCCAAATATCGGCCGATCTCTAATTTCAGTCTGTTTCGACATAACCCCTGGCAGCCACTCGTGGAACCCTGGTTGAAAAACACTGATCTAAGCTATATTTGCACTGCGCATTTTAGTTTCCAGATGCAACTTTTAAACCAAATGCAAAATAAACAACAAAGCAAGCAACAACACAATCACACCTGACTAGTCAGCAATAAAATTGATGGGTGTAAAGTGACAACAAGAAGATTTAACAGTGACATGAAATCTGCAGATTTGCTTGGTTTTATTATGGACTTAATAATAAAGTTAGTTTTCTTAGGGGTTCAACAGTAAAATAATAATTGGTTTGTTTTCTTACGGTAGGCATTGCTTAGTTTTTTGGCAGCTGCCAAGATGCCAGCAGCAACAGGCTTGGCAGAAATGAAGTAAACACAACAGATAAACTTTAAAGCTAACCCTAACCTTAACCCCTAATGCTAACCCCTAACCCTAATGCTAACCCTTAACCCTAAGCCTAATGCTAACCCCTAACCCTCAAGCTAACCCCTAACCCATACCGAACGCTCTAACCAAAGCCTAAACCTAACACCTATATAAGGGAAAAGTTTGGAAAGTTATGAAACAAGTAAAAAAAAGAAAAGGGAAGTCGCCAAGATAAGAGTCGAACCGAAAAGCAATGGCATGCCAGACTTGAAGCATAACAACTACGCTACGAGCAGCACACCTATCGAGTGACAAACTGACCTTTTTATTCGAATTGCGTCATGCCACGAGAATGAATGTTCAACTTGCGGCACAATAGCTCCAGCCGATCTGTTGCCGCCAAAATATTGGCAGTAAAATAGACACTACCTTGTTTTTTACGTTTTTTCCATGTGATTGCTTGGATCTGTATGGTGTTGATGTCTTAAGAAAATGTAAACATATTGTGAAGTATGCGTGTTTCAAAGTTTTTTCAATTGCCTGCTTTTGCTCTTTTTTTTGTTCTTTGTCATTTGTAAATGATCTTTGCTAATATCAAATATTTTTTCCTCATTTTAACTGATCTGCTTTCAGCTTGTGCTTTTTCATGTACTGAGCTTTAAATTCATGACTAATTGCTGCTACATTTTCTTTGCTTTTTCCCCTCTTTGGATTTTAGCACAAGACTTTGCAACTTTGCCTATTCTGCAAAAATTAGTTGAACACAATTGATTAAAGTAATCAAATAACAAGTTGGGAATGCACGACCTGCCTAGTTGAGGTTTGTGACATCTGTAAAAGAGGTGAGCGGATATTGATTTTTTAATTCCTGATCCATATCCGAAAAAATTTTTGCATATCCATATCCAATCCTTATCCGAAAATTTCTGAAATTTAGTATCCGATATCCATCCGTCTTTGATCAACTTTCAAGCATTTCTGGTTCAAAAGTAATGATCTAAAAACAAAAAATTAATCCTTATTATTATTAAAAAATCCTTATTATTATTAATGGATTAATTTCTTGTTTTGTTGCTTTTAGGTCATAACTTTTGAACCCAAAACCTTCGTAAGTCATTGAAAGTGTCAAAAGACTCGGATTTTAGCTAGTAATTCCAGTTTAGGTAGTGTCTATTTTACCACCAAGATTCTAACGGCAACTCATCAGCTGGAGCTATTGTGCCGCCAGTCGAAGATTCGGTCTTGTGGCATGACGTATTCAAACAAAAAGGCTAGTTTGTCAGGCAAACGGCATGCTGCTTGTAACATAATGGTTATACGTTACGGCTGTTATGCAAATGGTTTTCAGTTCAACCCTCACCTTGCCGACTTTAGTTTTTTTTCTTTCTTTACTTTTTTCAGGCTTAGGTGTTACGTTTAGGGCTTAGTGTTAGGTTAGGGCTAGGCTAGCATTACCTTAGCATAAGGTTAGGGTTAGCTTTAGGGTGTGTCTTTTGCGTTTCCTTCGTTTCTGCCAAGCCTGTTGCTGCTGCCATCTTGGCAGCAAAATAGACACTGCCTTCTAATAAAAACTTGAACAAAATACTACGATCTAGCAGTTTGTCTTAGGGCCAGATGAAGTGGGCCAAAAAGGCCTAAAACTACTCCACTTATGACATTACTCACAAATATTCAAAACCCAAAACCAAAAAAAATTTTTTATTGCAGACTCCGACTTGTCAAGTCTTTTGAGGGTCTGAACAGCTCTAGCACATTCGGCAGAGGAGCTATGGACTTGCAAAGACATGTGCAAACAGCTTGATTTGCGGGAACCGCTTGATGAAGACTAGCATCAGATGTGTTAACTGTAACAGTGCTCTTTGTTGTAGCACACTAAATACAACTGTTACTAGTTACCACACTAGACTACAACAATGGATCTGCAAGTCTTTGATGTTTCTTTGGTTTAATAATCGCTATAAGGCTGTGACATCACTTCTGGCAAGCATGGTGTTACTTGTTGAACAATGGTTCTCAAACATTGTTCTAAGTGCTGTACACGGCTCCAAAGCATTTTTTGTGTGGCTCTTAGCAGTCTTTCAGTAACACCTCTAATATTGTGCAACAGACTTTGTCAGTGCAATAAAACACGTGTCACTTAGGTTTAGAGATGGAGTGATATATCAGCCCTAGCCGATATTTGGGTTTTACCGATATATCGTTATCAGCCTCAATTGGTGTTGAGAAAATGCTGTTATATTCCTCACGTATCCACACAACTTACACAAGAGAGCAGAATGAATCAACCAAGTCAAGACAGTTATCTTGCAGCAACCCAATAAGGCAGGGTTGCCAGATTTTTTCGCAGCTTATGGCCAACATCCTGATAAAAAAACGGCAAAAATGGCTGTTTTTTGAAAAAGTTATGGCCAAAATCACAAAATGTTTTAACTACAGTAATTTCTATATTCATAGTGTCTGAAATTGTTCGGAAAGCAATATATTTTTGCCAAAAAAATGTGGTTTTGCCAAAGAAGCAAGTTTCTACCCAAAAACAGCAATTTCTGACATAAACTTAAAATTACCTATTATAACTTCTTTATTTATCTTAATAAAACTTAGAATTAAACATTAAACACTATTGTATATACATACATGCTTCATTTCTGACACATTTCCTGGTTAAACAATTTGAAATTAACTTTCCAATTCAACGGCAAGGCTAGAATTCTCTTGATCTTGTGCTACAAATATATGAACAAAAGACTAAGTAAAAGGCATGAACTGTATTCATAATGTGTTAACTACATGCTCAAAACCATCAAGTTCACATAATGTATGAACGAAAGGGCACACTTGAGAACAAACACTGACTCATGACAGGTCCGACTGAAACACTTGCACAAAATCTAGAAGATTGCAAGGACCAAATAATTACTACACACTTTGAACATTACAAGGTTGAAGGTACTGCAGTGCAGAGGGTTACTGTAAAAGTGATGAGAAATTTCTAAATGTAAAATCTTACCAAAAATGCAAAATACTTCTACGATGACATTATCAGTCACACAACTGAGTGCAGCAGTCTTCAGATACAGCACAAACGCAGCAGATACCACTGGTAACCAAAACTAAAGATTATGACTGACTGAAACATCTGTACAAAATCTACTGACTGCAAGAGCTAAATCATTACTATACTTCAAAGCAATAAAAGGTTGAAGTGCCACGGTGTTACTGTAACAAAATGAGTGACATGATGAAGACCATCCAAAAAATACAAGAAAACAAAATATTTAACGAAAACTAAATTTTTCAGTGACAAACTGAAAAAATGGCCAAATACGTTTTTTCATGGCCAGCGCAGTTAATAAATGGCCAAAGTGTTCGAAATTGGCCATGAAATGGCCAATCTGGCATCTGTGCTAGAAGTAGAAGGCACATTTTCACAACCAACCAGACAAGATGAAGATCAACCATGGGGCATGCATTGGTTGTCTCAGCCGAAACAAAAGAATCATCATTATTATCATATTAATATAAAATCATACCAAATATTGAAATTGCTGCAATTTGAAAAATTTTAGCTCATAAATCCTAATTTTGGAAGTTTTTGAAATAAAGGTAGGCTTAAGGCATAGAATAGGCTATATTATATTTTGGAAGTGATTACGGATACGCCTGGCCCAACGTAATTCAAATAAAAGGGTCAGATTGTCATTGAAACGGCGTGAATCTCGTAGCCTAGGGGTTATGCATTACGGCTGCTATGCTAATGGTTTCGGTTCGACTCTCACCTTGCCAACTTTCTTTTTTTAAATTTTTTTCAGGCTTATGTGTTACCTTTAAGGGTTTGTGTTAAGTTAAGGCTAGGTTAGGTTGATCTTTTACATTTAGTTCATTTCTATCAAGCCTACTAGTAATACACCCTCGTCGTGCATTACTGTTACGTCACAGGTGGTGTATGAATAAGTTTTCAAATTTCAAGATCCACAGGCGTATCTATTAACAATTAAGCCACTGCCTCTCATTTTTCATAAGGGTCATTCTGTGTCAACTGTCCGAGGCAGTCAACCCACCATCTCAGATTTTCCTCAAATTTCATAAGCAGATAGAACTTTTCATTCTGATTCCTAAAAACTAATTTTTTTAAAAATTGGTTAAGGTTTTGCAAAGTTATGGACCATATAAAATGATTACTTTTTGTGGTCAATGAAGCATAATGACTACCAAGAAAATCATCAACTAACTTTAAAACTAAATCATTCTCACTGGACTCACTCAATTGTTGTAAAAACTTGACAAAAGGCTGTCTCAAGTACCCTTTCTTCGATAGTGAAGAAAAAGTTAAAAAAGTCCATGCACTTACCGCAATTTTGGGGTAAAGAAAATGGGTAGTCGTCAAAATCACTCATGCGTGACATAAATTTTGAATGGGGATAACTCGATGAGCACACATGCTATTGGCATGGCAAGACATCATCTGAAAGCTCTCATTGAGGAGATTTTAGTCTCAAAATATTCTCATTGCTTAATGCTTATTTTATAAATTATCCCCAAAGGGGTTTCTGAGGATTTCCCTAATTGTTTACCATAGCTTTTGAGCCAGAAATGTTAGAAAGGCAATCAACCCCTCTAAAGACTCGTACAACAACCCAGTTTCCAATAAAATTTCCAGTCAAAAAATTAGCTCTTGACGTTGGCACCCAGGGTCTGAGAATCTTATCAAAATATGGACAAACTTATTCCAACTATGATGTCACCAACAAAAAAACAAATAACTGAAACTTTCCAATTTTTCTTTTTAAATTGAAACTACAAGACTTTCCGCATCTGTTGAGTGTTTTAACAGCTCTCCTGCTCAATTGGCTGGCGACTTTCAGCCTTCAGCCAACATGGCCAAGGTTACCTTTTGCCCGACTTGATTTTTCATCAAAATTTGGGTTTTAGAGCCATAATTTTAGATCCAGAAATGCTAAAAAGCTGATCAAGGGCTCTAATGACTTGAACTATAGCCTAGTTTCCAATAAAACTTTGAGTCAAAAAATTGGTCCATTGGTTTGATGCTCAGGGCTCGATGACCCTGGACAATATAAACTACAAAACTTCCCACATCTTTAGAGGGTTTGAATAGCTTTCTTACTCAATTGGCTGGCGAGTTATGGTCGTGCAAAGTTCAGCAAAAAAGTGGTGCATGTGGCACTAAAAGGGTTAAAGTGTAATTACATTGAAATCTTAGGCAAAATGTGTGGGATGTTCATTCAAAAGAAACAAAATAAGCAATGAGCAGTGGCGATTCTAAGGGGGGGCCTAGGTGGGCTATGACCCCCAGATTTTTGCTTGGCCCCCCGTTTGCCCTCCCCAGTTTTTTTCTTAATTTCCCGTTTAAGTTCGTTTGGTTGACATATGCAGGGTTGCCAAATGCGTTGTGTAAAAATACCGGCCATTTTGCCAACAGCACCAGGTCTGAGCTGTGTCGTAATTCGTAAGCAGCACAGGGAAAACAGAGACAATCAGTATTGTTAAGCCCCAATTAATAATTTGACCTGTTCTGGCTGATTCGTTACATTTCGGTGTGTGTGTGTGACGTGACAATCGCACCCAAGGATGGCGTCAACAGCAGCAAATAAACTTCGCTGAAGAAACTGTCCTGACAAGATTCACTACAAGAGTACTTATGATTTGAGAAATTCCGCGTTAGTTCCTTTTGAATTTACGGCAAATTAATTTATTTTCACAATACCGGCTTCTGACACTGATTTTCAAAATACCGGACTTTGCTAAATTAGCAGTAAAATACCAGCAAGGCTGGTGAAATACCGGCCATCTGACAACCCTAGACATATGCACTAGATAACTTTCGGCCAGCAATATTTTAAACGAAAAATTAGAAACCCTCTAGTCTGCATTCAATATTTCCCAAATGCATGACAAACTCTGTTGTTGTTTTTGACGGTCGGGTGGCTACAGTTATTTATGAATACTGTGGGCGTAGCGTCCATGAATGCAAGGCATGCAGTGCATGCCTTACTTTCACTAGACCAGGGGTCTCCAAACTTTTTTGTCCGAGGGCCACATAAACTGTTATGCAACAGTTCGAGGGCCGGACATCTTACGTAATGTGATTGTTTCGGGACAATGGACATACGTTACATTCTGCAAAATCAAC
>Ga0210059_1015809_pt1 | contig 10958 bp, 8 predicted proteins | sample Ectturendosymbi2_FD_188042 | JGI IMG/M metagenome (GOLD analysis project Ga0210059, IMG submission 188042) | Ecteinascidia turbinata endosymbiont from Florida, USA - Sample 2 (SPAdes) (version 2) | ecosystem: Host-associated > Tunicates > Ascidians > Unclassified | place: Key West, Florida... | reverse complement strand
TCCGCAGTTTGTCTGCATCGTAGTTTTGCAACATATAAGTGAGTGGACGGGTTTCATGATGGAACTGATCTCCAGATTGACAGGGGCGTAACGAGGTTAGATGGCGCCCGGGGCAAGATGCAAGTTCGGCGCCCCCATTTTCGAGCCCGAGGTCTTCCGGAAGCAAATGTACTTTATTGAAGAATGTACGTGTGACATTATTGGGATTTTTTGGCGCCCCCGCAGCATTTCAGCGCCCCCAGAGTGATTTGGTACCCGGGTAATGGCTCCACCTTGCCCCTTCGTTACGCCCCTGCTGATTGAACCTTAATGCAGCGTGTAAAAAGCTACAGACATTTACGTTAGCAAACAACTTGCCGCTATGTGACAAAAATGCATTACACGTGCTCGATTAGCTCAAGGAATAATGACCTACGTAACTATGCAATTGTGCAAGTCCTCACTTCATATACATGGACAACGCAGAGGAGTATTGAATTACTGCTAGGGGCGTAACGAGGTTCGATTGCGCCCGGGGCAAGAAGCAGGTTTGGCGGCCCTGTGTTCGAAACTGAGGACTTCCGGAAGCAAATGTACTGTATTGAAGAATGTACGTGTGACCTTGTTGGGATTTTTTGGCGTCCCCGCAATTATTTGGCGCCCCCGCAGTATTTCAGCGCCCCCAAAGTGATTCGGCGCCCGGGTAATTGCACCCCCTTGCCCCTTCATTACGCTCCTGCTGATTGAACCATAACGCAGCGTGTAAAAAGCTACAGATGTTTACGTTAGCAAAAACCTTGCTGCTATGTGATAAAAATGCATTAACGTGCTCGATTAGCTCAAAGAATTATGACCTACGTAACTATGCAATTGTGCAACGCCTCACTTCATATGCATGGACATCGCAGAGGATTATTGGATTTCTGCTAGGTGGCATAATGAGGTTAGATTGCGCCCGGGGCAAGAAGCAAGTTTGGCGCCCCTGTGTTCGAACCTGAGGTCTTCCGGAAGCAAATGTACTGCACTGAAGTTCTTTTGACATTGTTACAACTTTTCGGCCCCGTCATAGTGAATTGGCGCCCGGGCAATCGTGCCCCTTGGCCCCCTTCGTTACGCCGCTGGTTACTGCGCGCGGGGACGCTCCTCAACAAATCATGGTACATAGCTCTAACCAGAGGCATACCGGAACCTTGGGCTTTAGGCGGGGCAAAATTTTCAATACGCCCGAAGTTTTGCGCCACTTTGAGGAAACACGAATAGGAGAATTTTGCAGGGCGATGGTCCTGTTTCAGAAACTTGCCCAAAAATATCGGGAAGTTTTTCCTGAATTTTTTAAATCTTGTCCGAACCTTCGTACGCCTATAGCTTTAACGCAGACACTTTGGCAAAATACTAGTATCTACAGCTGAGTGGATTGAATAATTGGTTTTATGTGGTCATAACAATTTTTGCTCAACACTTGAATATTTGCAATCCAAAATTGGTGGAATGACGGCGCCTTTTCCCCCACCTGGCTACGCGTCAGCCAACAGTTACTGGTGGCTGTGTAGTTATGAACCTTTTGTTGCAATTGCAAACCCGTAGAAAACTCACGCTGGCCATGAAAAGACAAATATGGCATAGTTAGCGAAATCTGCAACCGACATAAAAATGCTTAGCTTAGTGGTTGTCAGATCATTCCGCTTGCATCATATAAATTTGAGCAAAAAGCAATATTCTGGTGAAATCTTTACCTTTGGTGACCGTGGTGTTGGCGAAGGTTCGTGGTTTTAAATTGGTGATAGGCTGATTCTCCTCTGTGTTTTATGGCCTGGCTGGATAGAAGCAGATCCATCGCCAGACCAACAGCATTGGGGGTGGCTTTGAGCTTCTGTGGCTTCTTAATAGCCTAGTATACAATGAATTGAGAGATGACTTCATGGGGAGACTAGAGCTGGACTTTGGAGGTATTGATTGTGAATTTGGGGGGCTCAGTCCGCTTGCTTACACTTCTGTTGAAAAGTGTCACAACTTTTTTTAATCACTTGGTCTAGTGGGATTGGTATTTATTTCTTCACATCAGCAATACAATGTCGAAAAATGTGAAACGGTATTTAAAGACTTGATTGAAAATCTACCTTTATAAGTGGCGTTAAATGTATTTTAGGGCAATATGTTTTAAGGCCCAGTGTAAATCTATCATGCGATTATAAGGTCGTTTTTTACGATAGTCAACAAAGCCACCTAAAATGGGAGCAGTGTCCTGGCAAATGCCTTTCATTCACGTGTTGTTTTTTAATTGTCGCTTCAGCAATAAATAACTCTTTAATGTATTTCGCTAGGGATAGCCAAAGCAGTGGCAAACCCTTGCGCGCAGCATGCTTTTATATCTTTTAAATATATTTTGTGGATATACGAGATCTGTGTAGCTTGTGAAAAACGAGGCCCACTGTTTGGGACCCATTTCAAACGTTTTCAGAATTAATGATATGTAGCAGGCACGTTTTAACCTGCTACAACTAACTGCTGTATAATAAGACTAAGGCTGAATCAGCAGTTTGCTAAACAGCAACGGGATCATGATAAAAACAAACAACTGAAACAAAAATGCCGAGCTCCTGTGTGAAAATACACACTGAACACCAGTCTAGACATATAGGGCATCACACGCTGATCATGCACTTACTCACACTTCCTGTCAGCATGCGAGCATGCAGTTGAATCATCTTGAGACTAGACACATTATCTGGTGATCATGCTTTTACCCATACTTCCGGTAAGAGCCTAGTCATGCAGAGAACCACAGGTCATAAGACTAAAAGTCACACTGAAGTCATATGACTGTCTGGCTGGAATGACTGGAAGTCATATGACTGTCACATGACTTTGTGGGTATAAATAGGGCAGTTTTCGCCTTCGCAATTCAGATTGGAACTAACCAGTGTTTGCAACCTGTTCGAATCCCTTCTGGAGTTTAAATCCTTAAGATTTGACTTCGGAAGTAAAATACTCTGCCTCGACTGCGAACGCGACTGGGGTATAGCTCAGGGGAACCCAAACCATCGAAAAATATGGTCACTGCTCCTCTGGACTTGAGTACTTTTAACTGGGGAAGTCACTCTGCCTCAACTGCGAACGCGACTGGGGGTATAGCTCAGAGGAACCTAAACCATCGAAAATATGGTCACTGCTCCTCTGGACTTGAGTACTCTCTAACTGGGTAAGTCCTGTCCAGGGATTCAATCCGGTCAAGTTCAACGGCTTGTCCGGGGAGAATCCTGTCACGATGGGCAATAAAAACAAGGAGTTTTTACTCCTTACCAGTCCTACAAATTTGGCATGTCCGGGTTGATCTCTGACACCCAAAACGATGAAATTGGCATATTTGAATGAAACTTTGGCACTCTGAATGATGAAGGCAGTTTATGATGTTCTGTCGCTAAAGACAGTAAAATTAGAGTTTACTTCCCAAATTGTTAACCAAAACATTGCGCTGTTGAAGAAGAATACCTCGTGACTTTAAACCTTGCTTCCTGATTAAACCGAAACGTGATATTATTGTGACGTAGTGTCACAATATGGATGAATTTATTGGAGTTAAAGTTATATTCCTAAAAGTGTTGCAATTATGCAGACCGATCTGTGTATCGCGGACTTGTTGCTTTGTTGCTTCAAACGTGTGCGTACCACAGTTCGTGACAGGAAAACAGCGCGTTTGAAACATCTTGTGACGTCTTTCCGGCAAGCGATACCCGCATCGCAGCTTGGCAGAACATTAAAAACACATGTTACGTTAATCACGCTCTCTCCCAATAACGTGCGTTTCGGATAAGGAACTCTCTGCAGAAACTGTCGCTTCGAATCGCCGTACTTTTATTCTGGTGTCAATTTAATTCTCAACTGTGAAGTGATCAAACCAGAAAGGTCTGATTGGTGGTAATATTTTGCGGGGCCGCTTGGCCTTGCACCTTGGACATTATGAAGTTCATTGGTTATTTCGATGCAGCAAAAGTACAGCTTTATGACTTAATAAGAACAATAAAGCACGATGCAAGAAATATTTCTTAGTCGTCAAGATGACAATTCCAATATGTGTCAATAGACAGCTTCATCCCCCCAATATGTTCAGACCTGGCCCCGCAGCGTCTGCAACAATATCAAAGCAGTAGCGACTCACTCCGGTAAGTTATGACCAATTTCCTTCATGGAGTAGAAGCAGATACCGAAAGACCCTTCCTTAAAGTATAGTGTTAAGACTTCAGTTAGCAACAGGTCTTTCTATCTGAGCAAGTCTAGTGGAAAAATGTATTAATTATCAGTGTATCAAGACTGCATCGTTGCATGAGTGAGTTTGTCTGAGAGAATTGATTCGAGAAGAATTGCAAGTTAAGCGGACCATTATTGGTGAGTACTATTCGTCTATTTTATGTTACCATTATTGACAAATACAATAAAAGATAGAAATACACTATGTCTTGTGATCTATAGCCGGTTTTATATTAGAGGAAGTATCAGAAGTAAGTATGGGCGGTTAAACGAGCATGTTAGTCTCGTGAGAACTGTCCATGATATGATAAAGAAACGAACCCACTAGATTGATTTCTATCATATCAAAATCAGCTTTTAATTTTTCCACCATAGAGAATAAAACCTGTACAGATATAAAGCGCTTTCAAACTGTGGTTCTTCCCTGAAAAACAGCATAGTTCGACCAACAAAAATAGCCACTTTTTAACCTACAAAAGATAACCTTTTTTGTCGCAGACAACCTTTGGTATTTAAGCAAGTGAAGAAATTTTTGGCGCCCCTCAATTTGACTGCCCCCGCAAACGCCTGGTCTGGATCCGCCACTGAAATACACGCTGTTTGTGACGTCACAATATGATGTCATTTTGACGTTTGGTGTTGGTTTGGCGAAGTTTGTTGACACAGCGTGCCTGTTATTCTACGCGCACTCTCCTTATTCGTTACTGTAGCCTACAATTTGTGACTGTAATACACATAAATTGATCAACAATCCAAGTTGGGAGACCGGAGCAAAACACAGCACCTAACGCTAAGCGTTCATAACTGCAAAAATATCCGGCAACGCGTTGAAAAAGGAGAGTAGAACACACTCAGTGCTACGTCAGAGCCGTTCACAATTGCAAAAAAATATAAGGCTGCGCATTCAAAGAGTACAGCAAAACACAAAACGCTACGATGGGGAAATTCACAAATGAAAAATAATGTCTCGTCGAGTAGCAATCGAGCAGAAAAGGTATGCGGCTGGGATGGCGGACACTCAGGGTTGACAGTTTGAACTTGCTGAACTAGCCTACACAAGAATCGAAAATGCGCATAAAGTAGCCTACGCAATAAAACTTTCGTGTTTATTTATGTGGCTTTTATGTGTAGAACTTCTGGGGGGAAAGAACAGATACGCGTTTGTGTGAGCCATTATGTTCAATCTTCCCAGAAGCGTCGCCAGAAAGTGTTCATTAGGGCTCTACGTTTGTACAGGAAGGCTTGATATTGAAAATTTGTTAATATCTCCACTGATCTATAGTGTTTCATATTTTAATTTGGGGGCCGTGGGGCTTTGTCTTGACCGGCGAAGACCACCAAAGCATCCCCGTAGCAACGGGTCTGAATCCGCCTGAACTGCCAATTAGTGACGAAGCTTGAAATGATGCACATATTGCAAGCACAGGTGTGAAGCTGCAGTAGCGCACATCCAGGGTTGCCACATCAAGAAAACGAAACTGGAAACTAATGGTGCATCAAAAGTCAGCTAAACCAAGCAAGTTGAAATAGGACAGTTTTGAAATTTTGCTCAGAAATTCAATTAAAAGGCCGTAAGTATTTTTCAATCCTCTTTAGTAATTTGCCCTTGATAGCTTGATCTGGACAAAGTCAAGTCACTATCAGTTTAATTGAGTGTGCCGCACACCTAGAGTATAGGTCCCTGGTATTGAGGAATGTGAGAATTACTGGCGTTTGAGTACGTGAAAACTAGCGTTGACAAAAAAAGGTTTTGAAAAATTAGATCCATGCAGCATGTCTTAGTAGCCTTATAATAGAAAAAATCATCTTCCTACAGCACTTTAATTTTTGCAGTTTCACTCTTTGGATGCCCACCTTGTTTTGGATGCCCAGGGCCGTCGCCCCATTTGCCCCCCCCCCCCTCTGCACGCCAGTGGATACGGTGGGCTACTTTCAGAAGCTTGAATCACGCATGGGCAAGTCAGGTTATGTTTACCGTGTACGAAACTGAAAATTAAACAAAACATAATATGAAGACACAACCTCTCTTCAATAAATTATTTTTTACTGCACTTCAAGATGGAACAAATCTATACATTGCTATGTTCGTTTACATTGTTTATCATTGATTCTTCAATGTTCAACAAAATCAACAGTTCTTAAATGAACAATTTTAAAAATATTCAAGAATTTTCAAGGACGCCAGATAATATTCAAGGACAACAAGATGTTTTTCAAGAATCAAGGACATAACGCGTTTTGATAGCAAATTCAAGGACAATTCTTGGCGCTCAAGGACGTCTGGTAACCTTACCCCAGCCCGATCCCGATTCGAGCCCGATTTAGGCCTGAAAGCCAAATTTACCGAGGGAGTTCAGATATGCGCAACTGCGTAGTAACAGAAAACGTTGTGTGCAGTGGCGATTGTGGAATGAAAAAACTGTGGGGCCACTGTGGGGTCAAGGAAAAAAGTAGGGAGGCCAACATAAAATGTCTCTCCTGCATGGTGGTTTTACGTTGTAATGAATATTGATTTGCTATGAAACCCTATCAAACCCAATATAGGCTTGTGAATATCGTCAGCACCGTCGCCAGAAAGTCTTCAAATCGTTTAAAGCTTTACTGGCAGAAAGTTATCTGCTGTATATGTCAATCAAACGAACTTGAACGTGAAATTAAGCAAAAAACTGGGGGAGACAAGCAGGGGGCCAGCCAAAAATCTGGGGGGTCTATGGCCCACACAGGCCCCCATTAGAACCGCCACTGGTTGTGTGCAGGTGTAGTTGCAGGTAGGCTACACGTTTTATCACACCGAAAATAGCAACCACCTTGACCAAAGCACTGGCATAATCTGGCACAAACGTTTCATGTTAGTCAACGATAATGCTGTGGAATATATTGTATCTCAAGAAAAAAATAAACTATCACGAAACTATCGACGATGGTGTTATAGGCATAAAAGAAACTTTCTAAGATAGCGCTATAGACATGAAAAGCTGGCTTGAAGGCTTCTTAAACCAAGCCAAGAATCGCGTGAGTGATTGATCTTTTCGACGCAACGCCATCGCGTGCTAATTTCCTCACCGCTGTCGCCTTCTCCAAAACAGTGTGAGACTAATCCCAACAGAGAATAAACAACGCAGCTGTGTTTGCAAACAGAATTAGCTTAAGAAAAATCACAATCACTTCACTCACAGAAGTTACCGCCGTGAGCACAACAAATCTAGTCACGAAAGAAAAAAAAGCGTTGCTCTCAATATTATAAAAAAGTTTTTTATGCAGGCCCGAAATGGGCCCGAAACATTTTGACAAACTTAAGCCCAAGCCCGGCCCGACCCGACCGGAATAGCCTACACTCTGCAACATGTCGAAAGTTTCATTCTAAGAGTTCAACTTGCATAACGACACAAAAATATATTTGAGATTAAATCAAAATTCACAACGGTGAATTGGCAAAAAAGTACCAAGTTTCACCTTTAACACGAAAAGAATGTCTAACAAAACTAAGTGTGATGTATCTTAAAGCAAATGTTTCGCACTTGGATGAAAACATTACTGCATTGTGGGTTTGGTAAAACTCAAGTAAATCAGACGACCACAGCGCCCATCTTTATTTACACCGATCAGCCATTATGCCATTGTGTTTTCATTTGCCCTAATTTTCGCTAATGGTTGGTTTACTGCATGCGATGGCTTTTATGGTGCTTCTGCTTATTGGCTGAGTCATATGAAACAATAAACCATTACCATTACGAACTAATACATTCAGCACAAGCAGAAAGCGTAAGAGTCAAGGAAAAAAATACCTTTTGGATGTGTTGGCCACCATTGTCGCGACATTACAAGAAGCTAGGATAAATGTATATTAACATTTTATCCTTATTTCCAAGTCAAGTCCCTACGTTTTGAGCTATAGGTCAAAATACAGCTAGGTAAATACTGTAGGCTACTTCTACAACGTTTTGGTTGAAATCCTGTTCACCAATGGTTGAAAACAATCTTTTGCTAAACTCCCCGTCCCAAAACTAAGTCTCCGCAATAGTGCTGCTTTTTGTCTTCGGCAAAAGCTTCGCAGAGATTTGCCTGAAAAGCTAACTTTCTAACATTATATACACTAGCATCATTAAATTATACGCTGTCTGTTTCTGAATAGGCTACGTGACAGCCAACTTTAGAGCAAAGCCAGTTACATTTCTGCACGGAATAAACCATGGCTGTACTGTGGTCTCTCACATGTGCAGCTGTAATACTCCCACTGTTACAAGAAAATAACCTTCCTATCAGTACACCACAGCAGTTAAACATGTTTCACGGTCTGTAGAAACTTGAAAAATGCTAAAAATTATTTTATCGAAGCCAATGTGTAAACTAACAGAACCAGTGATACCACAGCAAACTCTGTTTCAACATGAACTTGGCTATGTGTAACCTACCATCTAACATGAAAAGCTCTTCACACAAAACGTGACAAACATCACTTTTATTTTTGAAATCTCTACAAACTCCAAATACAAAACCTAAAGAGAAAAAAGTGGGGGGACATGGCGTCCCCCGCGGCCCCCACCAAATTGCGCCCATGCGTACCGCCGACACCTTGAGTCACCTCGCAAGAAGCTGACATCACGCGGCGCGTTCCTAAGGCGGCTTGCTGGCTCAAGCTGGGGTGCTGGAGCAACATCTCTGCGATTAGCCACCCTAACCTTGGTGCACTCAACCACAGAGTACTGCGCGCCTGCTTGGTGCCGCAGTGCTCATACCCGCCTCATCGACCCCGCCACCAACAACATCTTGCGAATTGTGACTGGATGCCTGTGTCCTACACTAGCGGACAAACTTCCAACCCTCGCAGGCATCCAACCTGCTGAGCTTCGTCGCAATGGAGCCACAATGTCTCTAGCACGCCGTTCCATGGAGCCTGGACATCTGCTCCACTCAGCGCTCACCCGTCCATCGAGTGCGAACGCACGGCGACTCAAAATCGACACACCCATTTGTACCTGCCGCACAACATCTCATCAGTTTATCTGACAACAACAACATACGTGCGGCGCAGGGGGCGGAATGCCAATGGAATGCGGAGTGGACGGATAGCCCCACAAGACTCCGCATTTTCATCCTCAATACCGGCACCCACCCACCCCGGATGAACCTTCCCAAGAAGAGCCTGGGTCCGGCTTAACCGACTCCGCACCGGTGTCGGACGTTTCCGCTCCTGCTTGTACAAATGGGGTATGGCCTCCTCTGCGACCTGTGAGTGTGGCGCAGAAGGACAAACCGTCGACCATGTTGTCCTCCAATGTCCTATCCATCGACCTCCACACGGACTGCATGGCCTGACGGTGCTGGACGATGAGACAGTTTGAATGGATGCTCAACAACTCCCCGAGATCTAGTGCGGCCAAGCAGTGGTTTCAACAACTCGCTCAAACGAAAGAAGAACATATTTTGTCTTGCTGGTTGTGGCTACAACTGTCCACCACAATCAGTTCATGATAGAGCTTGACAAGAAGTGGACAATTCTTTTTCTATATGGTAGCGGATGATATAGTTGTACACAATTCTCACATGCTGTAATGCAGATGTTTAATTAAATCAAATGATACAACTAACCTACATTTGTGTACTTGCTGGACTCAAAGCCAACAACTGTTGCACGTTAATTTAACAGTGACAAAGCGAGCACCAGAATGTTGTGTCTAATGAAATTCTTTCTTAAAACACTGCAGTGAATGTGCACCTAAATCCATTTTTTTCTTCTGAAACTCATTGCAAACTGAACTTCTAGCATTGCTTGTGCTAGACTTGCAACAAACACCCTTGACACGTTTTACTATATTCAACATCTCAGAAGTTTCATTTTAGTTTAGGTGTTTTTCAACCCACCACAACATGGTCAACAAGTCAGTACAATATTTTCATCATGCTTATTACCAGTAGCCTTTAGGTTAGGCCAATTACGGTTGACTGGTGAGCTACGCTATTGAGGCTGAAACCGGTGTACTTCGTTTAACGCTGAAAAAAGTTTTGGCAATGCCTTAATGTTAATTAACATCAAAATTTTGCTATAATCATCTAACAAATATCTTTCAAAAATGAAATATGTTTCATCTACAAAAAGACGGACTGCCTCATAATAAAAGAATACAACCATGCTCATCTTCATACACTTCCTACCAACAGGTTGCTTTTTGCTTGTAATGAATCCTATCTTCCATCTCAAAGTTAGGATCCCGAGCGGTAGGGAGTATTGCGTTTTACCTAGAGATATTGGAAAACTTTTGTTAATATGATTATTGTAATTTTTCCCGGTACAACTATTATTCCATTTCATTTTTTGAATGGCCACAGTATATTTCATTTCGATAATCCGGATCCGGTTGAAAAGGAAACGATATCCAATCCAAATCCAAAAAAATCCCCAATATCCTACCGGATTGGACTCCGACCACTTTGCTAAGCACTGATATAGATTAAGGGACGGCTACTGTACCGAAAATAGCAAGGGACACGATGTCAGAGATGGGGTTATCCGCTGTTACCAAATGCGCAAAATTTCTTCCTACTCAACCCATCAGACAGTTCAGCCTTTAGAATAAAGAGGAAATATTTGTGTCTTGTATACCTGCAAAGAAAAAACTCTTGTACAACCCAGGGTGACCCAAAAAGATGCGTACCCATATTTTGTTCGATAAAAAACCCATTTTTTAACGAATGTCTTTTCTGTTGCAGGATGTGATAGGTGAATCTATGGATGA
>Ga0210059_1015808_pt1 | contig 10959 bp, 7 predicted proteins | sample Ectturendosymbi2_FD_188042 | JGI IMG/M metagenome (GOLD analysis project Ga0210059, IMG submission 188042) | Ecteinascidia turbinata endosymbiont from Florida, USA - Sample 2 (SPAdes) (version 2) | ecosystem: Host-associated > Tunicates > Ascidians > Unclassified | place: Key West, Florida... | reverse complement strand
CCCTTCTCTCTTTTCAAGATGCAACACTCTGTGTGAATTTAGGCGAAGCCAGGCCTCGAGTTCAACGCATTCCCACATGTGCTTGCGTGCGTTCCGAACCAACCACTTTCGGAACAGCATCTTCACCATTGCAGAGGATTCGGCGGCACGATAAAGCACCACGCTAAAGGGAGCTCCCAGCAACTTTCGTGCCACCGCGGATGTTATAGCCTACTTTGCGTGCTGCATATAGTGCCACCGCGCTGCTACAGCCAATAACCAGCTTGAGGCACCTGGGGCGGCAAAGAGTTTTCTGAGAGGCCCAAAATTTTTAAACTATGACCAATAGTTTTAAACTATTCCCAAAACATTTTCCTGGGGGGCTTTTCATTTTCCAGAAGGGCGAAGCTCCCTTGCTCCCCCCTTGTTACGGGTCTAGGTTTCACTTGAAACAAAGATCAACATAACATTTTTCAAAATTTTAATTAATCCATTAAAATTTCGTGCGAGACTTTGATTGTTCGGTTTGTTCCCCAACCCTGGTTGCGGGCCTTATTCAATTTACACGTGCATTAAACTCTGTGAAAAACAGTTTTGATCTTTTATTGCTTTACCATTATCTTGAGTACTGTACACAGAGCGCTGAACTTGCATTGATGGGCACTCTATGAGCGTTTCTGCCGTCTGTGTTTCATTTATATGTACATGCAGTGTAAAATAACTTTTCCTGTATCATAACTGTTCAATAGCTTTTATTTCAGGTAACGTTTTTCCTTTAACATCTTTTTTCAAAAAAACATTTCAACGTTAGGTTTTTCCAAATACATCCTATGTCAGTAAAACAACACCAAAAACTTTTTTTAAGTGCAGAAAAAGGAGCTGCAGCGGGTAGCGGTAGCTCGCTACTATTTTTATTCAGTAACGCGTGCGGTAGCGCCGCTATTGAATTTGAGAAGTAGCGGGAGTGGGAGCGACGCTATTAATAAAGTAGCAGCCGCCCATCTCGTTTTGTTTTGTATTTAGCCAGTGTTGCTTTCGGTGCTTTCGGATACGGACAAATATTGGATACTAAATTTCAGAAATTTCCGGATAAGGATTGGATATTGATGTGCAAAAATTTTTCGGATTTGAGTTCAGGAGTCAAAAAATCTATATCCGCTCACCTCTGTCAGCCAGAGATGAGCGGACTGTGAAATTTTTCAGTCCGAGTCCAGTCCTGATCCGAAAAAATTGAATCCGAATCAGTCCTGATCCGCAAATTTTTGAAAATCATCAGTCCGATCCATTCCTAATCCGCCAATGTAAAATCATTCATTTTTCTTTTGCCTCATGAGACAAAAGAACTGCTGGAGCTATTTTGTCTTTAGCCAAATACGATTGATTGAAGGCAAAATAGTTTGAGCAGTGCTTTTGCCTCATGAGGAAGAATAGACACACGGCGTTTTGGTATTTCCAAAATTTAACAAGAAAGTGTCTATTTGGCATCAGAAGGAAATGCACTGCTGGTGTTATTTTGCCATTAGGATAATCCGACTGCTTGGGTTGGTCAAGTGGCAACGATGGTACACTTGGATTAGCGTAGGGTCCTTGTTACATGACCTAAATCCTTAAACCTAAAACTGAAACCTTTAAACGCAAAACCTAAACACAAAACCCAAACCCAAAATCTAAATCCAAAAACTAAACTTAAAAGCTAAACCCAAAACCTAAACCCAAAACCTAAACCCAAAACCTAAACCCAAAACCTAAACCCAAAACTTCAACCTAAACCCACAATTCAAACCTAGACCTAAAAGTTGAACTTAAAATCTAAACCGGAAACCTGATCCGTAAACATAAACCCTGAAGGCCAACCCTAATCGTCAACCTTAAACTTTTTGAAAAAGTGCATTAAAAGCATTCATATCAAAGGTGTAATCTCTACAAGTTAACCCAAAGGAAATGGTGAGAGCAGAGCCAACGAACAACCACACAGCAGGCATAGGCCCTAACCACTCAACTATGTTTACGTTGCTACTAGAACTCAACGTTATATGTGAACAAAAATGGATACAGTTCGAATTGCAAAATAGTCCCAGGAGAGTTTTTGCATATGATGGCAAATATACACTAGCATTTAGCAAAACTGTGAAATCGGATCACAACTAAAATTTTTGATATTTTTAGAATAATCACATGAAAACAACAAAAATTTTCTCAGACCGATCCAGTCCTGATACGCCAATTTTGAAAAAACTGCAATCCGATCCAGTCCTGATCCGGCCAAAATTGGCTTCAGTCCTGATCCAGTCCTGTCCGTGCTCATGTGCTCATTTCTGACCTGGAATACATCTTTTAATTGACGAATCTCGAGTCCGCTGTAAAAAGTACCGCTAGAAAAATCATGCGAATAGAAAGGGAGGCTCAACTTACGTAATTTTTCGTTGGCCTAAGTGGATGGTTTTGCCACCGACGTGATTTTTGTGTATTTTTTGCACATCTATTGGCAAAAAGAATGATAAGCTACCCCACTGTATATTGGAATTTTCTGATGGGCACTCACGGTTCGCGCGCGACAATATGACACATTTGTCAGATGATGGTTTAATGGTACGCTTTAGGTCACTAGGTGACCTAGTTACCTTAGCTTAGGTTTAGGTTAGCCTTAGGTTCCGATTAGGGTTAGATTAGGGCTACGGTTTGGGTTAAGGTTAGGGTTGGGTTAGGGTTTATCTTTTACATTTACTTCGTTTTTACTAAGCCTACTGCACTCTCGTCATGCGTTACTGTCATGTTACAGAAGGCGGTCGAATAAGACTTTAAATTTAAAGATCTGCAGGCGGTTCTATAGCCACTGCCTTTTTGAAAAGTTTACAAAGTTAGTTTAGGGGTTAGTAGATTTAAGACATAGTTTCTCAACTGAGATCATAGACTCCCTTTGGGTGCCATGAGATGAGATAAGCAGAGGCTTTTAGTTACTAATAAGCTCTACCGTAATATTGCAAAACCCAAGTGTAGGCCTAACAATATAATTTTAATTATATACCACTTGAAAGGGGAATGGGGGCCGCAAACCATATGAAAGGCTGAGAACCACTGGTTTAGGGTCAGTGTTACAGTTTGGGTTAGTTTTAGGTTTAGGGTTTAACTTTATGTTTGGTACATTTCTAGCAAGCTTACTGCATTCTCGTCATGTGTTACTGTCATGTTGATGTCACAGGTGGTGGTGGAATAAGGTTTCAAATATGAAAATCCACAGACAGTTATATCAATTTATGGCCAATTGTTGCTGGCCTCTTCTTACTTTCAATCACCATCCCCCTCACATTTCCATTCTTGATAACAAGCTCTAATGGGACCAAAATTTATGTTTAAACAGTTGTGAAAATATAAAAAATTGAAGATCGTAACCTTTTAGCATTAAGTGTTTGGGGGAAAATTGTATTAGATTGCAATGACAAATATTTGTTTCAATTGTATTTTTACCTTTATTCGTTGTGTAATAAGGTATTTTTCTACTCCAGTTTTGTCATCACACATCTGTTAACAATATCTATGCTGACGAACATCTGTTTATTGTATCTTACTCATCCGTCGCCTACAACTTGACAGTAATGCTAAAAAACAGACAGCGAATGTGCAGTACACTGCACTACACTTGTAGAAACGTACTAAAACTTAACTTAACACTTTAACCTAAACCCTAAAGATAAACCTAAACCCCATACTTAACCCTTAAACCTAAAGGAAGTAGATACAGAACCACCCATAGATCTCCTTATTTCAAAACTTTTTCCACCATACCACCTCGGATGACATGGTTCAAGTTTATTACTTAAATTGCGTCGACCTGGTAGCATAATGAATACGTCTAGAGCAGGGGTTCCCAACATTTCTCTTACCACGTACCCCTACAGCATTTCAACAGATAAGCATGTACCCCTTCAGAATTTCAAACAATGAACATGTACCCCTAAAATTTCTCTTGACAAAATATTTTATGATTATTCGTGGATAAATATAAGAATGTATATGTATTGACTTTTGAAAATAATATTAACTGATATATGAAAATATTTGGAAATAAATAATATGCAAATATATTTTTATCTTCTATTGATAACCTTAACCCTTTAACGGCCGCGATTGGCCGGCCCTTTTTTGGCCAAAAATCGCCAGCCACTAGAGAGCTGTTGAAACCCTCTACGGATTCTGCAAGTCTTCTAGTTGAGATAAAAAAAAACGTTTTTCGTTTTCGATTTAGCGTTTTCTGGAGGTGACGTCACAATGAGGGCATGTTTTCAAATTTTTGGCCACCTTTACCTGACCCTGGGCCCTAACCCATTGAACCATTCTTTTGAATCAAATTTTCTTGAAAAATAGGCTAAAATCTGCGTCTATAAAGCCCTTGATTGACCTGCTAGCATATCTGTAGCCAGAATTATGGGTTAAAAACCCAGTTTTTGGAAAAAATCAAAAGGTTTCAAAAAAGGCATATTTTTCTCTTTCAGGGAAAACTTTGGCCAGCTATAACTCGGTAGCAGATTGAGCTAAAGAGCTGTTCGAACCCGGTAATGACTAGTGGCGTCGTGTAGTTTAAAACAAAAAAAAATTTTTAAACGTGGGTGGGGGTTTTGGGCTACTGGGATCATGACAGGAGAATGTTTTCGTTAATTTTATGACATCATCTGATACAACGCGCCAATATTTTGGCTTGCAATATATTTGGTTTCTAAGCGAGAATACGCATTTTTAGAGCCCTTGATTGAGTTTCTAGCGTTTCTGGTTCAAAAGTTATGCCAAAATATTCCAAATATGACAGGAAACTCCCAGAGGATTAGTGGGGATTTCCCTAATTAATATTCTACCATTTTTGCCATAACTTATCAACTAGAAATGCTAGAATGTTCATCAAACCCTGTCAAAGCTCGTCGTGGTATAGCCTAGAATGCATTTAAATCTCGTGTGGTTTCGCGCCAGTGATTCAGCTTGATTTTGAACTCACACGGGACATTGATGTCATGGATTGTTTTGACAGACCTGTCAAAACATCCTGTGGTTTTGTAAACATGGCCAGAAAGGCCGAAATCGCACAGTGAAAATTGTTTTTTTCAGTCTAAACTACAAGTCTTTCCCGATTCAAAGCGGATTTGAACAGCTCTCTAGCTCGATCCGCTGACGAGTGTTGTCTATATAGAGAAGGGGTGTGTTCCAACCCAAATTGGGGTTTGTGGGTGCAGAAATTTTTACCAATTTTTGTTTTTTTATCCATAATTTTGGCTATGGATATGCTAGAAAGCCAGTCAAGGGCTCTAAAGACGTGGATTTTTGCCTAGTTTCCAAAAAAAACTTGAGCCAAAAGAATGGTTCAATGGGTTGGGGCCTAGGGCCAGGTAAAAGTGGCCAAAAAAATGCAAAAGCACTCCCACTTGTAACGTTCCCCCCAGCAAACGCCAAACCAAAAACAAATATTTGTTTTTTTCTATGTCAACTAGAAGACTTGCTAAATCCATAGAGGGTTTGAACAGCTCTCTAGCGTCTAGCGATTTATGGCCAAAAAAGTCGTTAAAGGATTAAATGTACCCCTTCGGATAGGCAAATGTACCCCAAGTTAGGAACCCCTGGTCTAAAGTCCTCCCATGCCAATGGTTGTGGGTTTGCCTCTCATCTTGGCGCCTTGTGTTTTTGTAATAGTGACTGCTTACACATTTTAATTCGTGGGACTAGTTTTTCTTTTGGCAGTGTCTATTTTGCCGAAAAGATGTCAGCAGCAACCGGCTTGGCAGAAACGAAGTAAACACAAAAGATAAGCCCTAAAGCTAACCTTTACCCCAAAGCCTAATGCTAACCCCTAACCTTAGTGCTAAGCCCTAACCTTAGTGCTAACTCTAATGCTAACCCCTAACACTAACCCCTACCGAACGGTAACCGTAACGCAAAAACCATATACCAAAATCTATACCCTAAACAAACCGTGAAGCAAAACGTTCAACTTAACCCTTAAACTGTAAATCTGAACAGAAAGTACAACCAAAATGAAAGGCGCCATGCTGAGAGCTGAACCTTCGCGCAGCAGATGTAGCGCCATGCTGAGAGCTTCGCGCAGCAGATGTAGATGCTTTTTTGGCTATTTGGGTATAGCCAGTACTACTTAGACTTGCCTTGCCAAGAACATTTTAGTCCAGTGTTTTTGAACTTATTTTAATTGCATCTCTTGTTGTGTTAGTCATTGATAGCTTATGTGTGCCTCACCTAATGATTCACTAACCATCAAACAAAAGAAAAATCACAGTTCATATGCCATTATCATGCTTTTCAACAAAATGATGTTGCCATGCTTGTTGTGGCCTTGTGCCCCTTTTGCAAACCTTTCATGCTCCCTAAGGAGGCATGCTTCTTAGTTTGTCAACCCAGTTGGGGTTCTAGTCACTTGGCCAAACCAACATAGCTGATATCTCTCTATTTGGAGAACTGGCTTGACCATGCGCACTCTATGGGGCTTTTGAATTTGGCAGTTGCACACTTTGTTTTGAATTTTTGTGCCATGAACTTTTCACATCTCTCTGCTGCTTGTACTTAATATCTCTTAAGTCATTGCCTAACATTCATTAACACAGATAGAAGGATCACAAGAAAGACCGATGGCATATTATGGTTCTTAGTTTAGCAGTTTTATGTATTTTTTAGCAAGTCATTTGTTGACCTTGAAGCATTCATTCATACTCCCATTTGTTGTGCATATAAATTATTATCATGTTGAAATGTTTAGCATTAATTAATCTTGAAAACTGCTGCTATTAAAACATGTTTAATGCTCATTAGTGTAACAAATTTTTAAGCAAGAAAATATTGATGCAAACATTTTTGGTAGTGTCTATTTTGCCACCAGCAGCAAAAACTTTGCTGGGACTACTTTGCCATTCAAACCATATCAAGCCTTGTCCACATATAACGCTAATTTCGTGACACTCTAGCAGTGGAGTGAATCTGGTCAAGAGGAAGTGTCTGTGTGTGTGGTCGTCAGTTTTGCTCTCAGCATTGTTATTGCTTTGACTTTGCTAGTAGGCAGCAGGGTTGATTTTAAATCAGTGATTTAAATCTTGATATAAATCAAGCAAAAAAATCATCGGCAGTTTTCAAACTTTGTGTGATTTCTATGATACAGTTAATTAGCATTATAGTAGGTTTTCACTTATACAGTAGTCCCCACTTATTAAGCCCACCTCAGGGCTAGAAGATTTTGGGCTTATTGAGCTGGTGGGTCTATTAACCGGACCACACATTTTTGCCTCGCATGTGCTTTGCATGTCTTTTCGCCATTTTGAAAACAAATTCTACAAAACACTAGCTGTTTTGCCTCTAAATTACAGGATTAAAAAAAACAATATGTGATGAAACAGTTGCATTAAGAACTAGTCAGCAGTGCAACGAAGTGTGAAACTGTCCAAAGCAAGATTGTGAGTTGTGATGTTTTTCTACCAATTTTAAAGACATGAGTTCAAAATTTGGGTTTATCAAGCAAGGTTTTAGGTTTATAAAGCAGTCCAAGAATAAATGGAGTAATTATGGACTGGATAATTTTGGGCTTATTATGCAGGTGGGTTTATTAACCGTGGGCTTAATTAGCAGCAGGGACTTCTGTATTAGTATAGAAGACGAGTTTTTCCTACAACACAAGCTAAAAGCAATTATAAGTTTATCAATCATAGCTTCTGTGAGGTCACAGATTCTGTTAACCTACTGTAAATATGACATGTGGGTTGAAATTACCAACCTTTGCGAACGCAGAAGTCAGAACTATTTGAATGCTGTAAGTTTGAACATTGTAGACTGGCATAAAGATAATTTTATTTTTCGTTCATTTTGAGTCATAGACCAAATTTTTTTAAATGAATGAAAAAACTTTAGTCAATTCAGTCACAATGTCTGAAAGTATGGACTAGTGAATAGCGAATGGCCAATATAAGTTTTTTGGAGCCGATGCTGATATATAAGCCATTCAAGGGCCAATAGCCGATACTGATATTTCCAAAATTTTTAGTCTTGTTTTCATTATCAAAAATAGAATACATTCTATGCATTGGCTTTTTTTAAAAAACTTTAAAAATCGGGACTTATGAGCTACATTTTTCAAATTGTAGCAATTTTAATATTTTGCTATGATTTTTAATTAATCTGATTAACTTGCTAGCATAGTGTACAGTGTCTGCAATGAATAAACAGAGTGCCATGAATAAAAAAGAATGCTAAAAATAATGAAACAATAAGAATAGAACATTCAATGAAACAGAACTGCTTATAGTACTTATACCAAAAAAAGCAAAAACAGTGCTTGAAAGTTGAAAGATGGTGAACAATGAAAAGGAAGTACAAAATGGAGCAACAAGGTAATGAGGTTAAAATTAGTACAATACTGTATACAATTAATCTTTGCCAAGAAAAATGAAAAATTTTCCTAAAGAGCAGTAACCTTTTGGTCTATGATAGTGTGTTTGTTGACAGTTACAGTACTGCATAACTCGTGTGAAATTTTGATCTTGCATATATGTCACAAATCAGCCTTGTAGACTATTCTGCAACTCAGTGGGTTTTTAATTTGAAAACTCAATCCAAGTCTTAAAGGATCAAGTTTGGAATTTTGATGTCATGTAACATTAAATAACCACATGTCCTTAAAAAAGCAAACTAACTGCATTAGTTTCTGTAGCTGAAGTACTGGCACCAATGCTAGCAGGTGTGTTTTTATAAACAAGCAGACAAGATGAACCATGGAGCACTCGTTAGGTGTCGCATCCAAAACAAAATCATCTACATCCTAACCTAAATGAAATTATTTATATTATGCAGCATTAGGCTATAAACAATTACCACCCATCCACCAGAAGTAAATTCCATAAGAACAAGTCATAATGATATGTGTGAAATTATGCATCCGATGATTATGCAATTATGCCCTGGTAGTGATTTTGCGATGGTTATGCAATAATGCCCCTGATCCAATCACAAACATAAGCTTGCATAAGCTGAGTTGTCGTAAACAGTGCTTTTTCTGGTCATGTTAACAATGGACAACAGAAATTGTGAAGCAACAATTAATACCGACCACCGTGCTGTTATCGGACTAATTGGCCAATCATCGCTTCAACGAATTTGTGAAATGCTGGTGTAGTGCTTCCGTAACTTGTGTGCCACGTCCACAAACCAACATGTTGCAACAGCTTGGATATTGATATCACAATTATCATTTATGTGCCTCATGGAAAATGCCGATTAACTTAATCCAGCAACAGGACATTTCAGCTTGCATACAGTATAAACCAGCACGCTAATAGCCTAACACATCAAGTTAAGAAAAGTAAAATTCTTTCAAGACGTTATGTGCAGCTGCTTCACAGTGACAGTTGGCATCACTAATGAGTAAAGATGGCATTTATAATCATATTTGTAATGCCACAAATGTTGCTTAACATGTTTGCTGTCGGTTTACAAATGTATCATACTTGGAAATCGGGGAAAAACCGGGGATATTTCGGTTGACTTACCAACTGCATAGCTGCTCAGCCGGTTGTACTAGAGAGCTGTTCAAACCCTCAAAACTCGGCAAGTCTTTGAGTTTACAATGAAAAAAAAAATTTGTTTTGGATTTTTTGTGAGTGACGTCGTAAGTAAGGTCGGTTTTTAGCCATTTTTGACTGCTGGTATCTGACTTGGGCCCAACTGCTAGACAGATGTAATTGGCTCAAGTTTTCAATGGACACTAGGTAAGAATCCGAGTCTTTTGAGACCTTGATCGACTTTCTAGCAGTTCTGGTTCAAAAGTTATGGCCTAGAATAAACAATGATTAATTACCTAATTATGGGATTAATTTTGTTGTTTTTAGGTCATAACTTCGGAACCCGAAACCCCAGCAAGTTATCCAAAGTATCAAAACACTTGGATTTTAGCCTAGTTTCCAATAAACACTTGAGCGAAATACTACCATCTGGTGGTTTGGACCAAGGGCCAAAAGAACTCCCTTCAGTCTAATAACAAACAGAATGTACTCGCGTACCACCTGGAAGACCTTCGCGTACCACAGGTTGGGGACCACTGGTCTAGACCCTGCTACCACATGCAAGACTGCAGGTATTATTTACGACCTCGCAGGCCACATGCGTCCCGCATGTTTGAGACCCTTGACCTACATCTTTGATGGAATTTAGACGCAACTTTCACTATATGCCTCTGAGGCCAATATTTGGGTTTCACCGATATGTCGGTATCGGCCGAAACGGCCAATTTTACCAGCCTTAGTAGATGTTGAGAAAATAGTGTTATATTCCCCACGCACCCAGACAACTTGCACAAGAAAGCACAACAAATCAAGTCAACACAGTTACCTTACAGCAACGCTAGCAGGTGCATTTTCATAAACAAACAGACAAAATGAACCTGGAGCACACGTCAGCCATCGCAGCTGAAACAAAAGCATCATCGGGAAGTTTTGCAGTGTGTGGAGCTTATTTATCTAGACCAGTGTTTCCCAACCTTTTTCATCCCCGTACCATTTCGAGGTTTTATGCTGTGCTCGCGTACCACCTACATAAGTTATTAGCGCTGAAGGCTGTCAAAAAATTTCCCCACCTTTTATGATGTCATAATCACGTATTTGACCTATGCGAGGTGTAATAACAAATTCTATTAAACTAGGTAGCATCAGCCAGGGTTGATGGGATGCATGGAATTTATTTATTTAATGCGATGACTGCATTTCTTTATTTTCCATTAGCTGGTCGATGTGTGGCATACATTTGCTCACAGCGCATCGAAAGTCATGCATGGGCGCAACAATTCGGTTTCGTTTCTTCGACTTGATAGTCATCAGGGCTGAAAATCCTTGCCCGCACTCCCACGTAGAAGGGAAAATTAGCAAAATTAGCAGCTGGGGAATAGCGTGAAAAGCTAGCGTCAAGTACAAGGAGGCCATGCTAAGCCAGAAGTTTATTGGAGAACAATCTTTG
>Ga0210059_1015807_pt1 | contig 10960 bp, 11 predicted proteins | sample Ectturendosymbi2_FD_188042 | JGI IMG/M metagenome (GOLD analysis project Ga0210059, IMG submission 188042) | Ecteinascidia turbinata endosymbiont from Florida, USA - Sample 2 (SPAdes) (version 2) | ecosystem: Host-associated > Tunicates > Ascidians > Unclassified | place: Key West, Florida... | reverse complement strand
TTAAGAAACTCCTTCCATGGCCACTAGTATCCGATAAAATAGGCCAAACACAATGCCCCAGTCCAGAGACTAAGAAAGAGTACCTTATAGTTAGTCCCAGGCGCGCAACCAGGGGGGCATTTGGGGCATTTGTCCCACCCGAAATTTCCACAACATTGCATAGCAGTTTGGACATTTGTAGAAACTTTCAAAGAATAAAAATAAAATTTTATATTCTAATCATTTATAAGAAATCTTATTGGAATTTTTCTTTCTCCTACTGGTAAATTATGTCCTTACAAGATTTATCTTCAGACAGGTTATATGATCGAAAATTTCGTAGATGATTGGTATTTAACCACAAAAATGTTGGAAGTGTCAAAACTTGGGAGATAGTTTAAAATGTTCGTATTTTTAGGGCATTTTTTATCTATTTGTTCGTGTACTATTTTTTGTTAGAAAGGCCTCAATTTGCCCTCATGAAACTTTATAACATTAGGGTACTGTTAAACCGCGCAAATTGCTGAAACTTTTAAACTGAGAAGAGAAATCTTGACATAGCAGTTAGTGCCTCGTCAAACCGCTTGTTCTTCTACGACTTTTTGATTATTTTTGTCATGGGCAAAGCGGATCACCATAATTAACCTCGTACATTTCTTTAAAAAAAACGTTGTTGAGCTGCATTTTCGCTTCGAAACCTGACAGTTTTTAACTAAATTTAGGTTGAGGACTGTTTCACGTTTTAGTGTCTTTCTGGGTTGATCCCAGCACCACGCCTTGGGAAAAGGGTTTAGCAAAGTGTCATATGAATGCTAGTCAAATGTTGCACCCAACTACCTACTAGACCACTCTGGCTCCAAATGACGCTTTATCAGACCTTAACTTTTGCAACCAATGCAAGCCCTGAAAGCTCATAGCCTTAAACGTGCTTCTAAAAACTTTCACACAACTCATGGATGCCAGGAACAAGACACCTGATCCGTTTTGCCCGAAATGGTAGCATTCAAAGATCCCCTCACTCTTGACATAGGCTATCTTTCAAGTTTGGAATCTGCATTTGTGATAGAAATTCAAGCACATGCTAGAAGAATAGGTTCTAGTACGAATTTGCTAAAACAAGACGAAAATTAGGCAGGTTTATTACTGTAGTAGCCTATGCATCTGTCGCACTAAAGAAGGGGAGTGCAACATTTATTGTCGGTGGACCATATAACCAACTTCAGACATCTAGGTGGGCCACACGAAAAATTTGGTTTTTAACATGAACTGTCAGATTAAGATTTTTATGCATGATGGGGAAAATCAGAGTGTTGGCAAGGGCCACACTAAATGGCATGGCGGGCCGGATTGTGGTCCGCGGGCCGCCTGTTGCACACCCCTGCACTAAAGCCATGACTACACTAATTGAGTACGTCACCAGGTGTTTGTATGAGAATACTAAGTTTTACTCTGTCCTGATTGTTCGGTCTACATCTTGATTAAAACTGAAAAGTTCTCATTTTCGGAAATGTTGCGAAGAAAACTTTTATCTGTGTGTCAGGCTTATGCAGAATCATATGGAAATATTTTCAACTGCCGCAAAACTGTTTGTATGACGTTTAAGGCTGAGTGCAAAAAGCACAGTCACCACATTATTGACACATGGGTGGTGTAGCAGAGCAAAACATTGTCTACTACATCTGAAAGAAATCAATCTCAGAATGTGTCCAAGCAAGAGTCTTAAAGGCATTAAAAGACTGGGCTGTAGAAGCCTCAAACCAGAAAGTCCGAAGTCAATGAAGTATGAAAAACGTAATGGACACGCCCTACCTTCAACAACAACCGGATTGGAAGTTTACAAACTAACATGGTGGTGTTTCACAGGAAATGTACATACCTTTAGGGACTTTATAGGGACTTTCCAAACAAAAATAGAACCTATATAAAGAGAAATGTATAAATAAGCCTGATTCGCAGGCCCAAGTTCAGAGTGGTGCTAGATTACCTGAAAGACTTGTCCTTTCCTGACGGCTCCACTCTCCTTCGGTTGTATCAAGCCATTTTGGTTTGTGCAACAGAAGTAAAAATGAAGCTCTGGCTTGCAATACCCTGAGGCTCGGAAGGAGTATTGTGAGTGCTATGAAACGGACAGTGCCGCACAGTCCCTCCTCACAGCTTGAGTCTTCACCCTAAAAATGAAGTTAGATTCATTTTTAGTTAAATAGAAGTGGCTTGTCCCAACGAAACTCTGCCACTCTGTTTCACAAAATGGCTTGTCCGAGATAACCGTTGACAAAATATTTTATTAAGTAATTTAACCTAACAAATCCCTGTCACATTGAACCATAAGTTCTAAATGACAAATTTGGACAAAACTTAAAGTAACTACCCCCAATAAAACTCTGTCAAACTGTAGAATAAATAGATATTGTCAGGACAAAGTTCTATTACATGAAATTACAAATTTGAAGTGATATAATTGACATTAAATAAATTACCATTAATGTTAAAAGACTTGCAAGTCAGTAGACTTTGCCTGATCACCAAATTAGGAAATATCTAAAGTTCTGACGTATTGAATCGTCATATCCCGTCTAAGGCAAACGGCTAAAACAGGAAACGAGAGCTCTAATAAGGAGACTCCATAAAAACCTTGCTTCCAATCGGAAAGCATGCAGTTGACTATAGGACTAGACAGGAGTAACTTCTTTAAGTTGCTAGGTATGATGATGTTGCTGATTACAAAGCGTGCCTTCGTATTCTGTGTCTGTTGAAATGATTTGAGAGAAAATGTGCAAACTGTAAAGGACTTTTATTGGTAAGTGTTACTACCTAATGATGTGACAATGTTATCTTGTACAATAAAATATATTTGAACAATTTAAACTTGTACTGAGTTTATATGCTGCTTCAAATAAGGAAGTTGTCAGAAGCCATAGGGAGATCAAACAGGCATTGACCTGCTAATATCGTCCTTGGTGTAACTGCTAAGGCGAACCCACGGATTAGCTATAGTTACATCTAAATGTTGCCTTTTGATTTCTAATATAGACCAAAAGATTAGTACATTAAATGGCGCCCAACATTTTTATTGGAAGTTTAATTACTTCTGATAAAGTTTTTTTTTTGCATAAGCTTCTGACACCTCTCTTAAAATACTATTCAAATCGTTTTAAATGATTTTTTTCAAAATTATGGCAAGTACATAAATTAGTGCTCAACGTGTTTATTGGAAACTCTTACAACTTCTGATAATGATTTCACGGCTTCTCATGCCTCATCTTAATTTTATCTGTGCTTTCATACATAATTATAGAACATACATAACTCAGTGTTTAATGCGATTCCTTTAAATTCCAATCGCCTCTCCCACAATTTTTAATGCCTCTTCTACTTCCTTCAAATCTAGGCTTAACTTGCATTCTGTTTTATTTCTGAGCAGTCACTTTTTCATTTCATCCTGTTAATTATCGCATTACAAATTTTTTTTCACTTATTTCAAATTTTTTATTTTTTTTTCAAAAGTCTTATCACTTCAGAAACATTTATTTTAATATTAATTTCGTTTATTTTTTTCCAATTTAATTTCTTTATTACATTTTATTTCCAAGCTATATTTATGAAATTTTTTTTTTTTGACATTTATATGACATTTTTCTTTTCAACATTCATTAATTTCAACCAATTTCATTTTTTTTCACAAGACTACATCAAAAATATTTATGTTACTTTTTTACCTCAGTTACAGTTTGTCACGTTCTTTTTAAACATATATTTCCGTATATTTTTATACGTTCCAATATTTCTAAAACCAATTCCTTATTTCAAAAACTTCATTTCATTTCTAATTTTCCTTCTGAAACTTAAATTATATTGCAAACCATTTTCCAGTAAGGCGTTTTTTTTTCATCTTTAGTCTCTTACCTAGTATAAAGACACATTCTCATTTTATTTTTTTAGAATAGTCTGCTCTCGGATCATTCCTTCAGCGCGGAAGCGGAGGGCCTTTCTGTGATCAGCAGCACTTGCAGGTTATGTTTGCATTCAAATTAATAATTGTTTGTAACGATATCCTTACTCAAAGCTTTTTTATAAAATATTAACTTAATCCAGCACAATTGCTACTTCCCCTGACAGACAGCCTTGCAGAAAGTATCTGTTTTTCAAGTAGAGCGTAAACAATAATGTCCTTATTGACAGTCTTAGAAATTGCATTTTTAATACTCCTGGTAAACAATGGAGTCTGCTGAAATTAATACAGTAACTTCCCCAGTCTCATCGACGTTATCACCACTTCAGTCGCTTCTAAAAGAAGTCTTCGCTAGTGCAACAAAAAACAACTGGGATCACATTTTGCCTCCGCCTAATAAAATACAGCAGATCAAACAACTGATCATTAAATTTCACGCATGCAGAAAATATATTGATCCGACCAGGATCTGGGAATTGGATGACGACTCTTTTCTGATTCGAATTGAAAATGTTTATCCTACCACTTATTTTGTTAGATGTACCCTGAAACAAGCCATTCATTTGGACATTTCACAAATTCCCCTCATACCCTATATCACCTCATCTATGTCTGATTTAGACAAGGAAATTCTACGGATCAACAATGTTTTTACAAAATTTGCGGATGCCTCCCCATTCATTTTTGAAGTTCAAATTAATGTTACGAGGAGTAACACAAGCTCTAGTCGAGCATACATTTATCAAAAAAACATAGTTGAAATCCTTCTTGCACATGCATCTTTGGTACCTAAGTCTACCTACACGAAACGCACTTAAGAAATACTATGCAGCTCTGTGTGACAAAAATTCTGACCAAGAAAACTCTAGCCCAGAAGTTGCTCTGAAGGTATATATATATATATATATATATGTACGTATATAAATAATTTTTTATGTTATACAATCTTTTTAATAATTATTTTTTCATGATCAATATTCTTCAAAAGCCCACACAAATTGCAAGAAATATTTTTCTCTATTTTTTTCGCACAGGAGACGTCTAACATTTTTAAAAAAATTATAAATACTTTATCTTTTCATTTTCTGATAAATATTTATTTGATAATGGATCATATTGAATGCTCTCCAATTTCCTCTGAACCACCAAGGAAAATCGCTAAGCTGGATCCCCAATTAGACCTACAAAGGAAAGACGGACGAGTTCCGACTTCTTCACCTAAACCAAATATAGTACAAAGAATTAAATACGTGCTAGCAGCTGAAAATTCTCGTCACCATGAAAAACTACAAAAGAAATACTATCAATTTGCTTAGAATCTTACTGTCTTTAATTTTGAGTATGCTGAGGTTCTGGTGGTCAATGCACCCCTCAATGAAATATGTAATTGGCAGCCTACTCCCATTCCGTATCTCTGCCTTTCAGTCAAAAATATTGCTGAACAGCGCAAAACTCTCAATAGAATATGGAAATATTTTCAACTGCAGCAAAACTGTTTGTATGACGTTTAAGGCTGAGTGCAAAAAGCACAGTCACACCATTATTGACACATGGGTGGTAAAAATCTAATCTGTTAACCACTATAAATATCTGGGAGCTGTACTGAATACTGAGCTCTCAGATGACAAAGACATTCAGAGACAACTGCGATAAAAATATTGTGCAGCAAACAAGCTGCCAGCCTCTTTTTCCCGATATTCAAATACAGTTAAACATGTACTTTTTCGTTCATTTTGTACGTCCATGTATGCGTCACAATTATGGTGGAATTTCACAATGTCATGCATGCAAAGATTGCGTGTGGCCAATAATTTTGGATGCAGAGCTCTATGCAACCTGCCCTGGAGACCGAGTGTTAATAGTCATGACTCAACAGGTTCAATGTAACATTCCTACATTTGAGGCATTATTAAGAATAAATATGCACTTGTTTCTCGAAAGATGCAGAAGGTCTAATAATGTAATGGTTGCCTGCTTCGACGCAGTCAGATTGTTTATATTCTTCCTTATTCTTTGAACACTATACAAACGCATTTTACTTTGTGACTGAGGGCTCGGACATTGCAGTGTTTGTTCGTTTGAGGGTGTGCATATCACAATGCATTCGTACTTTAGCTAGACTTGACCAGTTCAGGAATTAGCGTCCCACTCTGCAGTAGTGCTGTACCAAGTGAACAAATAGTGTTAAGAATGCCTCTGTAAACTTCAGGCTCGGCCTCCAACGCCGTTAAAAAACGTTCTGTTAAGTAAGCTTCTGTAGCATGGTGTCAAGCGAAATTTCTGACCTATTATTTTTTGTCAGTTATTTTGCTTCTCAGAGTAAAGGAATAAGCTAAAGTTTGGCGATTACTTTTTTCATGTGTGTTGTGCAAATTAAAACTTTTTGGTTAGATTTCAGATACCCACAACAAGCTACAGTACGGGAATAAGTAAAACCAATGAAAAATATTGGACTTAATTTTACACTTCAATTATTTTTCTTTTTCTAACCGTAACATAAACTCTAACCAGACGCGCTTAACTAAACACCAAATCCTAAGCCCTAATCATCAGTTTTCTCAGCGTATTTGGTATGTTGAATGCTGCTCTGTGCATGCGCATATGGCGTGAAGTCAGAAATTTCGCAAATCAGAAATTTCGCTTGACACCGGTGATTCAGCCTCCAACGCTGATGTAAAACGTTCTGTTTAGTCTGTTTTAATTAACCAGCATTGTGCACAATGCGTGTGTTTGTACTATGGACTTCGTGTTTGCGGGCAAAAATACATTATTATTATTATATGTGACCGTTTGCGAAAAACTTGCACCACGGTTGAATAACCACGATGACGTTGTCGAATGAAATTTCATGGAAATTGCCCCCCTCAGAAATGAAGACCTGGTTGCGCCCCTGGTTAGTCCTCGAAACATCAGTAGTTAGTATCGTTGGTGTACCAGTTGAACAAAACACGTGTTGAGTTCGCGTTGTATCCTCAACATGAAACGTCTCCTGACTCGGAAAAACAACCCGTTCATGATTTCAAGCAAGTTTAGAAAGCAACTTGGAAGTTTGTCGATAATCTCATTGAATAGCAAAGACAAAGAAGGAGCATTGGAACACCAAGGGTCGCATCATCAACTGAACTGGGTTCCAGGAGAGTGAGGTTGGAGCAGGGCAACAACTAAAAACACTTGGTTTACAGGGACTTTGTGTTGTGTATTTATTTGAACTATTGTGTATTTATACTCCGCATGTAATCGCAAGTCACAATTAGGAAGAGAGTAACCCGAAACATTATAGAAATTATTTACATTAACAATCCGTACAAATTTATAAACGATATTCACAATTCAAACGGATAAAAACGAACCACAACGGAAAGCATTCCGGATTACGGCAAAAACGGTAGGCGGAGCTTACGGTACCGCCGGAAAAACGTTCTCGAATGTGATTGGTCGAAAACGAAGATGACGCTTCGAGACGCGAGCTATAGCCAATGGGATTCGAGAAGACCAGATCGACCGTGAATTTCCTAGCAGATGGAAATCCCCGACGAGTTAATAAAACCGGGACGATCTGAGCCAGAGAGGCAGTCTTCGTCTGACCCTCCTAAGAGAAGCAGCATGTTAAGCCATGGGTATTACCAAGCTTAACTTCCAGGTGGACCACCGGTGGTCCAGCTGTCGACAGAGAGTTCCATACATATTTGATAAAGCATTCGCTGACCTATTGGCAATACAGTTTCTACTAGTTGTTCTCATAGCAACGTGGCTCATCGGATATTTAAAAAGAAGGTCCATGAGCCAAAAAAGTTGATAACCACCCATTTATGACTATCTTGTCATAAGCGAAACACCACACGCACTACTTGAAATAAGCCAAAAGAAAGATTCAGACAAATAGAAAATGAGCAATGATGATTCTCACACAAATCTCTGCACCGTCTATGTCAGAATATCATATCAACATCAACTCATGTAGCTTAATCCTATGATGTCTGTCATCAACGAATCTGTCAAATACACCAATGAAACAGGCCCGTATCCAGCTTAGGGCACCAGCAGTGGCGAATAGTTTTCTGAGAGGACTCAAAAATTTGAAACTCTGTCCAATAGTTTTCAATTGTGCCCAACATACCTTTCCAAGGGGGCGAAAAATTTCGCAGGGGGAATACGTCCAGTGGCGTAACTACATGTTTGAGCCATGTGAGCAAAGCTTACCTGAAGGGGGCCCGCTGGTCACCCTGGAGGGGTCCATTAGCCAAAACTGAAAAAATTAAGTAATGATAGTGAATCTCTGGATGTCCACACGAGATAAAAAAAAACGAAAACACCTCAAAAAACCCAAAAAACAACAAATTAAAGAATAGTAAATATCAAAATGTTAACTAAAGGGGCTCAGTTTTTATATTTAGCTTCCCAGGGTGGCGTCTCGCCCCCTTGCCCCCCCGCCAATTACACCACTGGCTCCCCTGCGCCCCCTGTTTACGTGCCTGCAATGAAGTCATCTAAATCTAGTTTTTCAGCTCGTACCCTTTCAAATCTAAGTGCAACATTACTACTGAAATCTTTCACTGCTCAATCGTCATGGAATTTCTGAGAAATGTTTTCACCAATCGAATTTTTGAAAAACTTCTCTTGCATGAAGCGCTGGTGATGGTAAGAGTTACAGCTACCAGCAAGAATCAAACGCAGTTTTTTAAGTAGCTGAAATGAAACAAATTATTCCAGCAACACAGGCAGCTTCGGCTTCTTTCGAAGGAAATTCTTTGCCAAAGTTATTTCATGTTAAATCATTTTCACAAAATGATAAAATTTGCGAATTCTTCCAAATGTTTCTTGATAGAAATGTTTGATCTCCGGGACAAACAGCTGAAATACGCGAAATAATTGCTTCTGAATCATCACAGACAGCCCGTACAATATTCTATGAGATTGTTTGACATGCGTGGGTGGAGTTAAAACTGTAGTCACGTACCAGTTACGTAAGATGTTTCGAAGTCGTACGCAAAGCAGCAGGACGCAATACTGCAGCCGGGATAAATTCGGATAAATTAACTGAAACCAATTCTTAATGCCATCACAAACCTTTTGGCACTGGGACAAGAAACAATCTGCTGACAGTAATGTAATTCAGTTCCATCTCACACTGAAATGCACGAAAGATCAATCTTCCCGTTTCTGCGACTTTTTCTTAGCTTCGAAATGATTCTTTCAACACCACGACCGCAATCTGACTAAATTTCACGCAGAATCCGAGCAACCACTGGTGTGTGTCGTTATAAACAACTTTATTGTAGCTAACCGGCCGTCAAAAACAACAACACAGCTTATCATGCATTTGGGAAATATTGAATGCAGGCTAGAAGGTTTACAAATTATCGTTTAAAATATTGCTGGCCGAAATTTATCCACTTTATATGTCAACCAAACGAACTTAAACGGGAAATTAAGAAAAAAAATGAAAGTCCAACCAAAAATCTGGGGTGTCATGGCCCACCAGGCCTGCCCTTAGAATTGCCACTGCCCAGTATCAAGCCAAGAGATTTATATTAATTATATTGAGTTTACAGTTAACACGGTTTAATGAATTACTTTTCCAAAAATGTTTTTTTGTTTTTTCATTTTTGGTTTTTCGTATGATATTAGAAATGGTTTGCTGTAGCCTATTGTGCGGCAATTTAGTTTTTGCTAAACATCAGTATTTAACAAATTTCTCATTTTTCAGAAAATATATTTAGATTCCTTTCTATCAACAAGACAAGAAATTCTTTAAAATCTTGTATTTTCTTGCTTAGCATCAGCATGTTGTTAATATCCCTATTGAAATGAATGCGTTGCATGCTAACTACGCCCGGCAACAGCAAATGCAGTTTGGCCCAAATTGTTATGAGCTGTTGCAGCCAGACCAACAACTTTGTGACCCATGATAAGAACCGCAGCGAGGACTACCTGCGATTGGACTTAATAGTCCACTGCATACGCCATTGGTCAGATTGTGTCGGCAAGAAGTTTGAAAGCAAGCAAACACGTACAGCCACCAGCAGTTTCAACTGGCAAATGACAATACAGTTCACCAGCCGAGATCACTTTATAACAATGTTTTTATCCTCTCCAAAAGGGACCTCTATTCCTAAAGGTATTGGCTTGGGGGCCTTTCGTCTGTGCAAAATACAAAAGACTAGGAATTGCACGATGAGAAGTTTAAAGTGCCCTGTCAGTGGCGTAACTAGAGATTTGAGCCAGGGGAGGCAAAGCTTAGCTGAAGGGGGCCCACTAGCAGTGGCGTAGCTAAGGAGGGGCGGGCGGTCCGTCCCTGGCGGCACTTTTATGGGGGTTGCACTATGGGCTATGCTGTAGGCTATACACCTGTACAGGCTGTATTGAAATAAAAGTGGTTTTAATGTCGGAACACTACTCGCAGTTGAAGGACATTTGTGATTTTAAGTAATTTAAACTAGGGCATGTGTATTTAAGCAATTGTTATCTTAGCCAAACAACAAACAATCGTGTATCAGGGATTTTGTATCAATTGGCTTTTTTAAATGACGCTGCAACATGGTTCTCAACACGCTTATCAACTCACTTGTCAAAATTTACTGATTTCACTACATGGTTGATTGATTGAGTGTTGGGTCGTTGTTGACATTTGATCGTATTCCTTATATAACGTTATAGAACTTAGGAGTATGGTGGATGACTGTGGGCAAATGTGTGGCTGTGGTGAGCTCTAAGCTTTTGTTAGTGCTCTTAAGTTTTGTACCTGCGAGTAAAAGCGCTTTGTTGGGTCTTAAAAACATTTCTCTGTAAATCTGATAAATGTGTAGTTGGATTTATGCTCGTCAAATTGGATTGCCGTGTGTATGGAGAAATATAATCTAGCTCAGTATTCTTCAACATGGGTTCCGCGGAAACCTAGTGTTCCGCAAAGCATGTAGTGGGTTTATGTGAGATTTAAGGCGGCTTCACACAGAATCCGGTTACGGCTTACGATCCGGCTTATGGCCAACGGCAGTCTTCACACAAGCTCCGTTGGCCGCGTCAGGGTGAATT
>Ga0210059_1015806_pt1 | contig 10960 bp, 4 predicted proteins | sample Ectturendosymbi2_FD_188042 | JGI IMG/M metagenome (GOLD analysis project Ga0210059, IMG submission 188042) | Ecteinascidia turbinata endosymbiont from Florida, USA - Sample 2 (SPAdes) (version 2) | ecosystem: Host-associated > Tunicates > Ascidians > Unclassified | place: Key West, Florida... | reverse complement strand
GCGTTCCATTGATGATCCGCCCACTGCGCCACACGTATGTTGTTGTTGTCAGAAAAACTGATGAGTTGTTGTGCGGCAAATACAAATGGGTGTCTCGATTTGAGGCGCCATGCTACTGCACCTGATGGACGGGTAAGTGCTGACAACAACAACATACGTGTGGGTGTCCAGGTGTCCAGGCTCCATGGCACGGCATCCTAGAGAGTGTGGCTCCTCTGCGACGAAGCTCAACAGGTTGGATGCCTGCGAGGATTAGAAGGTTGTCCGCTGGTGTAGGAAGTGGGCATCCAGTCACAATTCGCAAGGCGTCGTTGATGGTGGGGTCAATAAGGCGGGTATGAGCACTGTGGCACCAAACAGGAACGCAGTACTCTGCAGTCGAATGGACCAGGGCTAGGGTGACTGTTCGCAATGTTGTTGCTCTAGCATCCTAACCAGAGCCAGCAAGCCACCTCAGGAGTACGACGCGTGATGTTAGCTTCTTGCGAAGTGACTCAAGGTGTCAGCGGTACGTGTGCGACCTGCCCAACATTACTCTGAGGTATTTGGGCTCAGAGCAGAAGGGCATGGTTTCGTTGTTGAAGTTGACTTCAGCTCACGTTTGGTTTCCTTGTTGTTGAGATGGAAGACTGCCGACACCGTTTTTGTAGTGCTTTAGCTTCCAAGTCTGGAGGTATTGACCTAGTGGTACCATGTCCTTGCTCAGCGCCCCTTCCACTGCCAGCCAATCTCCATCAGCATGCGTGATTGTTAGGTCGTCAGCATATGCATACTTTCTGGAGATGGTGGCTGGCAGGTCAGAGATGTAGATGTTGAACAGAAGGGGCGCAAGGACAGATCCCTGTGGGACGCCGTTCTTGAGACATCGTAACCTGCTCCTTTGGCCATTTCCGGTGGTAAGGGTAAAGCTGCAATTGCTAACCATCTCCATGATCATGTGGACCATGTGACACAGTAAATGTAGTCCAATGGTTAGCATCTATGCCTGCTGGGCAAGTGGTCATGGGTTCAACTCTCACCACTTGCTTTGGCTTTGCTAGTGGACTAGTAGGTGGCGCCTGGGATGGAAGCACTTTAGGATAAAAAGGTTTTGCATTTAGGCTGGTTTTGATTTGAGGTTTACGTTTAAGGTCTTGGTTTAGGGCAAGGGTGGGTAACGTAGTTACTACCACGGGCCACATGAATAGTATATTGGCCGCAAAATCAATGAATTTTATCCTAAAATTCCGCGTTTATCTAACTATGAAGAAAAGTGACTTCTCTTGAGTTAATGTCTTGGTACCTGCTTATCACGGAGCTTCGTTTTGTCGTGATGTTGTACTCTAACTTAGACAAAGAAAATGCTGATATGGGCCATATGAAATGTTCACACAGAATGCATTTGGCCTGCAAGCCGCAGATTCCCCACCCCTGGTTTAGGGTTTACATTCAAGGTATTAGGTCAAGTGACAAAGACCAAATGCTGATCCGAACGTATCATCCTTGTCACATAACTAATTCAACCATTCTGCTTCACCTAGTGGCCAAATATATCTAGCAGTGCTTTTGCCTTGGATGACAAAATAGACACTGCCTTATGGAATTATTAAAATTAACGTGCAAATCACACTCACAACGAATACTATAAAATATTACTACAAATCATCAATAAATGAAATGAATTTGACAACGTCCACATAAAAATTACTATCGTAGAGTTAGAGTATGTAAAATAAATTACTATCATTGAGTATGTACATAAATACTAACTGCAGAGACGCTAAAAAAGTAAATTCAAATCACAAAACACCTTAACTCAATACAGCACAGCATAAATGCAAATCAAGGACTAGGCACCATAAACGTGCACCATGAAGTAATGAATACAAATCAAGGATCTTTACAGCAGTAGAGGTCGGCAGCTATATTGCACCATAAACGCAAATCAAAATTATCAAGGACCTTTACCGCAGTAGAGGTCGGCAGCTACAGTACAGCAGGTTAATGAACAGGGTTGACAGATATTTTCTGTAGTATATGGCTTAAATCCTGATAAAAATGGCTAAAATGGCTGTTTTTTGAAAACGTTATGGTTAAAATCACAAATTGTTTAAACCAATGGTTCATAAACTTTTCTGCATGTTGACCCACAATTAAAGTATACATTTTTCTGCAGACTCCGTGGCCTAGCGCAACAGTTACTAATACAAGGAAAGTATGTGTCTGAAAATTAGTTTTTTAAAGGTGTTTCAGGGACCCGATTTGGGTCCCTAGAACTGAAAATCAGGTCCCTAGAATCAGCGGAAATTATCATCGGGTTCCTAGAATCAGAGAAAATCAGGTCCCTACAGGTCCACACCAGGCACCTAACATTTTCCTTAACTAATTGACTGCCGGTCCACGGTATATTCGTGGCTGCTGTCTGATGCTAGAACGCCGGTATGGTTTTCGTGCTGGCGCTTGAGTGGGCAAGGTGTTGTTTTGAAAAGGCTCTGGATAGAAAACCTTGCACGATAGAAACCCAAATTCTGCACAAAAACGTAAGTCATATTGTGTAGTTTATGAAAATCGAAATCAAATAATTGTTCTACTTCTTTTGGAGAGAAAAAACACCCTGAAACAAGGATGGATTGTCTGTTTTTGACTTTGAAAATTTATTGCGCCTATTCCAACAATGGGAAAAATGTAAAATTCACAGAAACAGTTGCTATAGCTGTTACAAAGCATCCTGCCAAGTTTTGAATTAAAAAATTGTAGAAAAAAAAACTTATAACAGTGTTTATATCACCTGGTCCTAGACAGCATTTCTGCTTTTCGACTCCGTCCAAAAACGCACATGCGTTCAGCTGTGCTTTGCCGATCGCTAAATAACTCAGTTTGGTTTTGATTTGACTAAAACGTACAGCACTTTCGTTTCGATACTTAAAAGTTTCATAGATGTTTTCGTTGCACTAACTGAACTACGAAAAAAATTATTACACACATTGTACAACGAAAAAACACGCAAAATTTGTTTTCGCATGAAAAAGCCACACAAAATTTTCTTTGCACAAAAAAACAACGCAAAAGTTTTACTTGCACGTGGGCTGAGCATTCGACAATTATCAGCTCTTGGATGCTGAAATGTAACACTTCTGCTGTTGTTATTGTTGCAGAAAAAATGTGGATATCACAGAACATGCTGTGATTACCTTGTAGCAGCCGCATGTCAAGATGGTAGTGCATGAAACGAGAGAAAAAAAACTACAACATTTTTGTCAGCTGGTCGTAAATATGGTTTGAGATTTGTGAAAAAGTTATGCACACACGTTCAGGTGCTTGGCGTTGTTGCGATGGGAAAGGACGAGCGGCAAGGGTGCAATGTGAGCTATTGTTAGCAGCAACCTTTATTGTTCTCTGTTGAACTCTAAATCTCCATTGATATGTATTGTTGGGAAGCAGCAAAAAGATTACAAGTTGCGATCACTTAATTACTCCTTTTTCGCAAATTAATGGATGTTATTCTTCGTGATGCGCTTCCTGCTTCACAAAGGCTTTGCGCTAACAGGCCGTTTGAAGACTGACAAGTGCGAATGTTTGTGAAGCAGGGCTAATTGCCAAGCGCGAATGTTTTTTGAAGCAGCCGAACATATGGCTCCAGCAGTTACTTGCTGTTGAAAAGAATACAATTTTGCAGCAGCTAAAACTGTCAACTTTTTACATAATGTTCCACCTCACACTAATTTTTTATCCACATCACACTGGCATGCGTTCACAAATGCTTTACACTAACGGGTCATTTGAAATCTGGCAAGAACGAATGTTTGTGAAGCAACGTCAAACACACGGCTGAAGCACTTACTTGCTGTCGAAACAAAATATTTATGCTCAAGCAAAAATCGTCAAATCTCTACATGATAAGTTTTAACTCAGTAAAAAGGTTTTTGAGTAATTATTTATGCACTCTGCATTGGCATGCGTTCACAAATGCTTTACACAAACAGGTCATTTGAAATCTGCCAAGAGTGAATGTTTGTGAAGCAGCGTCGAACACACAGCTGAAGCACTTACTTGCTGTCGAAAAAATATTTATGCTCAAGCAAAAATCATCAAATCTCTACATGATAGGTTTTAACTCAGTAAGAAAATTTCTGAGTGATTGTTTATCCACATTACATTAGAAACCGCTCCCAATGAAATGCAATGTGATGAGACAATCAGCGACATGGTTACAGCAGGCCGTTCTTATTTCCGCATTCCACAAAACGCGTGTGTGACTGCAGGCAAAACCACCATGACTGCAGGCAAAGTATACCATGGTTGCTTTGAAACTCTCTCCTGACCACACCGTATGTCAGCGAACATTATAAATATGTTTCTGGTTGCTAGAGACTTGTACGAAATGTTCACACTTTAAAGAGAAAAACATAAGACCCGGCGCTCAATGGTTGGCATGTGAAGTGAAGTACAAGTATATCGTACGCCGGCCACAAATATACCGTTGGCCAGCGGTCTGTACTTGGGAAAGTTTCCAGACAACCGGTGCTTGATGTGTTAAAAAAAACCTGGTCAAAATAAATGTGAATACTTTTTACTTGAAATGCATGATAAAATAATACACAATACAAAAATATGCTGAGAACTATAGATGTAAGCATAACATGAAACATTTACTGTCAGTGCAGCACACCATTTTCTTCACTTTCAACTTCATTAATGCGAAGGCTATGCCTGACAGGACTCAACAAACACACGGAGGTTATCACTCGGGTTTACAACAATTGTTCTCCATCCTACTGCGTAGCCTACTGCTGTACTACCACCAGTCTAACAACTGTGACGCATGCACTACAATATTGTTTGTGACATAACAAACATAACAGTTTTCATAAAGTCATCACAATGGATGATTTAACAAAAAACTATTCGAATTGAATGTACTTTTAAACTACTGTAGCTGAGATTTGATCAGCCCTCTTAATTTTGTTTGATTTGTTGAAAAAGCCATTTACATTCCTTGCCCCACTAACAAAAATTTTGAAGTGGAGGCTTCATTGCTCCAGTAGACTCAGCAGTTAATAGTTATTCATTGCCCCCCTGGCCATTCAGTGATCCCCATTCAATCCCGTGACTATTTATCAACCCCTTGGATGGTCCAATTGACTCTTGGGGCTTGATATCGACCACTTCGAGAACCACTGGTTTAAAGTAAGATAATTGCCATATTCATAGGTGCCTCAAACTGTATCAAAGGCAGGATATATTTTGCTGAGAAAATGTGGTTTTGCCAAAGAAGCATGTTTTTCTCCTAAAACAGCAATTTCTACCATGAAATTAAAATTAAGTGTTACAAATTGCTTTTGTTTATCTCAATAAAACTTAGGACCATTGATATTAAGCACAATTGTAGATATATGACATGCTTTAATTCTGACTCATTTCTGGGTTAAACAGTTTGAAATTAACTTTCCAATTCAACTTTCCAAAACAAGACTAGAATTCTCTTGATCATGTGCTCTAAATATATAAACATATGATTAAAAGTCCTGAACTACATTAAGCTGATGATCATAATGAGTTAATCACATGCTCAAAACCATCATGTCAGTTCACATATATGAATGAAAAGGCTGGAACGTTTGAGAGCAAACACTGACTCATGACAGTTCCGGCTAAAAGCACTTGCACAAAATCTACAAGATTGCAAGGGCTAAAGAATTACTACATACACTGCAGACTCAATATAACACGGATGTCGGAATCCACAACATCAGACTGCGTTATAAGTGAGTCGCGTTATACTGAGGTATTTTATAACGTAACAAATGGTATACACAGTCATGACCAAGAACATATATTATATTTCCATGACAATGTGATGTTTATACTAAAAACAAGTCCAGGGTTGACTGTTTCTGTGCTAGTCTATACTTTTTCCTTCTGATCTCTCATATTTCTATCAAGTGTAGGAGTCTAGGACGAGAATCTTGTCTACGTTCTGACACTCTAGTCACTGCAAGGGTCTCTCAGAGATTCAGACTTTGACTGGAACTTGCCTAATGGTCTTTACGGGGATATACCTAACATACATCACATGTGGTCTGGATTGTGACAAAACCGTATGCAACTGCGCATTTTGAGATGTTTAAAATTATTTACTTAAAAGTACTGTATCACAGCAAATCAGTTATGAAATAATCAGGGTCCATACTCAAACCACGTTATATCCTATTCCATGTTTGGGTCTACAGTGTACTTTGAACATTACAAGAAGGTTAAAGTTAGTACTGCAGAGTCAGTGTTACTGCAAAAGTTTTTGATGAGAAACTTCTAAAAGTAAAATCTTACCAAAAATGCGAAATACTTCTGCTATAACATTATCATTCACCCAACCAAGTGCAGCAGTCTTCAGATACTGTACAAGCGCAGCATACTAAGGTAACCAAGAGATTAGCACTGACTGAAGCACCTGTACAAAATCCACTGACTGCAAGGACTAAATCATTACTACACACTTCAAAGCAATAAAAGGTTGAACTTTAAGTACCACGGTGTTACCATTAGTCTATAGCACTAACAGGATTTCCCAACATGGGGTACAAACATGTATCCCCAGGGGACAGGGGTACATTTGCCTATCTAAAGGGATACATTTAGGGTTAGCAATAGAAGACGAAAATATGTTTACATATTATTTATTCCAAATATTTTTACATACTGTAATATATCATTTGATTATGATAATGATATACTATTATTTTCAAAAATAATTTATGCTTATAGTTAAAACTTAACTAACTTAAAAATTTAACTTAAATTCATCTATAAATAATGATAAAATCATGACAAACATTTTGTCATAAGAAATTTTAGGGGTACATATTCATTTGTTGGAGTGCTGAAGGGGTACTACTACTGTACAGAGAAAGGTTGGGAACCCTTGGTCTATAGTATAAGTTACAACACTGACAGTGACTGAGTCTGAGTGACTCACTCAGTGAGTGACATGACCACCATAAAAAAAATACAAAAAGACAAAACATTTACGCTAATGAAAATTTAATTTTACAGTGACAAACCAAAAAATGGCCAATGTAGCCAAATGTGTTTTTTCATCATGGGCAGCACAGTTAAAAAATAGCCAAAATTCAAATTTTTCAAAATTGGCTATGCAATAGCCTATTGAATAGCGAATCTGGCAACCCTGTCATCAATGACCATTGAGTCATTGACCAGGTCTAGTAGCCTACTAGTACTTATATTCCATACTGAAGGCGTGTCACTACTTAAAATCGTAATATAGAAGTTGGATGTTCCCATTCCCATGCACCAGGAAATTTCCCTTATTTTTTCAATCCCAGGTCAGGTGCTGTTTTAATCTGAAATGTTGGCACTAGGCACCCGCCACCCATCCACCTGGGAATTTCCCTTCTTTTTTCAATCCCAGGCGCTGCTTAACCTGAAATGTCTGCAGGAGTGGTTCTCAAGCTTTGCTCACATTCCTCCCTTGAAGCCTTACAAACTCAAACACTGTCAATTCCTCCCCAACAAAGATCACAAAGGATAATTGCAAAATTTTCACACTACCTTCTCTGAAGAAGCAATAGACGACCATGATGAACCAAACCTAGTCTTTCATAACATCAGTCACAGCGGTTACGCAGCTTGTATCCGTCTGGAAGTTACCGCGACAGCTTCACCAGTTCACCATTATAACCGTTGTCAAGCGAAAATTCTGACCTCTGCGAAATTTCTGACTTGTTATTGTTTTTCAGTTGTTTCACTTCTCAGAATAAAGAAATAAAGTTTGGTAACTACTTTTTTGATGTTTGTTGTGTAAATTAAAACATTTTGGTTAGATGTAAGGTACCCAAAACACGCTATAGTAAGGGAATAACTTTAACTATTGAAAGTTATTGGACTTAGTCATTTTCGTCAATTATTTTTCTTTTTCTCACCATCTAACCCAAACCCGACACACTTACCTAAACACGAATGCCTAAACCCTAGTCATCAGTTTTCTCAGCGTATTTGATATATAGAATATTACTTTGTGCATAAGTACATGGCGTGAAGTCAGAACTTTCGCAGAGATGAGTGAACTGCCATATTTTGCGATCCATATCCAGTCCTGATTTTTTAAAACTCAGTCCAAGTCCAAACACAGTCCAAAATTGTTTCAAATGTGAAGTCCAAATGTAGTCCAAAATATTTAAAAAATGCAGCCTTTTCGCAACAAAAATATGGCATTTCTTTTCCATTAACTAAGTCCAAATCCAGGCTGGATCCTAAATTTTGAAGAGTTGTAGAGCCCGGATGCAATCCCAATTCAACAAAATTTGCAATAACCTGGATCCAGCCCAATTCAAGTTCGGTCCAATGCTCATCTCTGGTATCTGCTTGTGAAAGAAGCAAGCTTCACATCCGTTGCGCTTTTTCCCTCCTTTCTCGGTACGATAGTGACAAGGATTTGTTATGAGGAGGGCAACCAAAAGTCAATAAAGTCAAAATTTTTCTGCCTTTGTAAAAGTTTATGAAACGTCCACAAGCCAAGTTTCACGCTGACACCGTGACCCACTCCAAAGTTATTAGGTCAAAAAAAATTAAAAATTAATCATTAAGTCAAAATTTTCTTGCAGCAGCGTTTTTTCTCGTTATCGATATTTTAATAAAGTTACCCCAGTAGATTTTGATATGTTTTTGCAAGTTTAGTTGCAATTCCAAAATATTAATAGCTTTTGTGGCAGTCTTCTTCTAAAGAAGAAGACCACTACACATTTAGGACAATTCCGCAAGAGCACTGGTCCATAGGAATGTCCATGGCACGCACAAGTTAACAAAAGAAACCTGGACCCGCCGGTCTAGCTCGACATTGCTCAGTTTATCACAACAAGATTGTATTCACTCATTGTTTTGTTAGTATAACTTTAAGCACGGCGATATTTACCATAACAGGGGTTTATAATATACTTTAACATATACAAGCTTTATTATGAGTAATTAAGGGTTGATGCGCAGTTTTGTTATATCATAGAGGGAATGAGAGAGTAGCCCTTATTGTTAAGCATTCACACTACAACCTGCTTAAAGAAATTGGCTATAACTTCGGTGATTCCGTTAGTCTAGCCGTTCTAGGATAGTAGCCAGCTACAAGCGCATTCTGGTTCACGAATTTACTAGACCCCACTCGTTCGCCAACTATCTATCCGTCAATTTGGTTTATTCCAGTTTGGTAAGCCCACTACTCGTCAGGGTGAAAAGCTTGGTAAGCCCACTGTTCGATTGAACTGAGCAGTGACACAGGTATATATCAATTTGGTCATGTATATTCATTGGTTGATTCCCGTCTCGCGATCCTCGCGATCACGCATTGAGTGCGTGCGTCTGGCGCAATCGGGCGCCCGTGACGTCACTTTTCTAGGAGTGAAAATCATTCGGAATCGTTAGTAAAACCGGTTACAATTTTTATCATAGTTTGGACTACGTTTTTTCAGTGTTATGTTATAAGATTTTTGGTTACTCTCTCCGAGCATCATTGTACAGTAAATGCGCAAGTACAATTCTACAATAAATAATGTCTTCAGTGTTCAGCTTCGTTTGGGTTGCCGTGCATTCGTCAGTAACTTCTGAATTGCGTTCTTCAATTATTTTCCTTTAGTGATCAGCGTCTTCTTTTGTTGTTGTTTCAGGATCACAAGACGTTTCATGTTGAGGAGAAAAAACGAACTCAACACTTTGTTGCGACTTTTGAAGTAATAATGTTGCTTAGCCCACAACTGGATGATTGAATATTAAATATAGACTAGGCATGGCAATGCAAAAAACGTGGTCTCACAGTAGGCTACTTGGTTTGGCAAATGCCCAGTCCATTATGCATAGCCTATATGGTGTTTTAACTTTGCGATATTCTCAGATTTGACTCTACTGCAGTTATTAATGTACTTATCTATCAACATATCATGCCTAAGGTTAAACAACCAAATCCTTCAAAAGTTCGAAACTCGTACACTGCATGAATATGCTTCTGAGTTTACCTCAACACCTAAGGGTGAATTATTTTGCAAATTCTGTGACTGCTCAGTGAAAAGTGACAAAGTGGTGGAAGCACATCGCCGCAGTGCAAACATCAACGAGGTTCGTTTCATGAAACTGAAAGTAGAGAGACATTTTTTAAAACATGCTGTACCAGATTTTGCGGATGAACTTCTTTTTGTTTCATTTTACAAGAACAAACCTAACGGTTTGTTTTCTAATACTGTATATGAATATGCTTTGTATTCCGCATTTCAATTGAAAACGCAGAAAATTGATAGGTCAAAATAAAGTCAAAATTTGTAAATTATAAAGTCAAAATTTTAAGTTTTTAGGTCAAAAAATTGGTTGCCCTAGTCATGACGACTCATAAGAAATACAGCCAAGACGACGACTCGACGGCAAAATGCTGTAATGGATTACAGCCGAACTGAGAGAAGGTTCAAATCAAAGGAGGCTCTCTCAGTAAAGTGACTGAGCGGTACACAGCACGAGGCTGACGTTCGTGAGCTTATAAGTTTGAACGCAAACGGATGAACTCGCATTTAAGTTAAAAGATGAGTATCAAAACTGTAACAAATTCTATATAAATGTCACAAAGTTTAATCTGAACAAAGGTTGTTTGTGTTAAAATGCTGTAATCAGAGCCTTAATAGCCGGACTCCATACCCCCCAATTGGGGAGGCACGCTGTCACAGGGGCCTAAAATTCAGCTGTCACAGGGGCCCAAAATTCAGTCCCGTCGCCACTTAGCCCCCAAAGAAAGCTTCGACCACCCAAATGGAGTATGAAGCACGAGAAATCAGTGAAGTTGGGGGGCCCTTTGAAAGAAAAGTGCTTCTACATTGCAGTTGCTTTGGGAGTACCCATTGAAAGTAATATATTTGCACATTACAACTGCTGTTGGGGGCCTCTTTGAAAGCAAAGCAGCCTACTAATACATTATAGTTGCTTTTGGGCCCCTTTGAGA
>Ga0210059_1015802_pt1 | contig 10961 bp, 8 predicted proteins | sample Ectturendosymbi2_FD_188042 | JGI IMG/M metagenome (GOLD analysis project Ga0210059, IMG submission 188042) | Ecteinascidia turbinata endosymbiont from Florida, USA - Sample 2 (SPAdes) (version 2) | ecosystem: Host-associated > Tunicates > Ascidians > Unclassified | place: Key West, Florida... | reverse complement strand
CCTAAAACTAATTACTTTCATGAAAGAAAACATATTTACGCTCATTGCGTTAAACTAGTGATTTTCGACCGGTGTTCGATGGAACACTAGTCAAACTTATCAAATTTCCTGCGGAACACCTGACGATCTTTCGCGGAACACTAGTTTTCCGCGGAACACCGGTTGAAAATCACTGGCTTAAGCTATATTCGTTTGCTAAGATCAAGTAAGTCATTCACTGTGCGGCCCTCATTAATATGTCATCCATTATACGGCCCTGGTTAAGATAGTGACTTAATTTTTGGCTCAGTAAGCCAACTGGGTTGGATATAGCTGGTCTAGTGTCTATAGTCTAATGGTTTACAATTGCGTAATAAACTGCTATATCGCCTATTTGAAATCACCGCCAAGCTCGATTGGCTGCAAGGCAAACCAAGTCGCAACAGTTGACAAACGGAAAATTGCTTCATTGAAAAACAGGTTTATTGACTCGGGTCTACTTTACAATCAAGCTCCAGATTTAAGCTTGATGGTTGACACATTGTCGCAGAGGTTATATTATTGCATCTATACTTTTGCTTATAAAAGATAAACTTTCCAAACTTGGAACTTTCAAAATAAATATTTGATGCACTGTTAATCATTTGATATGGTTCAAACGGTATTGCCGCAAGCACACTGGAAAGCACAGTATAATAGATCAAGCTATTTCACGCGAAAGCACCCAAGAAAGCACAGGAATAAAGCATTGTTCTTCGAGCATTCGAGGTGCGGTTATGTTGATGCAAGGTTGGTAGCAGTTTTGGAACAGAGCTAAGGATGCTGAAGCAAACTACTTACAATAAATGATAAGTGTGCAAATGGTATACAGCTGTTTAAGGTATTGGTGGATCATACAAATTTGATCCCCTTAGCACAAACACAGTAGAAACAAATGCCACCAGGTGCAGTAAAGCGATTGGCAAATTTGTCCAAAACATTTGTGGTTGATCGTTTCAGTTGCATTTTATTTGCCTTAGACTTTTAAAAACACTCAGCCAAAATGGAAGATTCATTAAATGGAGAGCCATTTGTACCGTACAGTGAAGCCCAAATAGGGTTTTCGTCTTTTACACTTTTACATTTATCATTGTCTGATTTCAGATATCTGTCTCAATTCAGGAAATGCATGTGTTGATAAAAAGTAACCTTGCTCCAGTCTAGAAGTTACCGCTTGACTCCGTGCTGCTTTCCTCCGCGTGACAACTCGCAACTGCCCCATCACTTCTGGCTCACACTGTCCGTAAACACGTCGTCGTCGTCATGAGGAGAAGATGGGTTCGGTAATGATCCAGTCGATTCGACTTTGGGATAAAACTGTGGCTCGACGTGCGCCATGCGGGGGCTATCGGTGTCAGCCCGAGCGCGCCTGCCTTGCTTTTTCGAATCAAGGCTCGATGCCGAAGTTGCGCGACTACTTGGCGGAATACTACGTATCCTTGCCGCACAGATGGGCAGAAGCCGTTCCTGCCAGTCGCCGAACGACATCAGGACGCTTACGACGTTAATCAAGAGGTTGACGTTGAACAACAGGTTGTTGGCGATACGCGGCTTGTGGTTCAGGGCTGTGCCGATGATGGCTGCTAGTATGTCAGAGACGACGCAGACAATGGCCGTGATCAACACTCTCAGCACGATTTTCATCAAGCGACTCTCTCGCTTCTGCTTCTTGTAATTTTTAAAGTTGCGCTTGCTGCCTTGCTGATTCCCTCCGCGCATGCTTCCGGCGTCGCTCTCCGAATCGGTTCTTGTGGTGTGAATGACACGCTTCACGTCAGCGTTGGCGACGACCGCGACTTGAGGATGAGGTTTGGAGTTGTAAGCAGCAGCTGGCGGCTTGCGGTTGCCGTTTCCTACCGTTTTCGAAGACGTAGCGCGAAGCGACATTTTCACCGAGGATCTATGTTTCAACAACGGATATAGAAAAAGTGAGAGAAGCAGAAGCTGCGCGAACACCGTCGAAATAGTCAAGATGACGTATCTGACCAAAGGGTTAACAAACGTTGTCTTTCCAAGCGTGCACCCCTCCTTCGATTCCCTGGCTCCGACGGTAATGGTAAATATCAAAGTGTTCAGCAACAACGAGCCGAGCACTGCGGCCAGAGATAACCATATTAAGTACTTGATTGTAGTTGAAGCGAGATGCTTCATAACGGGATGGGCAAAAAAAATTCGTAGTCTCACCCACAGAGCAGTATAGTTGAATGTGGCGCTGACAGCATACAAAACCACCACGGTGACCTGAAACAAGAAGTGATAGCAATTAATATTATTTTCTGTGGTTTCGCTTAGGATCCTTTAAAATTATGAGCACGACAAGTACGAAGAATATATGCAATGTGCAAAACTTGCAATATTTTTAGCAACTGGAACTGCTTCCTTCCATTTACTTATTTAACCATTTGAGAGATGCTGATATACCACTCCAGTAAGACTTATGAACTTTACCGTTAAACAGGAGAAGAATCGTGCGGTTTCAACCCCAAGTTGTCTCTTGTGTTACTACAATGTGGATCTAGGAATTTCGGGGTCCGATGTAAAGATTTTGAAGGGGAACCCTTCAACAGAAGTAGGCCATCATGCTACTTGAAAAATCACAGCAAACATTAAACTTGCATACATTGCATAATTTATACTGTATATTGCACATCCTAATATTTGAAACTAGTCGTATATAGTGAAAGTATGTAATATAACAATTACCTCCTAAAAAGATGCCTGCAACACTCAGATCGTTCTATGTCAATCTGCTGGCCAACACAACTCTGCCTCCACATTCATGCCAAGTATCAATATGATTCTTGTACCATAAACTATTTGCGACTACATCCACAGTGAACGAGTACAGGGTCTCGAATCTACGTACTTACGAATAGGAAAGGTCCACTGTGGCACCACAGAACTAGACTTAATTTAAAGTGCGCAGATCAACGTGCGTTGGTGCTTTGCACGTAGAAGTACGTACGTAGAACTACGTACCTTGGCACCGAAATTAGTTATTGTTGCAAATCTATTGCAGAATTTTATCTTGCACAAATAATACATTAGTAATATTAATTATATTTAAGTTGAGTGATTTTGAAACATTGTTGTGAAGCAGAATTGGTAACAAAATGTACATGTAGAGCAGAAAACGCATTTGACATTTTAAGAAAGAGGCCCCACTGAATTAAAAAAATGTGGGCCCGAGGCAAGCGCCTCATTCGTCTGATCTTATTTCCACCATTGTGTTACTCCTCGACAAGCCCGTAACCAGCTTGGCATACCAGCCGGGGCGAAAAGTATTCTGAGAAGGGCCCAAATTTTTTAAACCATGTCCAACACAATTTTACAGGGTGGCGAAGCCCTCTGCGCGCCCCTGGTTACGGTCCTGCTCCTCGAACAAACTCAATCAACATAGCACTCATAGCAGACTCCTTGCGCAGCGCAAATAAATATCTTACTCTTGAGCGAATGCGAGCTTATTACCTTTGGCCTTCTTACTAGCGAAAACAAGATTAATTTTTCCGAATGTTTGCGTGGTTTCATCAAACGTGTGTGTACACTGAGCTTTTTGTAGCAAAGGTAGTAAATAACTAAAAACTTGCTTATGTCACAATCAACGGTTCGGAAGCTTTTTCAAGCAAATCGAACAGCCTATGCATTGACACGTTAAACTGTTCTGGTTGGACAGTCCGACTGTTTTCTTAACAGCCTACCCGTTTAGAATAAGGTAAAGAAAATGACAAAAACAGAAAATTTGCAGCTCACCTGATAAACTTTGCAATCGATTCGAGTCGTCCAGAATGTGGCGAGCTCAATTTGATCAGCACTTATTCGCAACAATGCAAAAATTGCTGCAAGCAGACACAATATCCGGAGCGGTCGCGCAGATTTTCCGGTTCCATCGCTTCGTTTCTTTCTCCCTCCCTCTGTGGAGGACGCGGATCCTCCTCTTCCCCCTCCAAGGCTGCTGCTGTTTTGGTTATATTCCTTTAGTGTGTTTCTGCTCGTATGACGTCGACGAAGACCCTGCTTCTTGAAGCAGACCCTGACGCAGCTGTAGTGTAACAGCGCCATAACTATGTAGAAGGCGAGGAGGATAAGAATGACGGAAGCTGTCTCATAGATTATCCATAGTTCAAGGCTAAGTGCGTACTTTTCAACGGGATTTTGAGTTGTGAGAGTGTGGTTCGGGTTGAAGGTTTCAGTGGTGCCGTTCAAGTGCAGAAAGCTCATTCTTTTACCTACTGGTGCAATCAGAGTATTAAGAAAGCTGAAATGAAATGTTTGGTAAGTAGCGTAGCTATCGGAGGGCCCGAGTGGCAAGCACGCAAAGCTTTACACTGTTGCAGCAAACAACAATGGAGATCACACGTCGTGATCACCATTACTGCTTGTTCGCGGCGCACATCCCGTTCGTGGTGCATCACGCCTGCGACGATGTGCCGACCGAGACTTTGCAACGGTAATACAGGATTATAATAAAATTCCAAATCTGTAACAGTAGTGCACCGAAGGTTCGACGTTGTTGCGAAACAAACTGTAACAGTATCAAGGTTTTCGGCACTGATAACAGAAAAAATACTGCCTATTAGTGTTGGCGAAAATCCCTCATGAGTTCTATAGTCTATGTTATTAAAAGTCAAACAAACAAAGAATACATCAAAAGACCCCACATCGAGCCAGTTTTTGAAGCGATGTAACTATCACGGATAAAAACATTTCACCATCAGTGTCTTCTAAACACTTCAATATTTTGCTGTTTAATAAAATTTAGCCAAAAAAAAACAAACAGATTGTGGACTTGGAGCAACTGACGAACCCAACTGAGCTTCACAAATTATATTGACGGCAAACGACAGCCAACAAGTCATCAAAGCAACGTGCGATAAAAATGCATTTGCAAGTTTTCTGTGCGTCTTTAACACTCGTCCAACCGTGACGATGTTTTTAACACTATCAGTTCTATCTTAGGGAAGGTGAAGGGAAGAGAAGGCGATTCGCTGTGATGTCGCCTAGACTTGAACCTCCGAGACAGAGACCAGGCTTGATTCAACAGCAGCTGAGATTTTGCTAAAAAAACGAGACGAGAGCAAGGCTCGAGAACTTAAATTTTTTCCTTTATCAAATACTCGCGTCCAAATTTGGAGCCTGCGAAACATGTTTAGTGATATTTGCGTTTCCTGAGGAGAGGAAACTACTGGTGGCTTGCCATTTGAACAAAAGGATCAAGTTTCAAAGTGATGTTTTGTGCGAAATAACAGGTATAAATAATGCATTAAAAATATCGAGACAAGGGTTCAAGACCTCCATCCTTTGAGACGGATATTCACTGGTTCAAGCCTCAAGACTCCGAAACCGGTAATTGCCCTCCCGTTAACTAATGGTTTGCGTGATTTCAGTCAAATGTATGGTAAAATCGCTCAATCTTACCCAAACACAATTTATGTAGTTTAAAAACAATTCCGGTTCCTCGTTTTTTAATTTGTTTCAGAACAACTACCAACAAAAACAGAATATTCTGATTATTACTTTCACTTTTTGGAAAGTGTGGGGTTTTGTAATTCACCTGTTGTAAGCTCAGTTTGAAAAAGTCTGGCAAAAATTGATGGGTGCCTTACAAACTTTTTGCCGCTTAAATACCATTGTTTCTCGAAGCTATGCTACCTGTCTCTTACGAGCTATACAATCATCGTTCACACGCTCGCATAAGCAACCAAAGGATGTTTGAATTGTCCTTACTACATGACAATAATTTTTTCCAATTAACAGTATTCTGCGCCATGTGCAATCCTTTGTCGGTAAAAACTCTTGGTTTTTAGACCAGCGCAGCCTTAGCAACAGCTGCAAAACTTCGCTCCGCGAATGTTTTTCACGATTGAAAGCATGAGATGTTATGCAGCTAAAGTTTGTAAACTGTTTGGTTCTGACGCTCGCCTCGAAAGCAGTTATACAGTCGCCTAGCTAATCAACACATCTTTTAGCATATGCCATGGACTAGATTATCACACTTTCAACAAGCAATACACTGAGACGTCGCTTTCGCAAGCTACGCATAAAACACATCCTAATGAGATTCAGAGAAGTGATTACTCAGCTGTGACGGCAAGGGTTATCCTGTTAGGGTGTGATAAGGCGAACTGGTGCATTACTCTTTGCGTAAGGCAGTTTCCGGAGCAACGATGATCAATCGCAGCGTTACGCTCTTTTTTGCAGTGGCGAGCAAGTGCTGGTGAAAATGCAACTAAGTTCAGCGTGCAAGCAGCGCGATAAACTGTCGCCTCAATCTAAAACACGGGAGGTCTGTCTTGTCGAATCGCGGACGATGGCTATTGTACTGGGGCCATAACGAAGCTTTGGCTCCAACTTGCAGCTTCAACCCGACAACCCATCTTATTTTTGTCGCTTTGAGGCTAAAAAACAAATTTATTTGTTTTTTCAATTGAAACTATTCAAAGGCATTTGGATCTCACTCTCACTCTTGCTTATCGAAATTTAGTTCAACCCCTGGATCAGTGGTTCTCAACATTTTTAGGTCGCGTACCACCTGGTGTTTTTTACTGTCGCTGCCTATTAACTGTTCTAGAAGAACTCAGTTCGATTAAAAGTACTTACAATAATCACTAAAACACACAAATGAACCAATAAAATATACTCTAATGCAAAATTTGCAGCTGTTTAACTTAGGTAACAGCGGGTAACACTTAACTACAGGGTGACTCATATTGCAAGGAGTCTCGCAATGTGCCACAGTTGAAATAACAGATTCCAAAATTGTATCTGGCACTGAACTACGAATACGACCGCGAGCTGTTTGCATGCCACCTTGAAAGCCTCGCGTATCACTGATGGTCGCGAGCCACAGTATGAGAAACACTGCCCCGGCCCCCAGATAAACCTTGGCCTTCGAAAAACTAATAACACATAGTAGAAAAACAAGCAAAAACTGATTTCCAGCTTGAGGAAAAAGCAAACCAAATCACAATTTTCAAAACCTCTCATTGAAAATGATCTGCTTTGGCAACCACGCGGAATGTTAAACGTAAGCTTTGAATCGCTGTACAGCTCATCACGTTTCACACAGTTGCGCTGATTTGCGAGAGGCATTTTGACCATTGCAATAAAGCTTGTCGCATTAAACTAAGGAGAGAGTGCACTGTATGAATGAACGCTAAAAATTCGCTGCATCATGCAGAACCAAGTTTGCCACACGTTTAAGTTTCTAAGACATGAACTTAAAATATATGTATCGTGAAGTGTGCACCAATGCTATTAGCGTTTAGATCTAGAAATTTTCCCCATTATTCAGCCTTATCGATTATTAAAGCTTCAAATTACTGCGTTTGTGGGCTCAACCGTCATGAAACCAACTCGTGGTTTCATCGTTGTTGCTTGTGGTCAGTCAAGTGACTTTCACAACTACACATTGCAGTTCCACATTAAATTCTGATATTCATAATCCTTCATGTGTCTCATCATCATTTTCGAAATCTTCTCTAAAACACGTTTTCTGAAAATTTTTGATGTTTTGTTGCTTTTGAAAGCATCTATAGCCAACAACACAAATAATTTGTTCCAGGTTCACACAAAATGCCAATCTACTTTTGTGCAGAAACAAGCTGAAATTCATCTTAGGAAGAATTGAGAAAATGATTTTGCAAATCTTACTCAGATTTTGCAAGAATTTCCAGAAAAATAAATCGATCGAGATATCGCATTTGTTTAGACCAGTGGTTCTTAACCTGGGATAAATTTACCCCAGGGGTAAATTTCATCTTCCAAGGGGGTAAATTTACTGAACCATAAATTGCAACAAATATATATTTTCATAAATCATGCTAAACTTTTAAGTTTGTTACTTTCATTTTCAATATATGAGCACCATTGAGTATATTGGGAGTAAATCTGGTAATCTTGTTTGACTAAAGGGTAAGATATGTAAAAACGGTTAAGAACCACTGGTTTAGCCTGTAGCAAAAAAACCCTAATCGTTGCAATAGCTTTTGGTTTTGTTTTGCATTTGCTTCTGTCGTTCTTGCAAGGCACAATAGAAACCAACCATGAAAACATAATTACGTCTTATATAAAAAAAATCAGAATATATCTACAGGGTTCAAGAGAGAAAAAAGTTCAACAAACGCAAAGGTTGATCACTTATTTCTTCACATACCAACGACCTTTATGGTTTAAAACACGGTATGTCGTGTTGCAGACTGTCACGTTACGATAATTGTCAGGGAGGTAACTGAATTAGTAAATGCGTGCAATTCTAGCACTGTCATGATATGTGCAGTCTCAAGAGAAGGGCGAGCACTGCTGGAGTATCATCTCCGACTGCGCAACAATTCGATAAAAGTTGTAATGGACAGAGAAGCTTGTCTTGATGGTGCATTAACTAATTTTGTTGTTTTGTCAAGAAAACGTGTTCTTTTTTAAATTTTTGCTTAAAATTTCGGAGACATTCAATCTATGCTTGTAAAGAACTTCGCAGATGCATCAATTTTTGGTAGTCACTGGCTTGCATTTCAAGGTTATCTGAAACTCCACAATCCACATCCCACCCTGTTTATGTTGACAGCAGGACGATTTTATGACACAACGCTGCTGCAAGTGGTAATCTACGAAGAAACCTTGAGTGAACACTTGACATCTTGCTGTACTTGACAGTGCTCGACATCAAGCGGAAAAGTACAAACCACTGTTGAGAGGTGGCTTCAGCATACAGAGCCAGTGCAGTATTTCGGAAACAACCAGATATAAATCTCGTTTCATATTTACACTTCTCGTGATGCATAACTTAGCAAAAAGTAACGCATTTCTTCCTTCGGACTTGAAACTAGTCAAGCCACAAAACTTGATTAGAAACGCTCTGCCAAACCTTTTGCTGCTGCCTTAGTCTGATATGACAAATACAGATACATTAAACCTAAACAGGTGCTCACGTCTCCGATGGGATTCAGGTATACGATATCCGAAAACCGAGACAGACTCTCCAGACTAATTAGCTCTCGTTTATGTTCTACATCACGCTGCCGCTGTTGTCTGACCATATTTCTCATTTATTGAACGCTCAAGAATGATGAGTAAACCATGTATGGACGCGAGCGCACGATGCAGACGTCATAAGAAGCGCGCATGACGTTATTTTATGGATATGTTGATTGTTTATTGGCAACATTGTTTATTGGCAGCAAAACTGTACAACGTTAACTTGCTAACTAGGATTGCAGTGGATGTTAGTTTCGTTGGCCCAGTTATCAATTTTTCATGGCAGCATTTCACCAGAGCTTGAAAAGAGCAGGAAGAGGATGTAAAGTTGAAAAGGTTAAAGGGTGCATGTATACTTTCGAGTCTATCTCCGCCCGTGAAAATTTTTATTTTTAGCGCTATGTGCATTAGAAACTTATTGTAGGCTACCATTTGAAATATTTTACACTGGGGTTTCAAAAATTTCTTTGAGAGGTTTGAAAAATCAGACATTTTGAGTTCGATTTGGCCAAAATAAGTTGTTGAGCTGTCTTTTGCTCATACTTGACAGTTTTCGCACAAAGATCAATACACTCACATGCCATTGCCAACCAGCAGTTTATAAGCAACTTGCGGAACTGTATCAAAAGTCTTTGGTTGAAAACCTAGACCTACTGTGCTGGTCAAATTTTGAAGCTGCCTTGCCAAATCACTCCAAACAAATTTTTCGAGGAGGAGGAATCTGAGAGGGAAACAAAATTTCCAAAACCCCAAAAAATGGAAATAACTTGCAGAAGCCAAGGGTTTTTTTTAATATTGCGAAAGCAATTGTGTGGTACTTTCACTTAGGTGGAGGAGTATTTCGAAACATAATTTCAGTTTCTTCTCATTTTGCTTTATTATTTATGAAGACCTTACGACGAGCATAGTTTTCACGGGGTTACAGACAACTCAATTACAAAGTAAAAATCCAGGGAGTTAATTGCTTAGTGTTATGCAAATCCAGTCTGAGCGCACACGTTTCAACGAATGCGCTTTATTGTTTCCTTGTCTGCGGACGATATGGGGTTAACGAACCTTTCATAGCTCGGTACATCTCCTAGCGCCCAATCGCCATTTAATAGGGTGGCAATGGTAACGCGGTGAGTATGAGCAGAGTCGGCACTTAGCCGATGCTGCCGATAACCAGTATCCTCTAGCGCCCACAGTTACAGAAGAAGGTGTTTAATAAATCCATTTTAAATCCTCATATTGTTAGCGCAAAATAATTGAACTTAGATATCCATTGTACATTGCATTACGAGCAGGTCGAGACAAGTACATTGCGCAATTAGCCAGTCGAAACAAAAGTATGTATGACCAATGACAACAATTCTATAGAAAGCAACATAGTTGAGTTATAGAAACATCCTTCGGTTATGGATAATTTTTGGCAGGTTGCGGGCGTACTGCATCTTCCTCTTTACGAACAACTTGCATTCAGTTCCTGGAAGATATTAGCAAAGATTAGGTATCTCTAATGTTTTCGAAATAACGTTAACGTGACTAAAATGACACAAAATGAAAGGTTGACTCCACAGGGTTCTGATCTACGTTCGAAGACTGAACTCTAGGCTACAGGGTGTCAGGCCCAGATAAGCCAAAAATGCCAAATCGCTTGTCAATTTTTGCCAACTATCTCAAAAAGACAAACTAGCTGAACCAGGCCGATTGCACTCGGTTTTGAATTGCCCAGATGAGTATTTGTAAAAACGTAATGTTGCTACAAAACCAAGCCTTGAATTATTGCATATTTGTAAATTAAAAAATAATTGTTAATCTCCAGAAGTACCTTTTGTATAGATAGTACGTGTAATGCCTGAAGCAACAAAACCCAGGTCATTAAAACACAAACATCAAATACAGGGTGACCCAAAAAGATGCGTACCCATATTTTGTTCGATAAAAAACCCATTTTTTAACGAATGTCTTTTCTGTTGCAGGACGTGATAGGT
>Ga0210059_1015801_pt1 | contig 10961 bp, 6 predicted proteins | sample Ectturendosymbi2_FD_188042 | JGI IMG/M metagenome (GOLD analysis project Ga0210059, IMG submission 188042) | Ecteinascidia turbinata endosymbiont from Florida, USA - Sample 2 (SPAdes) (version 2) | ecosystem: Host-associated > Tunicates > Ascidians > Unclassified | place: Key West, Florida... | reverse complement strand
CGAAAGACGTTTTGCACGGTTTTTCTTGTACTAAAGCTTCCACAAAAATGAGATGGTTTCTCATGAATGCAAAAAATAAATACAAAATAACGTTTATAATGCACAAATGAAAGTGCTTACATGTCCAAAAGACTTTTCCTTGAACAACAGTTTGCATGAAAAGAATCATCAACAAAACCAATTTCATGATGGTTTGAAGTTTTTGCAGTTTCACAGTAAACACAAATCTTTGATACCTGTTTTGAAGATAATATGTTACTCCTCTTGCAATTGCTGTTGCAGAGATTGTTAATGTGTTTTAAAAAGGAAGGATTATGGTATGCAAAAATTTGTTGAAACGTTACATTTCAGACAAACAATGATTTTGAAATTGCGCAATTGCTCTAACTGCCTGGACCAAGTCACATTGCGCCAAAAAGAAACTTTTCAAAAAACTTTCTATACATTACGTGCAACTTCCACCCTGGGAAGCATTGCCGAATTTAGTGGTAAGTATTGCAAAAGAAGCACTGATGAACCTTCGTAAGCGTAACCACTAGCTTTTGCTGATTTTTTGAAAATGTTTTGTTCTTTTTATACACTAGGTTTATCACGTGGTCACAACCAACCTTATGCGGTATTTGATGGACGATTGTAAAACGGATGAAAACGATGTTGCAAATCACAACAGGAACACGGAAACTGCTGGGATAGATTGCTCAAGAGCTGTTAACTGTCTAGGTTTGAACAGCTGCGATGAACGCTATGGTGAAAAAACACCTTGAAAACCTGCAGAGCAAACAGTGAATAAGCAGATCAAGTTGTAAAGATACACATCGTGCTGAAACGTGGCCTGTGAAAATTATACGGTAGGATTGTTTACGATTGCTTACTTGTAGTAAGCTACAACATGCCTGAGTAGGAGTTTCTTGACATTAACTGAAAACAAAAATTGACGAGAGATTTTCAACAGGATAACGTAGACTGTTCTGGCGTCCCACCCTTTTGGTTGATTTTGCTTTGTCACAACTTGTCATTTACACAACGCTAATAAGCGCATTCTCAGTACTTTGTGTTTTCATTCATCCTCTTTGCTGTTTTCCCAGTTAATCGACTAAAATTCCCGTGATTCTTCAAACATTGACAAGAATCTGGCAAGCATATTGTTAAATTCAAGAATTGAGACAACAGCATCGTATTTTAGTTGTTGCATCTCCTTTTGGTTGCGGAAGATCACATGTTATTTGCAATTACCGTGAAATGGCGCATATTTAGTGATAGTAGCAAATGCCACTGCTGAATTCAGCTCATTCCGTTTTTAAAAAAACGTCATAGAGAAGAGAAGTATATTTTTAATGAAGAAGGTGTAAAAGTTTTCATCTTGAAAAACCGTTGAAACAGGTTTTTGGTCAAGAATTTGTTTCCTGCTAGAAAATCAGCTAACTGCCAGATTGAAAAATTTACAGCTAACAGTGAGAAAATCCTGCTAGATTTTGCAGTAAATTAGCTAAAATGGCAACACTGCTGACCGCAATACGCCATTTGTTGCGTACCTGTACAAAAAGAATCAAACAACAATAATTTCTGGACACAGACAGCGTTTAATTGAAAATTTTGACTTACTACTTATGGCAAATTTAGCAAAATACTGACTTCTTAGACTGAAAAATTCTTATACATAATTTAATAAATAGGATTTGTTACAGACGACCGCAGGGCCCCCAAAAGCGCGGCCCGTAGCAATTGCTACATTTGCTACTATTGTTAATCCGGCACTGGGTGTGACGTAAAAATGACATCTGGGAGTCAAAGGAAATCGTTATATGTTTTACTGTATTGTACTGTATTAGGGATTTTTGTGGATTATTGCGATTGTAGTCAATTTGAACGAGACTTGGTGGAGCAGTAAGTAAAATGTCGAGTAAAAGAAGCAGTAGCCCATTGTGGAAAATTCCCAAACAAAATTCAAAGCATGTGCTAGTGTTAGATGAAGCTGTCTCAAGAACAGCACAGAGGAAACTTAGCAACATTTTTTGCAAATACCTAATGCAGTACTTTACTACTGCATGCTCTGCACTGCATGCACATGCAACTGCCAGTGATTTCAAATTCTTGTTTGTGTTTTTCTTATCAAAGTATTCGCGAAAACACGATACAATAAGCGGCAATCCAGATACAACACAGTTTTAACCCTTGTCAGGTTCTGGTCTTCAACTAAAACGCCATTTTAGGAACGATTTACTGTAGTTCAGCTGTGAGATCAGTTCGCCATCAGTGACTCTTTTTCTCCGGTCCTTCGAAGTGCTGTTATACGGCAATTCCAGTGTAGTTGAACAACACGCTTTTTTCGTAAATACAATATTTGATCATCGAAACGTCCCGTTGCCGAACTGTCCTAGACCCATGGTTGGGTGCAAGGGAACGATTCATGCATGGCGCTGCCATTGACTCGCCACCAGCATGAAAGTAGACGCGTGGAGCCAGCGCAAGCAAGCGGAAATGGACGTCGCTGATCAACCGCGGCATGCCCGAAAGGAGAACATAATCCGAGTATAAATGAAGCTGAAATGAGCATCGTTTTTTCTGACAACGTATATTTTATTTTTCCTGATAGCTGATGATTGCCACAGTTTCCATGCAAAATAGAAGTTTGGTTGTAGAAACAACACAACAAATTGTTCACCACACTCACCCGAGATCCAAAAACTTGCAAAATCAGATAAGCAATCTTTCTTTCCTCGGCCCGAATATCAGGCTAACCATCTGCAGTTAAATCTCCATACGTCATTAAATCACTTTCACTGGAAGAGTTAACTTGACTTTATTTGGCGAATATGGGGATTTTCAAACACGAGAAGGAAACCATAGCAATTGCAAAAACGTCATGGCACTGAATAAACCAGAAGGTTATCGCGCCACCGCCCCTTGGTCGGTGGATAAGCTGTATCGCAAGCCAAGTTTGGATCGAAGATCGAGGACACGATTTTACCGCTTTCCAACAGCGGAATGCGGTATACAGTATAACGTAAAGCAATGTCGGACATTTGTTGGAATGTTTACGAAGGTGAAGAAAACATCAGTGGAAAAATACCTGCGTCTTGCATTTGCTCAATTTCAGAACAGTTTTGACAATTTCAAACCTCAAAGTAGTACATTTTCATCAACGTTGGTCGCCATACGCAATAGTGTAGTCTTTCGTCTACACCTGGCAGTCAATGATAAGAACACCACAGTGAATTCGAAACAGAGCGAAGTGTCGCATCGTAAAATGTTGTTCTTAACGCATGAACACAGCGAATGGAACTTCTTCAGTTTGTAAGCGGAACAATAACTAAACACACACGAGTGTGAGAGTTTGATGAAAGAACCTTATAAATTACGAATCTAACTTATTTAATCTTTGAATGAGAAGAAATGTTGAAAACAAAAACAACTCGATCAATATCACATTTGTCGCCAGAACTTCAGACATCAGACATTTCTTTGAAAAGATTAGATCTGATGTATTATCAGAAGTGGCAACACCGACTGCGGTCTCTTCTCTCACACGTACAGCTGTTGAACTCTTTATGTTTTCGACAATGACCTTTCTTTCAGTATACCCGATCTTTCGGGATCTCTAGAACAGTGGTTACCAAACTGTGGTACGCGTACCACGAATGGCACGCGAAGGCCTTCAAGGTGGTACAGTACACCAGTAGGCTTACCTTCTGCTTTTCTTCACACAAAAAAACTGTATTCACAGTTCATGCTTTTACTTTTGCTTACCGGGTTCTGTGAAGAAATTCCTGCATTTTTGTGTTCTTGTTTTTAATGGTTTTGGAAAATGGCCATTATAATTTCTCACTGCTATTTTCCACATGTCGCTTTTGTGTCAAGTCTAGTTTTCTAAACTTTTGATCGAATGATATTTGGTTGAATGCGTTTTCCTGGAACAAAGTGGTACGTGGTGACAGTACGTTCGACACAAACGGTACGCGATCAGAAAAAGTTTGGGAAACACTGCTCTAGAAAATTGCAAAATGCTAAACATTATTTCATCGAAGGCAAAATGTATAAAAATAACAGAATTAGTGAAACTACACGAAACTGTTTCAATATCAATTTGGCGATGTGTAACATCTACCGTGAAAATCTTTTCGCACAGAATGTGACAAAAGTGATTTTTATTTTTGAAACCTCTCCAAGTATAAAATCTAAAGATAAAAATGTGAGGGACATGAGATATTATTTCCCCACCGCCTGAAAAAAGTGGGGAGACACATCCCCGTGATCCCCAAACAATTGCGCCCATGCGCTCATATGCCTGCCCCACACTTTTTTCGGCGTGGACCTGTGTTTGTTTTGTTAATAAACTTTTTTCGACATTGAACAAGTTACTTTTTAGTGAGGTCAGTTTAAGCTTGAAAATAATTTCTGAATTGTTGTAAAGGCCGCTTCTGTTCTGGAAACGTCCCAGTAAGCCTGGGTAATGGTGAGAGCGCAACTGAGGCAGGAAAGGCAGTGGTTACTGACCGTGTTTTTTGAAAAAAATTTCCTGACCAGGGTGACAAACACAATGGTAGTTGAGCACCCTGGATTTGGCCTGTACTTTTTAGTAAACACAATTTGCTCACTACGCAACCACATTTCCTAGTTTTTACGTTTCCAGTATAGAACACAAAAGCTCAAAATAGACAAAAGTACTTTTAAAATCAAATTTTAATCAACAACCTGCCGAACCCACAAGGTTCAGCTCCGGGCTCGGAGCCCCCATTTGCTACGCAACTGCACCTGAAACAGGCATTTTCGCAAAAAGCGACGAAAGAAGCTACATGCTCCTTTTCTGGCTCTTCAAATGTTTCGGAAAATTCACTGGTACGCTTGTGTAACAACAGATTTTTGACCATGTGGTCAACTTCGTTAAAACAGGTCGCACAGCTCAATCAATAGGATTTTATGGAATTTTGGTTAAACAGGAGATGTGCTGAAGCAAACCTACACATACCGACAAACACCTACAGAGATGCTGCTTGAATGTTTTTGACTATTACGAGTTTTCGCCAGGACGCAATCTGCGTGTCAGATTTTCCACCAGATAGCAGGATGGTGTGAAAGTTCTTCCTCTGTGGAAATAGACAATCGATCAGGTAACATTCGTTTTTGTTTAAACAGATGTGAATAACTGCTTTGCCCCGTCGGTTGTGTTTCGTCACAAACATTTCCCAGGTTGCACCAGCAGTCACGTTTTCTTGATACAATGGTAATGGTTTATTCATGCATTTTTGTGACTCAAATTACGAAGTAACACGAATGCAGCAAGAGAAAATAAAACAGGTGCAAAAAGCAAAAATTTTAATTTGTGTTGATGAAAATCCAAAATATCAGAGTCTTAAGGTTTAGCAAATTGGTGATTGTGTTCTAACATGTTTGAAAAACAAAGACCTGGCGCAAGACCATATGGGTCAAGCTCTCAGGCAGCCCTGTTAACAGCACAAGTTAATTTTTAATTGAACACGCTTCACAAGTAGTAAAAGAAAAGTTACAAAATGCATTGAATTAACGTCAGACAAAATACGAAAACAACACAACAGCAAAAAACAATGGGAGAAAAGCATGCCTGTGTACAGTGGGGTGAGCAATTGCAGAGGTAGAATATATGAGGGAAAATAGGGGCAGTAAAATGATATTACAGAGAAGGGACAAGGATATGAACTAAAATGAACAGGAATTTTGGCAAGATAGCAGTGCGTTTTTATATTGTTTTCAAAATTAATAAAAGGTGAAAGAGTTTTCAAATTTTCAGGAATATTAAACCAAATCTTGGGACCAACATACTTTAAAGAAAGCTGACGCAGAGATGCTGTCATTCTTGGTAAATGATATTTTTGCCAACAGGCAAGCCTTGTTTGATATTTGTGGACGGATGCAATCTCAGAAAAGAAGTGATCAAAATGATCATGTAATCCACCATTATCATGTGAGAACATGAATTATGCAACTTATCATTTAAATAAGTCTGATATGTTTAAAATGGTGTGCTTTGAACAGGGTACAGTTGCTTTTTTTTGCCAGATTTAAGGGTTCTTACAGATTTATTCAACAATGTAATTAGAGGGAGTGAAGGCTCTTCCCTTGGTAAGTATTGAATAAGTTAAGTGAATGGAAAGAGCAAATTGAACAGATTTGCACACTGAAATGTTAGTATAGTGTTTTAATTTAAACAACATTCCACATGATTTGGAGAGTTGCGTTACCAACTTTTCAATTTGAGGCTTCCGATTGCGTTTATCATCAAGCATAACGCCAATATATTTTAGGCTACTTTGTTTTGATCTTGGGCGATGATTTTAATACCGTATATACTTGCTTATTAGCCGCACTTTTTTACATGGAATATGGCCTGTATTTTGCCTGCAGCTTATACGCGCAACATACTCACAGGGACAAAGTTTTCTGTCAGCAGTAGCCTTGGCGGAACAGAAGATGGCATTCTCTGGACAGATGTTCGGGACAACACCCATGACACAGAAGAAGATGACACCTACGACGATCTACCGTACTTATAGACGAATTTCCTTCTTCCGACGAAGAAGGTTTCTTAGGTTTTGAACAATAAAATTGAATTTCATTACATTTGCCTGTAAAAATCAATATTTTGTGGTTGATTGATCGCGCAGGGTCTTCACCGGTGAAAATTGACCTGCGGCTTATTCGTGAATTACCCTTGATTCTCGGTATATGGCTAAACTTTCTGCTGCGGCTTATCTGCGGATGCGGCTAATAAGCGCGTATATATGGTAGATATGAAGGTTGATATCATCAGCATATAAAACCGTATTAATATTACTGGTTTTCTGATCCCTCTCAGGGCTAAATTAGATTTACGTAATTTGGTCTTCTGACCACTATGAGAGGATAGAATGTTTCAAGCTGCCATACCAAGTCCAACCGTACCTCTGGAAGGAACGGGAGAAGCAGACACTAATTCAACAATGCCCGTTTCTCCTTTAGTGCGTCTAGTAGAGGCTTTCACAATCTCATTTAGATATCAGGGAATAGTAAAGACCCAACAGTAGATCCTTGGCGGACGCCACCTGTTACATTCAGAAAGGATCATTTCATATCAGCTGTTTTGGCGCGATGAACTCTGTTGTCCAAGTAAGAAGCACCATGTTTTGGGGTGTTCCTCTTACTCCATAGTAAAACAGTTTTTCAAGTAATATAGTATAATAAACACAGTAGAAGGCTTTGCTCAAGTCTAGAAACAGAATGCAAGTTATTAGTTTGTTGTCTTTACTACAAATCATGTCATCATATATGGATGGAATTGCTAATTCCGTAAAATGGTTTGTGCGAAAGCCAAATTAGCGGTGGGCTCAGTATACAATTACTTGTAAAAAACGCGTACAATCTGCTGTAAATTAGATTTTCACAAACAACTTCAAAATCTATCGAGGCTTAACGCCCGAAAGAGGAATTTTCACAAGAAACGATGAAGGAGCTACATGCTTGTCCTTCTGGCTGTTTGAATGTTTTGAAAAAATGTCCAGAAAGTTTGTGTAACAACAGCTTTTTTCACAAAGCGGTAGACGTCGCGAAAACACGTCACGAAGCACACTCAATAGAAGGTAGGGAATTTAAGTAAACAGAGGACGTTTTCGCGCAAAGCTACGCCGACAAAACCTGCTGATACGTAGGTATGCCTTGTTGAATGTCAAAAAATTTTTATTAACAAAACAAGAAAAAAGTGTGGGGCAGGCAAATGAGTGCATGGGCACAATTATTTGGGGATCACGGGGATGTGTCTCCCCACTCTTTTCAGGCGGTGGGGAAATAATATTTCATGTCCCCCACATTTTTATCCTTAGGTTTTGAACTTGGAGAGGTTTCAAAAATAAAAATGATGTTTGTCACGTTTTGTGCGAAAAGATTTTCACGGTAGATGTAACACATTGCCAAATTGATATTGAAACAGTTTCGTGTGGTTGCACTGATTCTGTTATTTTTATACATTTTACCTTCGATGAAATAATGATTTGCATTCTGCAATTTTCTAGAGATACCGAAAGATTGTTAAACTCCTTCTGTCCGACGTTTTACCCTGTGTGGTATACTGTAAGAAAGGTCACAGTTTAATAAAGCACATGAATGAAATGCTTTTTTGCAAAAACTTTCAAATGAGTGAATTATCTACTCATCAACTCTCACAAACTCAAACGCGAAGTTACTAGAAACGGTTTGTAGATTTTATGTATTTACTATTATTCCTGTGATGTAATAAACTTATATTTATACACTCAACAATATTTTTTTTATTGATCGTATGCAATTGTGACAGATATCTGTATCGCCTTGAACTGCTGAGGTAAGCACAAGAGAAAGATGGCAATTCCGTGCATCAGAGTAACGGGAAAGCAACTAGCAACAGTAGGAGTTCCTTAATTTAGTTCACTCTACTATTGTTACGTTGTGCTATCAACATATACAGATAAGTGAATTACGATAATTAACTTGTGGTGACTATCACAGTGACTTGTTACTAATGGGCATCATCTACCGGTGACCGTTTATTTACATGTGGCACCATCTCCATGCCGCCACACAATGCGACAGATTTATTTAACCCTGGTCACGTGTATTGAAAAAAAACAGGCTGGTATAATTTGCCCTAGTCAGAGCTAGTCTGGCAAATTTTTCCCCACACCACCAAAGTTTACGGAATTGTTTTAGGTGCACAGGCAGTCAGGCACGTGTTTGAACACCAATTGTCATTAAATAAATCCGTCGCACTGCTACGATCAATCAAAAAAAGGAGTATAATTTCATTAATAATTTTGTAAAATCGGGAAGTTTCTTTTCCGATATTTTTTGAGATTTTCACACAAATTTTTGACAAATCAAAACCTCTGGGGATGGGCTTGCACCCCGTGCAACCCCAGCTGCCACACCACTCTTTTTACGCCACAAGCAAAATGCCCGAAGTTACGGCAACAGTCACAAAAATTCCACTTCGTTGGCGCATTAATGCTTCTTTCTCTTTCATGCTTCTTTTCACACAGTATACAATGAACTATATGGCTTACCGCTGTCAGCAGGCTCTGTAACGCTGCATTACCTGCCCAATATGTGCGCTTTCAACATTCACCTACGCAAAACGCTTTCTTCTGTAATGTCAAGTTGACACTTGAGGATTGCTTGCCATGTTATTGTTACGCAATAAATACCAACAGTAGAACAATCTGCTCGCAAGTTTTGAAACCTGTCTCAGCAGGAAAAGTAGCGGACATGAGTGAACTGCAAGCTCATCATTGCATGACATCACAACAGTGAACTTGGCAATTGTGCAATGTGAGTGTAAAACTGGCAAATAATTGTTATTGCAAGAATTAAGTCAATCAATCGAAATTAAACTTCCGATTTCAGGCTTTCCAGACATTTTTGGTTCTTAGACACAATTTCCAGGGGTCAAATGCCCATCTTCTCCCCACCCATGCGGACGCCCATGCTTGCAAGTAAAAAAATCCTTGAAACAATTTCATATAACGCACTGCTAAACTGGCAAATTCAACAAGCAGTCATATTTTCAGTAAAATAACAAGTGGTCCAACGCGTAAAAGGAGGTCGTCAGTCAATTTCCCAATTAGTCGTTTCCCGAGGGTTTCGCCCATTGTTTCCCATCGCAGCACAGACAGCCTCAGCCTCAATCAGCCATATGAGGTTCTTTTGCGAAGGGCTTCTGAAATCGGTTGTGTACGCGAACCATATTCAGCGCAAGCGGGTCATTTTCAATGAAGCCTTGTCGTCCATTTCTTTGGCCTTGCTTCTCATACCAGAATACCAGCATTTTCCCATTGACTGGTGGAAAGCATGCAGACGATCGTGCTACTAGTGCAGTAGGTAAGATACCCAATGTTTTGCAACAACCAAAATCTTTGACAATTACACTTATTACAATTTTATCAAAGACGAAACATTTGTTACAGAAAACTTGAAATGCTTAAATGGTCCATGGAAAGCTTTTCTGCTACTTTGCTTAACGGTTATAAGTTACAACCAAAGCGTCTTACACTTGCACATGATTCAAAGAAGCGGTAAAGCAAAATAAGGTTTATCTTGCACTAACCTATGATATTTAAAATTGCTTCCGTATTCAAACCTTTGCAACCAACTGTAGGATTTCTGGCTATCCACGACGCATATTTTCGCGTTAAAGTTTCTGCCAGCTTTCGAACACAACCCTCTCCAATACGACAATACAGATAGCCTGGCTGTTATAAAGATACGTGCCTTGCAAACCTTAGCTCTCAGTCAAAACAAAACTTAGGCCTACAAAACCTGATGTTCAAGCTCTTAAATCTGAAAATCTTTCTGCGGCACGAAACGTTGTTGGGGAACAAACATTGCTTAACTGCAAAACCAGTTTTAACTGGTTTTCCAGGACAACGGGGACTGTGCTCAACCATTGAACGAAAAAACACGCATTCGACAAAAACTTTGAACAACGTATCATATAATTTGTTGCCTTCGTTCGAGCCATTCCTAGTATAATGCCTAGCGACCATGAATTAAACTGGAAATTTGAGCGAAAGATTTTATCTGCAACGATGTAACCGGTATATTGCAAAATCATTGATACATATGTTGATACAGTATATGCGCAGATGTAGACCGATCATGTTAGTCTCTTGGAAGTGATTCAGCTGTGTATGACAAAGAACAGCCTACCCAAAAAACAAAACCATGAAAATTGAAATGGCGGATGGCAAACAAACGTTTCTTTGAAAATGGAACAAAACCGAAAGAGATTCGCTTGAAAACCCGGTCAGTTCATGCATTGAAATCGTAAAAAACAGCACAAAACGACCTTTCAAATATTCTGATCGGCTAACGGATGGTGCTGGAAAAAGCATTACGCACCTTTACCCCGATGACTTGCTAACCGTGCAGCACTCGTTACGAATATGATTCATGGCACATGCAGAGGCGACGGGGATAGAAAC
>Ga0210059_1015800_pt1 | contig 10961 bp, 5 predicted proteins | sample Ectturendosymbi2_FD_188042 | JGI IMG/M metagenome (GOLD analysis project Ga0210059, IMG submission 188042) | Ecteinascidia turbinata endosymbiont from Florida, USA - Sample 2 (SPAdes) (version 2) | ecosystem: Host-associated > Tunicates > Ascidians > Unclassified | place: Key West, Florida... | reverse complement strand
TGCTATGCACTGAAGATGATAACAGTTGTTATCGAAACGTTTGCAAGATGTCAGTTGTATCGTTTGCTTTGGCCGTAGTATTTATTATAAGGCTATTTAGCACTTCCGCTTTTCGTGTACCAAAATGCTTGCATGAACAATTTTAAATGCGATGGCTTCTAAAGGTTTACTGAATAGAAAGCCAAGACGCAAGTATATTTTAATTCATATTAATGAACAAATACCCACCTTTCTCATTCGGAGACGCCCAGGACATCGATGAACAAAATTTCAGGCTCTACTGGCGGTCAAAACATAAAAACATGTTACAAACATGCCAACGCTTCAACAGTTGGTACAACTATCTTTATCAAGGCTAAAAACGAAATGTTTTTAGCGTGCTTTTTCATGTTTTTACGCCAGTAGAGCTTGATTAAAGTTTTGTTAGGACAACTACCTATGGAGAAAATGTATTTTTCTGCAAATGTTCGTGAAGTGAAGAAGTGTTTAAGTACGAATTAAAGAAATACTTGAATATGCAAACAGATACTGCCAGACGAAATCACGGAAGAGTAAAAATATTTGCAAATTTAAAACATTGTCACGACCAATTAATGTAAAGAAAATAAGCATTCTTGATTCACACTTATAAAGCAACAGCACGATTACGTTTGCAGCCGCTTTAAGAATGGGAATGGATTGCAAAAATGTGATCCATCAGACCCTACGGTAGTTTTATAAAATTATACAAGCTGCGGTATTATCAAGACATTTCCACTTTTGCCGATATTCAAGTAGACTTTTACAATTGCAGTTTCTGACTGTAATTAGTCCGGTGCTCGCTGTAGTGGATCTCGTGCTTTTGTTTTTTTTGTTGCGTTACATATTCTGTTTTTATTGTTGGTTGATTTGTTCTTTATTCGTTTTCGTTCATCGTGGTTAGCTGACTTGTTGACCTTGCGGTTATTTCGCTCAAACGCGGACGTGTCTGAGCAAATGATAGATTGAGAGTAATAACAAGAGTAATTCACAAACCTTCTGTGTGCGTAGAAATAGTAGTTTCCAGAGGCCTTGGAACAACTGATTTGGTTGCTTTTGGAGATTTAGTACGCAGAATAATCTCATCAAACCAAATGCTGATGACAATGGACTAGTCGTTTTGATGGTGGTCGTGATGTTCGAGTTCATAACAGCAATCAATCGAGTATCTGCATCACGTTTTCGTCGATTCTGCTGATGTCATGGGTCATGGTACGTGTTTCTCCGAAGAAAACTGTTGGCAAATAGATTTGAATTAAAAAACTCACGTTTCCGTTCAGCGCCACTTGACCAGTCGCTCGTTCTTGTCCAAAAATGCAGCAGTAGGAATCCAGGCGTTTCTCTCTTATAAAACTCAAGGTGGATCCGTGATGTTCAAAGAGTTGCTGTCTGAATTTGTTGAGGGAATTTGAATTTTTTATTTGAAAAATTGATATATTTCGATTTTGTATTTTCTGAATGCTTGCCATATGTTCAAAACTTAAAACGTTTGTTTTTATTGAGTTTGAAAAAGCAAAAGATTCAACGCGTCTTGTTTGTTTGAAATATGCGTTAAACAATATGCGTTAACGGAAGCATTAAAAGTACTTCCAAGTGCTGACTTCTGAAGTGTCTCCAAAACGGCAATGATTCCTATCATCTCTTTTTCGCAGGGAAGTTTGTAAATGAAAGTAAGAGCATACATTAAAAACAATGAAAATTGTTCTTTTTGCAATAGTTTTGGTCGGAATCTCTATGCCTGTGTATTCTGGTAAGTTGTGTGCAAAACACCGTGAGTAGTTGACATGTGGTTTTTGTTTTAGGATTCTTGATTAAGGCGGCTTCACACAGAATCAGGTTACGCCTTACGAACCGGCTTACGGCAAACGTCCGTCTTCTGACATGCAGCAACACGCTATCACCGACAATCATGGCACTTAATCATTTCTAAGTAAGCCAGAAGCAGGTCGAAACCGACAAAAATTCACCCGGATACGGCCAACGGAGCTTGTGTGAAGACTGCCGTTGGCCATAAGCCGAATCTTGAAAAAGAGTAAAGTGAATTTTCTCTTAGTATGGTCAACCAACACCTAGGAAATCAATCTCAATCAGGAGCAACAAAATATGCATGAAGAATGTTTTAGAATGGTATAGCAGAAATTGAAAAAGTATTGAAAGCTGTTTTCACAGTAATGACGCTCTTCAAACCAGACATATGTAGAATCAACCGATTTCCTGACAAAAGCGCTGGTCTTCCTTCCCTTTTCGGATATTCTGACCGTGTAAATGATCCGCGATAGCATTTTTTCAAAGCATTGATTTCAATTAATTCCTAGAGTGTCTTTACTGTGGCCATAGGCACGCAGGATTCAATTTTCGAAAGGGTGTTCAATAAGACGGATCGTAAGCCGAAACCGGATTCTTTGTGAAGCCGCCTTGCCACCACGCCGATGATGATGAAATTTATGTTATTTGGATCAAGACCACCTGGGTGGTTACAGGATGTTTCAAGCTGCTATACCAAGTCCAACCACAGCTCCGAAGTGAACGCGAAACGCAGACACTAAGTCAGTGGTCTTCAACGGGGGCGAAATCGCCTCCCTGGGGGAGATTTTTTATGTTTTAAGGTGGCGATTTCGTGATTCACCAGATTTGGGGGGCGATTTCAGTTGCCAGTGGGACGATTCTGCAGGTTAGAATACACTAAAATTCTGAAGTGATTCCGTGGTTTCTGACAAATATCATAAAGCATAATATAAACGACTGGCTATGTAACAATCAAACCAACATTGTCCTGTGTAATGCTTCACTGCACTAACTATGCAATGCAAGGCCATGGAGAGAGTTACTGGTTGGGAGCCAAGCACTGCGGTTCTGATGAAGTTGCAGGTGTATTGTTAAGACTAATTTTTAAATATTATAATGGCGAAATTATTGCTATAAGTACTTTGGTGGTTTGTTGACCCAGGCTTTGCATGAGCAGCTTCAAATAAGGGATATCAACCAATAACACTTGGAAGCTTGTATGCATACAAATATGCGCGGAATTTGGGATTTTTCTCGTATACAGTAGTATACATTAGTCCGTTTTATTATACTTATGTTGGTTGAAATCGTCCATTACTGATATACCTATCGGAAAATATCTAATCGGCCGAACTCCATTTTTAGGAAAAATTCAGTTTCTTTAAGGTTACTGAAAATGATCCAACAATAATAAAATTGCTAGCACTAAATCAGGCATGTGCAACCTTTTTCACTGGCCTGCCAATTTCAAATTTTGGAAACGTTATCGCGGGCCGCATCACTTTTTATTGGATGAAACTTTATTCATTCCCTTGAAAAACTTAGTTTAAGCGGTCACACAACAGATATGGAGTATATGATGTACTTTTTTCTGTTTCAAACTACCAACCACATACTGGCGACAGGCTTGTTGAAAAACTGTGAATTAGATGAAACTTATGATAGGGCTACCATATCTGCAGAAGCAAAATTCCTGAAAGTTTCAATGGCTACTTTTCGCGACAACAAACAAGCGCTGTAAGACATTTTTCAGTATGTTCTTACAACTTCCAATTCACCGCAAAACAGCATCACTATCACTATTCAGGCAAAACTATTGTGGACGCTTAAAACAGCCAAATAAGCAAAAGTTGACATTGTTTCAAGTTAAGACGTAATTGGCTAACTGGAGAACTGCCGGACATCAAAGCATTTTTTAAATTATTTAACCGTCACTGAAGGCTTTCCTTTCTGTGCTATTGCTTTTTTGATCACTAAAATTGAAGCTCAATTTAGTCCAAGCAGCGTGACGTTTTTGCAAAGGATATAATTTTCTGTTGCACCTTGCAATAACTTCTTCAACTGATGGGCTTAAACCACCCACAACGACCTAAAATTCCCTCGTATTGTACTGAATGCCTGGAGTTGTAATGCCGTTTCATATTAAATTTTTTCAGATAAGCAATTTCATTTCGACAAATCAAGCAAAGAGCCCTTCCATTTTGTTAAACAACAAAATACTTCATAAACCAATCGTCGTTAAACATCCGACCTTCATCAAGAATGTTTCGTTTTTTCAAACACCTTGAGATTAAATTTCAGCTAAAAGTGCTGCTTTCATGAACTGCAAAATAAATATTATTATTTATCATTTATTGCCAACCGTTTCAACATCCTCTTTCCCTTGTCCTGCTGCGAATTTTTATCACTCTGCCTACAATCCCAAAACAATATCAACATTTGCGAAGACAAAAACAACATCACATTAGCAATTGAGTCAATGATGTCAGGCAAATCAACTGAAATCCTTTCTAACTACTTTACTCAAGCTAAAGTCAGAACTAACAGTACTCAGCTCGCATGAACAACTCCCTGTCAGGTCCTGACGAATTGTTCGAACAATTTTACACCGCAAAGCCTCGTATATGAATCACAAAGAAAATTGTTTGCATCACAAGAGCTTAGTCTGGGCTGTAGCGTGGCAATTAGAAAAGGCACGAAAAATTGTATTCGCTTCGAGGTCTATGCTTCCCAGGTATTAAACAATTGTTACATTTCTTTGCTCGTGAATGATTGTGAAATGAGTGGCACGAAAAATTGAAGATCATACATTTCATTTGAAATACCAGTTCAGAATCATGAATAAAACCAAGAGGACAGTACCAAACAACGTGGCGGGCCACTAGTTGCATAGCTACGAAATATGTGATGCAAAAATTGGCTTTGAATAAATGTTTAGCTTGTAACGCTGTCTACTTCTATAGAATCGTGGGAAGAGGCAATAGGGATCAGTATATTGCAAGAAGAAACAGATGGTGTTCCACGAAATGATGATATCCTTGATGTCCTCCAAAGACACCGGAGATTTGCTGACTCCTTTCCTTCCAATATTCAAGAAATATTTTTTTCCCAGTGTTCGGTGAATGCATTTTTAATATTAATTTTGTGTTCAATTTAAACATTGCTTTGTTGATCAAAATAAATTTTCAAGCAAGTAGTTGTCTTTTATTTAAAATGTAATTTTGGCGGTTAAATGCACCTTTATTTAATTTATTGGTTAAATAGGCAATCGGTCTACTTTTTCCGATACGATTTAAAAAAAATAAAATCAGTTTTGTTGTCTAAAGACAAATGTTTCATGGTTAAGTTAAAGCAATTTTCACAGATGTCTTGGGCTGCGCTCCTTCCAACTTGCAACGTCTACAATTGCAGAAGCAGATCAGGATACAAAGCGAAGAAAGGTAGTTATTGTTCATAACTGTTGTTTTATTGTTCATGATTGTTGTTTTATTCTTTGTGAATGCGGCTGAGCTTGATGCTGTTATACTATGCATTGCTTTGCATTTGAACATCATGTTCTACCTCAGTTCGGACATAATGTACACACTTGAAACTATGAAACGAGTCCAACAATGAAACGACGTAAAAACTGCTAACGGAACAAGATTACTTTTCAGCATTTGCCAGTATAAAGTTAATGTGTTTATTCGTCTTCATCTCCAATATATACAAATATACAATTTGAGCGTTGTGTTGGCGTTTTGCAAGTAAAAAAATTAATTGGCAGGATTCCTCACGGTTGTTTGTCGGGAATTTAACTTTAATTTATCTTAATGGGACGGACAAAACCTTAGACTTAGTTCAGGTAGGTCTAAAGCTGGTTCTCTCTCTAATACATATATGTGATACAAGTGGCATGTTGTTTTATAATTTACACAATATGGCTCTGTCATGAGTCGCAAAAACATTTTCTGCTCAACTGCACATATATGCAGCAGCAAGCATGTAAAAAACTGTATGGCAAAATGTGTTCATCCAAACTCGGTAGTTAAAGTTTAAAACAAGGTTTTCTGCACTTTCTTGTCATGGACGCTAGTAATATGAAGTAGGTGCATTGTAGTATACTCGATTTCCTCAGTGTGCTGTACAATTAATGAAGCACGTAATAGGAATGCCTTCTTTAGCCAAACTTTCAAGTGAGTCGGATAGCCATCAACTCTCACAAAACAAAACACGAAGTAACGAGAAACAGTTTGTTGATCTTATACACCTCTAAAGTTTTTTTTTATGATAAAATGAACATTTATTTACACACCGAACAATAAAGAAGTATAATTTCATTATTGATAAAAATGAGGAAGCGTTTTTGCCCAAACTATTTCAAGATTTTGCCGCAATTTTTTGACACATCGCAATTGTGTGGGGTGCGCTTCCACTCCATGCACTCCCAGCTCCTACACCATGGCTCATACATCACTGGGTACAAGTATTCCAGCGATATATTGTTGAAAATTATTAAAATTAATTCTACTGATTTTTCATTCGCACACATGTTTTCATGTCACACGAACGCAATAATCAAAAAAACAAAACAAATTATCGGAACAAACTGGAATCGCACACCGATTTTCGATTTGCGTTGTCTTCAGCAAAGCCACGAATTAAGCTACTAATTTCCCAAAAGCCATTGCATCCTTCCCCTTAACCAGTATAATGGCAAATAAAGTGTTTTTTTGTGTTTGATTTTGAAGTTAGGTGAGGCGAAACATGCCATCAATGACTAACGCCAAAGGTGGCGTGACTGAAAACGTTTAAGAACTACTGACTCAGAAAGTACCCTATTTGTTTTTCACAATATTTTTTCACAGGATATCGAACTCGGTAACACGGTTTGACGTTATGACGTGCTCTTTCCGCAAATGTTCTCCAAAACAATGTTCTGCGTTTTTATTTGGCAAACCGCGTTATATAGCTTGAGTGAACCCACAGTGCATGTTTGCAATGAACTTCGTATCTGGCTCATCCAATAAACTAAAACAAACCGTCTTTGGAAACCTTGTTTATTGACCTAGACCTATTGCGCCTTCTTGACACACTGAAATGTAGTCGGAAAAGGATCCCAATTGCAAATATTTTCGCAAGTTCGTGAAAACTTTGTCTCCGACACTTCAACATTTTCCAACAGAAATGTTGTTTTAATCAAAAAAATGCATTCCAAGGCGGCAAAATCTGTTTAGGCTTTTCAGCTGGTATGAAAACTAAATAACCTTGATTTGAAGACAACGTTGGAAAAGCGTTTTTCGAAAACTGCATTTTTAAGCAAAAGTTTAAGGTACAATTTTTTCCAACTTTGTTCCATAAATTACGAAAAAACTAAGTTCCTGCAAAAACTCATTGCGTTTACTGACATTTGCATCAGACAGGCAGTAGTTTGAACTGAACAACTTTTCTGTTAGAAAACAATATTGTAATGCGCGGGTCGCACGTGTTCGCAAAATTATTGCAAAACATGAAGCTTTTCTGAAAATGTTTAAGACCAACTCCAAACCACGAAAATCATGAAGAAAATTATTTTCAAACTTAATGATACAATATAATTCCTGGCGCTAGTGTCAAATGTCTCAGTGAAGTTTTCATCTTTCCTATGCGTCTTCGGATATGTAAAACACGCATAAAAACGTTTTATGCTGTCAGCAATCGAGTATAGAAAAATTATGAAATGACTTTACCATGCTTCTAATGCAATTACTTAATCAAGCCCATGCCATTGTTTTCTAATCTGTGGCTAAAATATATTCAGTGCAAGAGGAAAAAAGTTTGAAAAGGGATTAAGAATTTATAAAAAAAAACTGTTTCTTATGTTATAACATGAACATACAATGCTTCAGATTTATCTAAGAAAACGTCTATGAAACAACAGCAAGCACGAAGTTTTACTCCATTAAGATGGCAAATGCTACTGAAATACTCATAGTTTTAGTTGGTTGTCTGTTGGTAACTTGTTGTCCCTTTCCCACTAACGTAATGTGATTGATGTGTTTCTTTTACCTGCTATTGCCAATATTAATGTATATTGTTGGTGCTTCACTCAGTGGTATCAAGAACCTTAGATATACCTGACTTTACTGGAGTTCTAGATGTCCCTGGCTTTACCTCATCAAAAACTGTCAGACTAAGTAGCGAACGAAAGAACACAATCTAAAAAACCCCAAGATCTCCTTTTCAATCAGCAACTCCAAACGCACCGGAGTAGCAGTTCTTTGTCAAATAAACTTCAGTTGACTTTGTGTTATAAATGTTTTGCAAAATGATTCGTTGTACAATGATGTAGCACGTCAGCTATGGATGGAAACACAAGTGGCAAGAACAAATAGTATGCAGAGGCAATTCTCTCATGATTCAAAAATCAAGCTAGAAATCAATTTTCCTGCAGTTTATGCAATTTTTTGGTCATTTGCTGTATTTTCTTGAAGCACCGCAAAATGTGGCGCTGGTGAAGGTCAATCAGTATGATCATTCAGAATTAGCCGATGAGTATTCCTGGTTTTTGGACCTAATTTCGAGTAGCAATATTTTGTGCCATCTTGGAGGTAAAAAAAAGTATTTCTTCAAGTACAGCAGAACTGCTGGAGAATATCCCATTGCTTAAGTTAATGTACGTAAATTGCATTATGATTATTTTTGCAAAATACTGCGAGGTGTGCCAAGCGATACGAGATTGCCTTAAAAAGTTGCGTCCAAAGCGTAGCTGAAAAGGCCGTAAAGGCCAATCTACACTGACGAGTTGCCAGGAGTAGCCGCTCACGATTCTTTGTTTGTTTTATTGCGCCCAGGAGTTGCCGTGCCGAGCCGTGCATAAGCGCAGAATTACCCGACGCAACAAAACAAACAAAGAATCGTGCTCAACTACTCCTGGCAACTCCTCAGTGTAGATTGGCTTTTATGGTTGATCTTATCAAGAACAACTTTCATTAACCGGAAAGAATTGGAGGAAATCCACTTATTGCAAACTTGCGGAGCTCGACCGGTTCCTTTTCTGCTGAAGCCTTTGAAATTGCTTTTTTGCATTGCATAATAAACCTTTCAAGTGTTTCATTTACACATATGTACATTCACATCGTAGTAACGCCACTGCTCGTCTCTACCAACATATTCTGGCTGTATACGGAAGGGGAATTTTTTTTGTTAATTTGATATTCTTAGGTTTTCACCAAAACCCACATCTAGTCGCACACTAGAATAGTGTATCTGATCCAATTACTTGCTAGAATTTGGAATCCGATCATCAGTTCTAACTGTTCATAGTCAACTGCATTTTGTTTAAAACTACTGAATTTGGAATAAATTGTTGCAAAAATATATCTTAACGTTGACGCCAATAATGCTTTTATTTGGGCAATTGTTTTTGAAATCGCAAATACCTATCTAAAAATAATTTTATATGTTGAATATTCGAAAATGGTTTATCTATGTTTTTGCTTGTCTTTTCATCACCTTCTCTATCATTATTTTATGTGCGATATTATAAATCTAATTATAACGTCTAGAAATATCTCAGATTAACTGTATTACAATTCAGATTGTGGAATGCACAAACCTCAGAAGTTATAAGAGTAGCATTAAATTGTGCTTAATGTTTGTGTCAAAAATGTCTGCACAATTTTCTAATGACAGCATGCATGATGTTGTAAACCACTTCCACGAGACGTGCTACCAAATTATTCAAATCTTTTAATAGTTGTTTTTTCCATTTTCCATTGGAGAAACGTCATTGTTATTTTTCTATTGTTTGATATTACTGCTGCTGGCAATCGGATAGTGATAGTGTTTTGCTAATTGAAAAAAAATTACTGTTTGATTTTGTTGCAAACATCCAGGTTGAAACTTTTTTTCATGATGATGTGTATTTCTTGCGAATAAACCATATCAAAATGTGTGTAAACTAATGCACAGCATGATCAATCTATATAATCGTTAACTTTGCTATAAATGGTTCTTGCTTTTTTGCAAAAAGGGTCTACAGTCGGAGTTACTGACAACCAGAATAAATATCAAAGCAATGATGATATTTACCCCCCATACCACCTGAATTTGCTTTTCATTGTTAAAACCCTTTACAGTGTAAAGAGCTTCTCGCTTCTCGAGCGCTTCTCAACCGGTGGGCCGCGAAGCTCCTTCAGGTGGGCCGCGAAATGTTCCGAGAGAACGCAATAATTACCCCTAGTCATGAGTTCTGAAACAAATTTTTCGTGAAGTGGGCCCAAAATCAAAGCCTCGGCGAAAAGGGGGCCGCGGCATCAACTAGGTTGAGAAGCACTGCTTTACACGCTTCAACACTGTAAAACATTGTCGTGTCATTTCAATCTGGATATCCGCAACGTTCTCCTTTGTCATGGATGCTTTATTCTTATATGAAGAAATTGGTTACAAAAATGATTGTACTCTCCGTTTATCACGTAAGTCAATTATTACCCCAATCCATCGCTTTCTGCATCGTTGACCTCTCATGCAGCATTTTTTCAACGCGTTTCAACACGTTTATCCATGGCATGGTGACCACGCCAATAACACGAGACAAACAAACATGACTCAGCATTTCTGACGAGCACGCGAAAGCCAGCAAATGAAGGTTCTGCCATAAAAAACAAAGTGTTCGCAATTGTTCATGTTTAGCAACCAAGCTAAATTGTATGATTTTTTACAAAACGAGAGAATATAATCCAACGTTAAAAATTTTTATAGGGTTAAATGTGTTTTGCAGCCGAAGGAAACATCAAACAGTCATCAATGTGAATGAAATTATGTCCTATCTGCTCAAAGAAATTGCGCAAAAGACAAACATTCGCTTCAGTTTTTACAACTGGTTAACGGTTTAGGACCGGCAAGCTTCACTCAACCGTTGTAACCTTGTTTACAGGCTTACGTGTTCATGCAGTGCCTCCTACATCGGGCAAATGCAACCCAATTTAATAAATCGTATGGAGGAGCATCGAAGGTCACTATGCTCTTCAGCAGGCCTGCCAACATACGGCCCGCGGGCCACATGCGGCCTGCGAGATCTTTTCTTGCGGCCCGCGAGAACTCAGTTGCAGAAAATGTTGCAAAAGCCCGACTTCGGATAATTACTTGTCCTTTCAGAATTTCTTCCACACTATGACGAAATAGACTTTTGCGGCCCG
>Ga0210059_1015798_pt1 | contig 10962 bp, 6 predicted proteins | sample Ectturendosymbi2_FD_188042 | JGI IMG/M metagenome (GOLD analysis project Ga0210059, IMG submission 188042) | Ecteinascidia turbinata endosymbiont from Florida, USA - Sample 2 (SPAdes) (version 2) | ecosystem: Host-associated > Tunicates > Ascidians > Unclassified | place: Key West, Florida... | reverse complement strand
CTCCACTCAGCGCTCACCCGCCCATCGAGTGCAAACGCACGGCGCCTAAAATGGAGACACCCATTTGTACCCGCCGCACAACATCTCATCTCCTTATCTGACAACAACAACATACGTGCAGCGCAGTGGGCGGATTGTAGCAGCACATTGCTGGTTTGACCAAATATGCAGTGAGCTAGATAAACTGTCAAGTGCGAAGCAATCTTATCATTGGCAACCAGCAACTGCACCATGTAAGTTATTGACACTGTGGTAACTTCATTGTGCTGAGCTCTAGGTTGATTCGCTATAGTTAGAAATAAAGTAGACATGGCTAGCAATTCAACGTGTTTTTGGACTGCTTCCACATAACAAGTTATACTTGTCATACAGGTTTGGGTTAAATTTCCGTTGTTTGGATTGGCTTTACACTCTGCAAGATTCAAGGCTGGTGTTGGCCTTCCTGCATCGAGTACATTTCTCTGTTGTTCATACGAGCTTGAGCTAAGATTTTTTGCTTTTGGCATAATTACTACGTCATCGTCAACAGGTAGTTCTATAATCAGAGCGCCGATTTTTTTTAATGAGAACCGGGTACGATATATTCGTACTTTGATTTCAGCCTAAAACCAGCAATTCCAGTTGCCTTACCAACGCCCTAGCTCCTCCGCCGATTGCGCTAGAGAGCTGTTTAATGGCTCAAGCGGATCGGCCAGCCCAGTAGATTACACTCGAAAAAACATTTTTGGTTGGCGAGTGCGGATTTTTTGTGAGTGACGTCATAAGTGAAGTAGTTTTTGGGCCATTTTGGCACATGTTGCCCGGCCTAGGGCCCAACTGCTAGGCCAAAGTTTTTCGCTGAAGTTTTCAATGGAAACTAGACTCGAGTCCGAGTATTTTGAGCCTTTGATCGACTTTCTAACGTTTCTGGTTCAAAAGTTATGATCTAAAATAAACAAAGTAATTAATTAACTAATCATCTAGTTAGTCAAATATTTTTACTAACTTACATCACAACTTTCGAACCCGAAACCCCAGCAGGTCGCCCAAAGTATCAAAAGACTCGGATTGTGGCCTAGTTTGCAGTACAAACTTCAGCGAAATACTACCACCTAACAGTTGGCGCCCAGGGCCAGGCAAAGTGGGCTAAGGTGGCCTAAAAGTCCTCCACTTATGACGTCACTCACAGACATCCCCCACCCCCAACGCAAAAAATTTTTTTTCGAGTCTAATCCACTAGACTGGCCGCGTTTTTTGAGACTTTCGCCGAGTCGCTAGAGCAAACAGGAGCGGAGAAATTCCCGCGCAAAGCCATGTGCGAATCAGCTATTTTTTTCGAACCGCTTGAATTAACCTGGTTCTCAAAGTGTTATGATGCAACTTGAAACGCTAACTGTACAAATTGAAGTTACTCTTCTCTGCAGTCTGTACCGCTACTACTGCGACACAGTGCTACAGCAGGTCTTGTAACGAGACTAAGGTGTTCAGGACGATGGCGTCACGCGAAGCAAACGCAAAATTAAGATTGCATGCCTTGATTCCACTAACAGTTTTGCAGTGTTTACAAAAAGAAAATTTGCCGTTATCGAAAAACAAGAAATTTCCCTAATAACAGAGACTTTTCAATAAAATAATTTTCGCACTACAACACACCAACAAAAATGGTTGGTCAGTTTTACAGATTTGCGCATTTCCATTAAAATGTTAATAATTTTCAAAAATATCTTGGGAAACACGCTTTGAATACCAAAGTTTGAATTCGTGTTTCCACAATTTTTTGCTGAAATCAATGGCAAAAGGAAACACATTTGAAAGGCTCAGTAACAGTGCTTGACTTAAATTGTAAGGAAGCTTTAACAACGCAGATTTACGAGATGTTCTTTTTTATTTTTTCTCGTTGTCATGACTTGAATGTTGCTTTTGAAGGTTTTTAAGTTTTGTTAATATGTAGTAAGTCATCATCTGCATCCTAACATTCATAAAGGCTACGTACCTGACAAAGATAATAAAGTTTTTGTAACGATTGAAAATGACGTAATTAGCTAGGTTCGTCAAAATTCATGTCCATTCCCATGACAGAAATGCAATGCAACATAAGCAATCCACAGATGAGAGACATTTGTTTTACATTCTAGCTGTTGGGAAAAACGACACACTCAAAACCCGTACTCAAAATTGAGTAGCCTAATAATACAGTAATAATTGAGTCTATCTTAATAAGAGCTGATGATGCCTGCCTAGTAGGTTAAATAAGGCTCTGTAGGAACTGGGTGTCTTCTTATTTCTGAGAAACGATTCCTTTCGATTGACAGTTAATCAAAGCTTTATTAAAAAAACATGCATCATTTATTGTGATGTGTTGGCTTGCTTATTTTTACAAACTTTGTCGAATGCTGTAAGTATTTCTGAAACTTCCACCCTCATTTCCCTCTACAAGTTTATTCGTGGTTGAGATTTTGTTTCAAACAGGGCCATAGCAAAAATTCTGCTTCGTATAAATACGACGTAGCGAAAGGGACAACCATCCTTAGCGACTTTTGGTCAAAGCTAAGTATTTGTTATTAAATGATATTCAAAAATATGCTGGATATCCTGACGATAGTATCACGGGTAAGGTAAATATAGTTTTATTTTTCTTGTTAAGTAAACGACAGTGGGGAAGGCTGCACGAAAGGTCACGAATCCATTCATAGTTTTATAAATTTTCCCGAAGGTGCTGAATAAATTTCGACTCGAGCTTAGATAGATGTTGCAAAAATATACTTTGCAAATTTGAAGGCAGCATCATATATGTATTTTCAAGCAATTTAGACAAGAAAGCAAAACACATATGCCGGAAAACCATTATAAATGGATACCTGAAGCTGAATTAATAAGAGATGTCATCAACGGAGTATGTCAACATCATTCAGAAAAACGCCTTAAGCAACACCGAAGTGATTCAAATGTTCTCGCTGCAGATGACAATTTAGAAGAGCAACTACTGTAAAAATGAATAGTAGTTTGATCATACTTTAAATCTCGTAATTACAAAATGTGTCATTTTCACAAAGCAAAGTTTATGGTTTTTTTTTGGTTTTTTTCCATGTACACTCTGGGTATGCTAGAAATCAATGAATGGGAGCCAAACAGGGTTGCGGAGTCGAAGGTAAAATCTCCGACTCCGATTACAACTCCGACCTTTCGAAAATTTCGGACTCCAACTCCCAACTTCGACCTTTCCAAAATTTCCTACTCCAATACCGACTTCGACTCAAAAAGTGAATGAAAAAGTGAAACAAAAAGTGAATGAAGTTTATCTGTCAACAATTTTGTAGCAACTGGCACTCAATGGAAATCGTGGTACACAGGAAGCATTCTCTGTTTGAACACAATTTTCAAAATAATTGTACAACTTCAACAGAAATTCCCAACTCAGAAGTGTGATCTGAAAAACGCCCAATTGCGCTCCCTGAGTCGGCGTCGGAGAAAAGTGTAACTCCTGGAGTTATTAGAAATCCTTCTCCGGCAGAACATCCAAAACCCAAGAACCTCCAACTCCTTGTGCCTCGAACACCGACTCCGCAACCCTTAGTCTGATTTGGTTCTCTAAGATTGGCAGCTTTACTATTTGTAGGCCTTTTTTCATTTTATACTTCATGCACTTTGCAGAACTGATGATGACTTCCAAATAGGCAAAATGTAAACTTTGTTTTAAGATCTTAGTATTGGATTTTTGCTGCCAAGGTCTGCAAAGTATGATTTAGAGAAATCTAAATCTTAATGAAAAACATATTTTTTTTTTACTTAACCACATACAAATATGAAATGGAGAGTCTGGATTCCGTGGAATTTCGGGAAATCGATCTAAGCAAGCAAAAACCAGGATAGAGTAGGCTAGATAGTATAGTTTCTTGGTTGGAATTTTACACTGACAATATTAGTGAAGGGGAATTTATGCAAGTTCAGATGAAAGACATAAAAACGTATTGAACCAAATTAGGTGCAGATGCTTTTTAGCTGGTTAGTCTAGCCTACACTAATCAGGCTAAGGACAGTGTCTGTTGTTTGGGTTTCCTAGAGCACATTCCTATTGACTTTTTACCAGCGTATGGTATGACATATAACTTGAAACATACAACTAACTCAAAACCACACGCACTGGAAGGAGGAAGTAGCCCAATGAATCAGGAAAACAAACCATTTGTTTGAAGAACTCACTTTTGGGCGCAATCGGTCTGCATGAGGTTTCTGTTAGAGTTGTGTTTTCTCGAACTTTCCTTGTGCACGTTTAGCGCAAATGCCGCGGCGCTGATTGTTTCTACCGTCTAATGATTTACTTCACGCCGCGCGTTTATTTGTTTTGCGCGCTCTGTACCTCGTGGTCAGTCGCTAAATACTGTCGCCTTTGCTGGCAACTCATTTCTATTCGATACGCGCTCTGCAGCTGTACATTACTGCACTCAAGCCGTAAGCGGAACTGTCTGCCTTGTTTGCCGATCTTCTCCGAAAATACAGTGCATTTTGTACAAGGTGCTCTGAGTTTTGAAACTCTGTCAGGGGGAGATGAAGTTTTTGATGTTGGAAATGTGGTTTAAGAAACCGTTAAAAGAAACTCTGGAACTTCTTTGCTTTTCAGGAAGCAAAGAGCACTATAATCCTGCTGGGCGTGATGGTCAACTACCCGCGAGGTAGCCCACGGGGCGTACATGGTATGCATGTTGGAGCTTAAATAAAGCATCAAACTTTACGCCAATGCTGTTTGTGGGTGATACTCTATTGTCCACATCCTGCGCAAACGGACACAATTATGCCAGATTTTCATACGCAAGAGATAGCTTGTCAATTATTCATTTATGCGACGTGTGCAGCTACACACAAACTCGAGTAGAAACACACATATTCAAGTCAGGTTTAAATGAAGAAAGTGTTGGACGCGTTCTCTCTCTACTGCACCCCTGAATAAATGTCTCTAAGAGAACCTGGCCTCAAAAGATGGGATATCACTGATCTATCTTTGTGTCATTTTTCTTTGTTTTTGTTCATAACTAAATGTAAAAATGAATCACAGTGAAAATGAACATCTGTGAACGCCACGTATCTCTGTGGTGTTGCGGCAATTGTATGTGATTAGTTCTTATTTGTGCTGTCTCTCACATTTAGTGAGTGTTTTTCTCTTTCTGCACTTTATAATTTTGAACGTGTTTGCACCGATTGTGTAATTCTCTTCAGTTGATGTTGTTGCCTTGTGTTCGTTTTGTAGGAACTTCGCTTTGTGCACCACCTTCCGTAATTCCCGGTTAGCTAAGTTTTCGAAAGTATGTCTTACTGCACACGATCTGTTAGCAGTCCCTACATGCTGCTGTCTCACGACGACCAAATGTATCCTGTTGGTGCTAACAGACATGGATCGTATCCGCTCAATGGTGTCCACTAGCTGAGAAACTAACCAAATGAAACGGGGAGATGCCGTTCTTTAAAGTCACAGACGAATCTGCTGAGGAAGTATTGTTTACTTTGGTGCCGAATGAGATATTTCAACCTGAGCGGATTTTCATTTTAGCGTTTTTAAACTTTCAATGCACCACCCACTAACTTTACAGAACTAAGCAATACAACGGTAAAAACCCGTTGCAAACCAACATTTACGTGTAACTGCGTTGATCGTATCGACAAATTATAGCTCTGATAAAATTTGTCTTCACTTCACCGATTCAAATTCAAATAGAGTTGGTCTGTACATTTTGAACTTTTTCCGAAAAAACTACCGGTACTTGTGGGGTGGTGCTAATGGAAAACATGATTTGCGAGTTTCACCGGGGTCCCAGCAATTTATCATTTCAAGTTGAAGAATTATGTGTATTTTTGCCATTGAACTCACCTTTTCTCAATTGACGTTTCAATATTGCGCAGAAGGGCTTTCCCACCATTACCGGACAACGAAACCCTGACTAACTTACAGTACATTCGTTCTGGTTTTAGGCTCTTGTTGTTGCTTAACCACTGAAAAGCTTCCTGAATTTAAACATATCGCTTCTCATTTGCAACTTTAACTAAGACACAAATTGTGATTCGTACTGCTGAAAACTGTTGAAATATCTGAATACAACACATTAACACATTAGCTTTGAAAATGTCTTTGACCTTTACAAAAACGAAACAAGCCCTTTGCACAAAAGTTTATGGTGCAATGCTTGATTTCCAGTAACGTCTAATCCTACACAAAGGCCATGTGGGTTTGCGACATTCTGCAACTCAAGCATGTTCCTGTGCGTGGTCATCAGTTTTGTAAAGCGTGGTCTTGAAAAGCATGATCTGCACTTGTTTGTTATTCTGTTGGCGTGGTTAATGATATGCTAGAATAATAAAAAAAAAATACAACAATCAACAAAGCTTTTTCAGGACAAAGCAGTACAGTTCTTCTTGCAAAAAACATTTCTTGACCAAAACAGCAATAGGCAATCTCTGAACAGTAAAACATTTCTTGACCAAATCAATAATAAAACCAGTTCTGCAGCGGCGTTCGTAGCTCAGAAGCCAAAGAAAAACCTTTCCCACCTTACTAAATACTTATCCTGGCACTTGGAAACTTGATAAAAATACTGTAACAGGGTATCAACGAATGCAGCTCAAATTCGTCATCAGAAACATGATATAAAAATAAAATCCAGCGAGTTGATTAAATTCCATATTGCGCATTTTAAAAATTAATGTGTTAATCTCAAGCAAAGTGTTTTGGAAAGTCCAAACAGGCTGAAACAAAAAATGCTTTTTTTAATTGTTTTCAGCATTTCTTTTTTTTGGATTGTGAAGAGGGTGACACAATGATTGTATTTGTCGTGTATTTACTAGGATGGCTAAGAAAATGTTCACCCGTTGACAGCACAGACAGCAAGTTACTATTCTGGTTCGGAACATTTGTATCATTCAGTTTGTTGAGAACTACGAGAATATCGAAGAAAAGTAATGCCTGGCACGTCATGCAGTTCTTTCCTTGGAAACTATGTCGGTATTAGCAGCAACCTAAAGAATTCCTAGCAGAATCTGCTTCGTTCTTTGTTTCAAAAACCCACTTCAAGTGCAGGATATTTATACATTGTCATGGGTTTTAACGACACAAACCATTGATTTTGGACCATGCTGCTATTTCTGTTCTTATTTTTGTTTTAGCGCCGAGTTTGGAGTTGGGAGCAAAGTCGTCTTGCTTTCGTTTCTGAAATTACTCTGTAATAAGTTAAAAGCTTCAAGTGAATGAACAAAGCCTTTTAGGAAGTCACTTGAGTAGCTATCAACACAGTTCTGACGCCGGGCGTGTGCATTCGATATTGCGATACATCTGACGGAAGGATCAACGAAAACCTACGCAGAACCAGCAACTGACAAACGCTACCATTAGACTGCATCGGCCGCTGATGCCTGATGTATATTGCTTGTCTCTTTCAGTGGTCATCGTCAGATTTCTCTGGCAAAGATAATCAATCTCGTGTCTTATCACCGAATGCTTATGCAAATGAAGGTAGCTGATTGCGAACACGCTAATACTGAAATTTACGACTGCAGCTTGTTTAGCTGCATTTGTAAATGCACGTTTTTTCCGCGCACTTGTTAATACAAGTTGCGACTTGTTACAATGAATTTAAATTCAACATTGGAAGTAAAATATGATAACTAAGTATTTGTGTTCCTGCCTTTTGCTTTGATTTTCGTTGCGCTATGTTTCGTAAGACATCTCTCATACTAATGTATTATATAGTGGTGACTGGTGAATGCTAAAATATAGTTGCTGTGCGTAGCCAGCGTAGTTTGTTTGTCGAGGTAAGTTTACGTCAAGATCCAGTCTCTATTGGAGGTTTAGGCAAACAAAATTAAGTTCTTTCTTGCTACCCAACGTATACATATAATCATCTCAAGATTTTGATAGCCGCATCCAAGGGCGTACGCAAGGTGGGGTGGTCAAAACACCTCCCTTAAGCGTGATGTTTTGCACAAGCTTTATTACCTGCGCAAAGGAGATTAATTGTTTTGGCATACTTTTTGCTTGTTAATTTGTCGACTTAATGCAAATACCACAGAATGAATTTGCATGCAAAGTTCAAGGAACATTGTAAATGGGACAAAATGTAATAATTTGGTGGGAATCTGGATTGTCGTCTGCATCCAGAAACCATCTAACCACTTTTTGCAGACCTTTAGTCCACTACCCATATTTTAGACTGTGTTCCGCGATAGTTCACTTTATCCGAAGCAATTGTCTTTATTTTGTCTGCTATGGCTGATCAGCGCCAGCTCTGACCGTCTTGGCTACGTAGGTATACCGATTTCTGTAGCATGATAAAAATGTTGGACGAGCTCAAAAACAGCAGTTGTTAATATCAAAGCATTCAGGCATTTGAGAATGTCTCAGCAGGGAAAAAGGAAATCGAAATGTTTGCTGGAATTTTTTACGTAGGCTACAATGGACTTCTATACATAGGCGATATCGGCTATACGTGTCGGTAGTAGAGTGTTTACGCTTAATGATGCTAATGCATTTAATTTGATGAATACCGGCCATCTGGCAACCCTAGTCGTAGAGTTGAGTTTATTTTCCTCCGATATCCTAACTTTGATCGCTGATAGTTTGTATTCAGTGCAATGACACATAAAATAAGGGGAATGCGTGTGGTAGAAGAGCATACATATTACGTCAACAAACTTCGCCAAATCGTTGGATTGGAAAATTAAATATGACTTCAAATTGTGACGTCACAAAGAGCGCACACCAAATTTTGCTACCATAAGCCACTGAATAAAACCCCCCATGCAAAATTTCTGCGTACGTCGCTGGCCGCATCAAGCAAGAAAACATGAAACGCAAAGAGCTTGCTTAAACTTGGTCTGGCATTGCCAATAGAGCGAGATCTCCGTAAGTCATACTCTTCATTGAAACCTCATAACAGGAATCAACAACATAACTTGTTTTGTGTTTGCAAGTGCAGGGACTTCGTTCAATTATTTCGAGTTTGCCCAGGTGAAGGCCTGCTTCCAAGCAAGAAGAAACGACTCCATTAAAAAAATCTTGAGAAAAATATAATTTTATCCATTAGTTTTCCTGTTGGCTGATTCTGCTACTGTGCTTCGCAGAAGTAGTTAAATGCTTTCAGGCTAGCCCCTTCACTCTGTTTGGAGAAATAGAGCAGAACTTACAAGCTGCGCCATTAGTAAACTAAGATGCTTGCTAATAGGAGCATAACGATTTAACTACTGATTGTCTAATACTCATTTGGCAAAGGCCAAACGCTTTGTTCTGTTTATTTTATTTATTTTACGGTGATTGACGACGGGCCAAAGCCTGGAATGCCATGTGCCAGTAACAGAAGTAATACGACAACATGATAGCAGAACGTAAAGGTGATACGAAACAATAGAACTGCAGCAAAGAAATTGAGAGAAACTTGCTAACCCCATCATAAAACTGCAAAGTGGAGGAGCGTTTTCGTTTGTCGTGACCAAATGAAAGAATGAAATAGCACGAGGCTTGACTGAGACCATTCATTTGGGTTGGAGTGAATGTTTGTTTTTCTAGGAGAATATTTTGAGCAGACGTCAACATAACCTGAGGTGAAGTGGTGATCAAGTCACAATGGAACAAAGTATGACACTCAGTCCTCAGAGGACTTTTGGGCGCACAAACGAACGTTTGTAACAGGGCCCAAAGTAGGAAGGTTACATTGAACCTAATGGCTTCCAGGGCAGGTTGCATAGAGCCCTGCATTCAAAATTATATGCCACACGCAATCTCCGCATGCATGAATTCCTGAAATTACACCATAATTGTGATGCATGCATGGGCGTACAAAAGGAACGAAAAAGTACATTTTTAACTGCATTTGAACATCGGCAAAAGGAGACTCGCACCTTGTTTTTTGCACAATATTGGTATTGCAGTTTCCTTTGAATGTTTTCAGTCCTCATCTGAGGACTCAATGTCTAGTACAGATGTTCCCAAGTTTTTTTCTTGCGACCCTTTTTCCAATATCTGCACGTTTTACACGACCCTATACAATCGATTTTGTTATCTATCGTTTGCATAACAGTCTGGCAAAAAAGGTGCGTGGATGGCTCACAAAGCAAGCTTTCCAAAGCGTGGCTCATATGTGGTAATTGCAATAATCTGGTTGTATTGCAAATGAGCGTCAGTGAGTCGGTTTCTGTACTTTCACTTGATGTACACCATGCATGAAAATGTTGCTTCACACACATACGTGGATCCAAACTGAACAAGAGCTTTTGTAGTTTCATTTTTCAAACATGCATACATATTTGATGGATTTAACCAAAAACTAGCTAAATCGGAATCCTCAAACTGAATTTTTTGGTTTTCATCTGCATGCAACTCTGCCACTTCTAACGCCAAGTTACCACAAATCTCAGCATCAACTCGAAATGGAAACTAAACATGTAGATTCGACCCTCTTCTAGTTCAGGGAAGCGTTCTTTGAAATTTTCTTGCAAATTCGCCAAGTATCGAACGAGGTTTTGCTTTACACTTGGAAATGACATCTCACATCCGTTGTTGCAAGAAATTCCTTGTAATGCGGAAACAAACCAAAATCACCAGATTTTTCTCGCGTGACGAAAATAACCAGCTTGTTAACACAAGCACGAATGGAAGTTTGCAATTCAAACACCCATTTGCCGCGACCTCGGAGTAAAAAATTCAGCTCATTCCGTTTCTCAAAAACGTCAGTCAAGAGCGCAAGGCGAGAAATTAACAGATCATCTGAAAAAAGTTGCATTTTCATTTTTCCGGTTGCGCAGGAAATCTTTCACTTCATGCCCGAGGATAAAAATTTTCTTCAGTGTATTACTCTTCATTCGAGTGCAGGCAGCCGAGCAGTAAGGAGCTCCTTGTCAGAGCAGTCGCCTGCAGTGTCATGGAGAATGTCACCTTCAGGCATTCAAGAAATCCGATTGCGCAGAATGCACCAAGTGAACCCACGCTGAATGAAGTATTCCAATTAC
>Ga0210059_1015797_pt1 | contig 10962 bp, 7 predicted proteins | sample Ectturendosymbi2_FD_188042 | JGI IMG/M metagenome (GOLD analysis project Ga0210059, IMG submission 188042) | Ecteinascidia turbinata endosymbiont from Florida, USA - Sample 2 (SPAdes) (version 2) | ecosystem: Host-associated > Tunicates > Ascidians > Unclassified | place: Key West, Florida... | reverse complement strand
TTAATGAGTTTCATGTGCATTTTTAATAAAAATTTGTATGGTTTTCAAAACGTGTTGTTAACTTTTTTCCCTTTGCGCATGAGAAACCGTGCCCTTTTGATAATTAAGTATGATTGATCGATGGACTTATCACCAGCATTTGGATTCCAATCGCCTTCGCACGTGACGCTAGTCATGCAAGCTCACCACAGAAGCATTAACGTTTTATCGATTCACAGATAGAACAATTAAGCCTTTGAATTGAGAAAGGCTTTCTGTGAGACGCGAACATGATTTTCACTTGACGTCTTATGTAATGGTTTGAAAGGATCAATAAAACGTTTGTGCGTATAAATTCTTCTTGACCTTGTTTGCACAATACTTCATCAAAAACACTGCATTTTTTAAAATTGTCGCACAGGAATACCGTTGTGCCCAGAACAAAAAACGTTGTACTGCAATAAAATTGAAACGAAGACGTGCTGAGAAAATCTTCATTTGTTTGGTGTCGATGTCAATGCTGGAGCTTTTCCAAATGTTTCACTTGTGGGACCAACAATACTTTGATATTAGTCTAATTATTACCTATCACTGTCAAGAGTCATACGATACATTACACATTGTTGCGAGTCACCAGTTACGCTGTTACAATTGATTCATCTGTTCAAATTACGCAATGTTGTGAGTCGTTGAGTTTCTCGATAAGGAGTGGGTAACCTGTGGTCCGCGTGAACATTCAACGTGGCCCGCATCAGTATTTCAGTTACCCAAGTTAGAACACAACATCGCGCCAAAACGAAACTCCATGACAAGTAGACGCAGACTGACAGCAAATCAAGAAACGTCTCTCCCACTCCATAACATAGGTTTTTCTCCTTACATTCCTTTCGAAGATATATGTAGATTTTCAGGATATTTAAGCTAAAATGAATAAATTTTTGCGGCCTGCCAGCTGTATTGAACCATTCATGGGGCTTATGGTAGCAGATAGGTTCCTCGTTTCTTTTCTCGATCATTGTCAGTTACCTTTTCAACGAGGACATATGAATGAGTCACCGTTTTACCAACTGCTCTTAAATTTTCCAGGACATCAATATATTATAATCTTTGGTTTAACCCACATTTTTTAGTTTTTGATTTCGAAGAGCAACAAGCGTGTTTGTTAGCCGCTTAGGAATTTTGAGCTTCGAAGTAACAAGTAAAATAAAAAAGCACTATCAAAACATCCAAGACCTGTTGTTCATCATCGACAATCATTGATTCTGTCAGAAATGATTTTTTCACTGAACAAATATTTGCAATATTTTACTTTTGTGTTTTGATTGTGAAGATCGATGCAGTAAATTCAAAGTACCTCTTTTCATTTCGTTTCCAACATTAAGCAAAAGAATAACAATTATCTCAAAACGTTTAAAATCTGTGCAGTGCAACATCAGAAAACAAACAAAAACATTTATTTATGAGAAAAGGTGAATTTCGGAAGATTTTTTCGGAAATTGCAAAAGCAATACCATAATCAATATCCATCACACTAACAAATTCAATTTACGTTTGCATACAGCATAATAGTTGAAAGCGCATTTTCAGTGAAACCAGTTCTAAAAATCCATCTAACGTGAAAACATTAATGTTTCTTTATTATACGCATGTTTTTTCAAGCTAATCATATCAATTCGAAAATATTAAGCATGAATGCTAAAGCTATTTCAGCATAGCTTCTTGGAACATTGCGACTGACCTAAAAAAGTATCTGAAACAATAAAATCTTACCACTGAAGCAACAGTTAGCAATCTTGGCAAAAGCTTAGCAACGGAAATAGTCTGCATTGTGCTTTCTGGTCTTCAGCTGCTTCGAATATTGCGATCTAAGAGGCCAGGAGTAACGGGAAGCTTTTATACTTTCCAACCGAGCGAGATGACATTTAGACAAGCTTGGGTCACGTCATCCCTTGGAAGGGATGCATTATGATCGAAAATACTCCGGAAAGTGATGTTCATTGAGTGAACGAGGAATTGACCCATTAGGCGCCGTTGTTCCAATTTCGGTATATGCTTTTTTCAGCCACACAGCTTACTTGGAAAGACATGAGCGTTTGTTTTCTTAGAAGAGATTTTTCCTGAAAGAGTTTGCATCGCAAAATTGTCCTTTCAAGTTTCCAGCGACGTAAGTATTTTCAATATGACGTCACTATGCCATGGGTTTTTGAGTTTTTTTATATCCTGCATTTGACAGAGAACCAAAACTACTGCATGAAATCAACAGCACGAAAGCTCTTCTAGTTGTTTTGTTGAAGGCTTCCCCAAAAGTACTGACCAAATTTCTTACGTGTTCATCAACCCACGATGCCACCACCTGGCTTTTATTTTGTGTGGTGTGAAGTGAGATACCTTTTGCGATAGGATTGGCTGTGACTTCTTCAGCTGGACGTTGGGTTCATAAGAAAATTGGAACTATTTAGTTACGGAATAACGGAGATTATCTGCACCAATTAATCTGCATAGGACAGAGACCATCACAAATATCATGCCTCACATTGTTTAGAACTAAACGTCATAATCTGCTGTGATGTTATACGAGTGGAATGTATAAAGCAGTTTTGTTTGTTTAGATTTCCATTTGTTTAACATAAGCACGGGTATGTGCTTAGTTCACCAGTAGACTACAAATTCAAAGAATTTATGACTTTTTCTAGTATTGTCATAATAGTTTAGCATGGTAATCTTGATACATTCAGAGCATGTATTTCTAGTAATCCATTGACATTCCAGGTCAGAATTTACATAATATATCAGGAAAAGCTAAGGAAGATAATATAAATGTTTTTGTTCTTCCTGCAAATGATGATATCATAGACGATAACCAGGTAGTTCGTGTGGTAAATATAGAGAAGTCGCCGTGTAAATAAACGAAAATGAGCATACACAGACTCTGAAAAATGAGACAAAAATTCATCACTCTTACCAGTGAGGGGACAGGTCAACATATGACGCTCCACAGTTGACCATAAAGCTAGGGTACTTGTGATGTCATACGAGTGGAATGTATAAAGCAGATTCTTTCACTGAACAAACATTTGCAATCAAATTTGCTTAGGAAACATATCCTGATCTTGATTCTAAAACACCATGCAAACTCTTTAGCATGTACAATTCTTTGTTGAAGACATGATTAGTCTAATTTGTGAACTAAGTGAATTATTTCTATGAAAAATTATGACCTATATTTGATTTGGGTCATCTAATAAGAGGTTTGTTGGTATTTTACTCCTCTCTGGATACAACTCGCCGCCACAGGAAGACATCTGTTGATCAACCTCTGTTGATGCTCAAGTAGACATGCACAGCTGTGGCTTTCAGCATGAGGTCTAAAAAGCACCTGCATTTTGCTGACAACACAGCTCTGCCCCCAGACAATACATTGCTAAACTAAGACCTTTCTACTTAGCTTTTCATTCTCCTTCATTTTATTAGCTTAAGCTTTTCACAAGCTAAGACCATTTAGTTTAGTTTATTATAAAATGTATATATATTTTATTTTTCATTAGCGAGGTTTCAACAGTTGGTATGTTTCCAAACTTTCTCAAGGTTGATGAGCAAATCGTTCGATACTTTGGTCATCACAGTGTCAAAATGTTCATAAAAAAAAGAAACCTATCAGCTTTGGTTACAAGTTTTAGATTTTGGCTGCGGACAAAGTTTAACCTTGCAGTATGAGAAAGAAAATCCACAAGTCAACAAAACGAATAAAAAGCCATGGCACGCGAGTTGTGTTACAAAGGCGTGTATGTACAAAGGAACTTTCATCCCACAAATTTTACTTTACCAACTTTTTCACATCATATGAGCTTTTAAAAGAAAAAATAATAAAATCCACTTTGATTGCACGAGACTTTGTTTTCAGGAAGCAGTATTTGACGAATGTGAAAAATTAGTCCAAGTGCGTCCTTGTGGATGCAAAGTTCACTATAGTAACTTTGATTTATGTTACAACGATCAGTTGGAGCGTACCAATATGTCTTGCTCAACCGACATATTTGCTTGAAATTTCCGTCCGATAAAAATAACATCACAAAATGTGTGACGTCATGAAGAAAGTTTTTCTAAGTACGCCCTTGGCGCATCAAGCATGGTGACCACATTCCATAACAATCGAAAGAGTCATAATTACATCGTAAGTTAATGGTATGGCGAACAGCTCGTGAATAAAGAAATAGACGATAATATATTGAAAAAAGTACCCTTGTTCCTGCCATTGTTCCAACTTAGAAACATGAGATATGTAAAAAAGTACTGAACCCATGCAATCAAACTAGAATTTGGATTGATCGGAATGCATCAAATATCAAAATGCAAAAAGATTCAGCAGATCTAATCGCCTGAACGTTTTCGGCGCCTAATGAGTTAAAATCAAGACATTTTTTCAATCAATTGTTGTTTGCAAACGCATTGCTTGGTATGACCTTTTCCGGTTTTTCCCTGGGTGGGATAGCATTTTGAAACAAATTATGAACAATTTCCATAGCTTCCTTTGCTTTGAAAATGTATGCAAAAATGAAGAAATTTACTGTAGAGTAAATTTATAGTAATCAATTAATGTCAATTACGTCTCACAAATTTGGGTATCTCTCAGTTTATTGTGCGCATGAAGAAGCAAATTAATCGCTGATGGGTCTTATTGGCAAGCAGTCATTAGATATTGCAAAAAAATATTGAGATGCATTAGCATTCAATAGCATCAAAGATAGAAAAGCTCCCTCAATTTTTGCTGCCAACTTTCCGAACGCAATCAAACTTATCCATTATACCAACACTTTATTCAAATCATGACGGCGGCGTGCTAGCTTTCACGACATCTATCTGATTTATGTGTAGCAATTATTTTACGGGGTTACTGATATTTGCTTTAAGGGACGTTCACATGCATACAGTCCCATTTTAATATACTTTGATTTATGTTATTGTAGTGATATTGATATAAAAAACGACTAGGTGAAAACGCACAAACTTTCCTAGAACACTTGATTCTTGAGTTTTACATGTGTGCTTGGGTGTATGCATGTTTGTGTGTTTTTGAATCAAAATAGCACCCATCACTTAAAAAACAAATTGTTCAAATTTGCTTAGAACAAAATTGATTTGTTGTTTCATTTCAACAAAACATTGATCGCTTCTGGTTTCTTTCTTAACAATCCATGCAACAATGCTTTCATTCAAATGCAAAAGATAGTTTCAAGATTTGCATCAGACAAGCAAACAACTATTAACCTGCTTCAGCAACTTTGCAGTGATTCATATCTGTGCACTAGATCAAAATCAGGCTTACCGGAACCACATCAATAATTCACAATATTTTGTGCGACAGTGATGAGTACCTATCAAGAAATGAACTTAATCAAGAGATGAAAATATCAGAGGTTCAGTGAAATACCTCTTCCTGTTTCAATAGGTATCAAAATAAGGAAATATGAAATAAAAGATTGACCGTTCATCGCATTACAACTTTTATGCGCTACATATTTAGGTAATTTGCCTATACAGTTCCGCAGCTTAATGTTTTTGTCCTCCTTGTCTTTCCGGCAATGTCAGAGATGTGCTTGAAAACGTATTTACTCCAAATTCATTTTTATTTCCGTGGCATGCTTTGTGCTTGTTCTGAAACAGAAAGTCATATCTTCGGCGCGACATCAGTTTTTGCATTTTTTTCAATTGTAAGAAATGTGTACGTGATACACGCTTGTCCCTTGCTGCATTGTTGAGATGCCCAGTGTTGCTGTGATGCCGACACACATTTCTAATTCGGGACGGGCTTTTCAGTTCGGGCCTGGTTCGGGCTTAGTTTGTCAAAATATTTCGGTTCGATTTCGAGCCTGCATACAATTTTTTTTAATTGGCGGGCACTTTTTTTGCCAGTTCCTGTTCAAGCAATCGAGTTGATTAACTCTTCATAAACATGATTGATTGCTAAGAATTTGTCATGTTTATTTTGCTGCACCACCACTTCCCCGAATTTGCGCATATCACGACTCGCCCGGTTAATTTTGATCCCTGACGTAAACCAGACTTCAAAAATAAATGTCGGACCGGGTTCGGATTTGTGACGTCCGGCTCGGGCCGTGTTCTGGTTTCACAGTCAAACCCTGGTTTCACAGTTAGCAAGTCTGTGCAGACCCAAGCAAAATGCTGTGGTCAAATCTCAGGAAACGCAAAGCTCAAGCAAAAAGTCAGATTGAATACAGTAAGGAAAGGCAATTTTGTACCACAACACAATGTTTTAACTTGTTCCTAGTGACAATTATGTCCTCTTGCACAAAATTCAGAAATTTTCATGGACCTGGATGAACAAACAAGGTATTGTATCGCCATGAGTTGCATTTCAAAGACAAAAGTGTGTCATAACCGTTCGACTTGTCTTTCCCTTACCAGGTTCCTGTTTCAGCCGAGACAGGTTATATCCGAAGCCACTGTCGCAATTAAGTCAACATGATACGTCCTTCAAAAATCCCCAGGGGTTATTAAAGTGGTGCCTCAATATTCCCCGGAGAGTTGCAATTAGATGGTGCGGGTGTTCAACAGTGTTAGGAGGTGAAGTCGAAATCCAGATTTAAGCCCTCATTCTCTAAGAAGAACTTGGACTTGCTTGCACCTAGATTGACTTTGACTTGATACCCATTGATTTATTAGTGAACTTTGTTGAAAAGGAGTATCCAGATTGACGAAAATGTGACGTAGCAGTGTTGAGGTGAATGGTTTGATATGGATTTTAATTAGAAAATATAATGCTGTCTTTTAGTGCAACCAGCTTTTTCGTCAGTATACGGTTAATTTAACATCGGTCCGAAATACAGTACATTTTTGCTTTGTAACAAGAATTTATTTAAAAGCTATTGTCAAGCGCACGGTATTTCAAATTATTTAACAGCAATTATCAGGTTAACAGTGTGACTAGTAGGAAATGCTGCGATAAAATTAAATACATGTCAAAATTTTGTCAGTAGTAACAAATATATTGAGATGGACCAGGTCTGGGCAGTTGCTCAACAGTGGGTACAACACGACATTATCTTACGTTGGAAGGATCACATTCCTGGATGTTTTTATTACAAACAATGTGCTTTTTTCAATACATTTTTAAACATTTTAAAGTAGTTCTGCTTAGGAAAAGCTAAAATTTACACGATGAATACCAAAGCAGAAACAAATTAGTAACATAGTTTCACGCTGCATTTTCAAAACATGGTTTCGTTTTTCTTTCTTAGTCTTGACCTTTGCCTTGGTTACTTTAATCGCCATCTTTGTAGCATTATTACTATTCCTGTTTGTCTTATACCAAAGATCTAAACTGTTGGAACACTTTCCTTTTTGACTGTGTTCGCCCAATCAATGACTGTATTTTTCCATTTTTAAAACATGACCTCCACATCGTCAAAGCTCGTTTACACTTCTTTGTATCATCTCAGTTTTGAATTGTATGACAGTTTAACGTTAGTGCAAACGTACCCCACAAAATCTTTTTTAGATAAAATATTTTTGTGCCGACTGCAAATATCATGTATTTTCACCTTTTCATTAGCTCAATAATGCTAACTCAGCAAAAACTTCTTCATATAAATTGTTACTATAATTAGTGAAAGTAGAAACACTATTGAATGTACAGTAATGATGTATTATACAAGTCTTTGGTGCGGCCTGCAACTTGCAGACCCGTAACCAGCGTGGGGCACCAGAGGGGTGAATAGTTTTAAGATAGGTACAAATTTTTTAACTAAGCCCGATAGTTTTAAACGATGTCCAACACATCTTTGTAGGGAGGATTCGTTCCTCTGCGCCCCCCCTGGTTACGGGCCTGCCTGCAAGGAAATTATCTGAGGAGAAAATGTACAGTATGTTCCATTTTTGAAACAATGGTTCAAGCCGGTATCAGATTCAAAATTTCTACGAGAATCCTTTGCAATGTAAATACTTTGCTAAAATCATGGTCAGCAAATAGGCCTGCAAAAGAAACTATTATCCATTAGAACAATTACCCTGAATAAACGTAAATATAAACGATAACGTTTGTGATAAGCTAAACAAAGATTTTTCACACAGTCTAACATTGCAATCGCGAAAATTTGTAAAGGGTGTTTGCCAGATATATCATATCGTTCTTGCTTTTCTGCTTGTACAGGGTGATGTAATCCAGGTGTTGTTTTTATAATTCTTTTACCACTGGGGCGAAAGAAAAATAATGCGGACGTTTTCAGTAGTCCAGATAAAACTAACCTTATAAGCACAAGCAAATCATATTTTCAGGCCTTAATCAGGTTTAACATATAATCAACAAGCAGCAAATTTTATCAAAGGTCGAAAACAAGGGCCAGCACCACATTTTATTTGTGGTCTACATTGAGTAGCAAATTTTCCGAGTAAAACCACATTTCGCATTTCTTCGTTACACTAACAAAACCGTAAAGATTTAATTGCACCAATATTCCCTATTTAATGTTGACTATAACGTTTCAACATTTTGTTTAATTGTACGTTCATACAATTGCAACTAATGCAAACATTTCGTCTTCCACTGGACAATTGGTACAGGTGCCCTGAGCCACAAATTTTTCAAATGCTTTTTTTTAATCGGTTTGAGAAGCTCTTTGTCACAAGTTACTTGGAAGCCAAAGTAAAATGACAGGCGACAGCTTTTCATGAATAACCAAAGGCTACTTTCATGAAACTACTTTCAAAATTGTTGCCCACAACCAGATGGAAAAAAACTTCAAAATACATAATGGATTATGTTTATGTCATAATCTTATTTTGGGCCAAATGGTTTCTGTTTGGCAGAGAATAAGGTGATAGAATTTCTGATTAGCTTGATCCATTCCCAGTTGACTCCGAAACTTCACGTGGACAATTAACCAGTAATGTATTTACATGTTGCAAATTTTCAAAGCAAACAACCTTCTCAAACGACGAGGAAGACGAAAGCATGTGATACGGTACAAGCATTTCTTATCAGTGGTTGCTATCTTGCAGAAATCACGATAACAAAATATTGATAGCATGGGCCACGACCACCAAACTGATACGAATTTTTTCGATTTGTTTTACGAAGTGTTCCGAAATAGTAGTGAAAGTGTTTCCGAAATGAAAATCTTTCATTTTAATAAAATTGCTTTTATTGAGAAACCATTTGCGAAATGAAAGCGTTTTCGAAGCGAAAGCAAAATTGTTTTTGTGTTTGAAACGATAAGGTTTTAATTTGCAAACAAAAGTGAAAGTGTTTCTGAAACGAAAATAAAATTTTCAAAACGAAAATGTTTTTTTTAGAACACTTTTACTAAACGAAAGTGTTTTCGAAACCAAATTGGTATTATTTTGGTTTTTGAAACGGTTTTATTTTGTTTATTTTTTCTAATAAATGCCAAAAAACGTTTTAGGGTGGCACGCATGGGCCACCACAGACGCAAGTCAAAACAATCATCAAATATTTTTTAACCCATGTAACCACCACCAAACCATAAACGACATACTTTAGTTTTCTAGTGCCTGTGTCTTGCCTGTCCTGACATATAGCTTAAAAGAAAACGTAGGTTAAAAATGTAAGCGTTTGTTTAGCAAAAACGTGTCCAAATACGGAACAGTGGTCCAATGTGAATTCACAACAGCGAGAAAACGCTCATTGTCATTTCTTCTTTGGTCGCTCCTGTCGTTCCAGTTAGACAATTATTTAGACGTGGCAAAACAGCGATTATTTTCTTGCCGCTCTGAGGATTGTGGACAAACTGCCCAGTGAAAGGGCAACGAGCAGATTTACTTCAGCTCCAATCATGTTTTCGCAGAAACAGCCAAAATGGAAAAACGTTATTGTCTGCACGTAATGAAAAAATTGACGTAATGAAATGTTTTGCGTCAATAGTATAACCAGGCAATTAGAGATGTGGATTTGCGTGCAGATTTATTGAGTACTATAGATCAAAAATTCAAAAGATTTTCTGGCCCCTGTCTCTGAACTTGTTAGACTGATAACAATTGCTGCTTGGAGATTACAGCTGAATGCAGCCCAAGCACGATCTACTTGTGTCTACACGGTTACTTTTAGCTGGAAATTTCAACAATGTCTCTCTCTAACTCCAGTGGAAAAACGCAACCATAAAGGCGGCTGGATTACATTACACTGTGTAAGGAGTATAGCAGTGACAATGCAATTCATGTGACAGAAAAATGTTGAAAATGCCATGTTTGCAATGTAGGCTGCATGCAAATCGCTTTTCAGCTCATCACAAAGAGTAAAGTTTGTAATTGTCAATGACTCATTGCCATGTTCTTATTAACATTGACTATGCTTATATTTGTACGTATTGCCTATGAATCCTATGAATTCCACAGGCTACAGCATTTAAATTGCAACAGTTTCTCGTAAAGATTTTGATTCTGATGCCGGTTTGGACCATTGTTCCAAAAAATAGAACAAACAACCTTCTCCTCATGCAATTTCGTCGCATGTCGTACTAGCGACATGCAAAATACGTCAATACATTAACCGGTGTTATTACTTTCGATAAATGTGGCATTTACCATGAATATGTCCTTGCTGGGTCATCAAACAAACGTTTGCCACTCAATTATGAAGATATTTGTCACTTTTGCGTTGGTGGAAAAAATAGATTAAAAAGATTGTGACAAATTTCCTGGAAGGCACACTTGCACTAAGTCCATGCATTCTTAGTACTGAAATCTGCAAACACTTGCTTAAATAAGTGTTTACATCTGCAAAGTAGGTATACCGCCATCACATCCCTTAATTTTTTATTCGATCCCCTGGGATGGGTAAATTATTAAAAAGCCATGATTGTGGGTTTAACGGAGATTTGAAAACCAACAGCGAAGAAAATTTGACGAAACATGTCGGGTTCGTATATGCATATCTCAAGAAAGCAAAAAAATAGAAAAATTAACAATTAGAAAGATGACAACAAGCAGAAAAAGCAAGACCCGTGATTG
>Ga0210059_1015795_pt1 | contig 10964 bp, 7 predicted proteins | sample Ectturendosymbi2_FD_188042 | JGI IMG/M metagenome (GOLD analysis project Ga0210059, IMG submission 188042) | Ecteinascidia turbinata endosymbiont from Florida, USA - Sample 2 (SPAdes) (version 2) | ecosystem: Host-associated > Tunicates > Ascidians > Unclassified | place: Key West, Florida... | reverse complement strand
GGTAGTATAGAGTATACGCTTGATGGCGCTAATGCAGTTACTGTACTTTGATGAAATACAAGCTTTTTCAGACACTTTTTAAAGCACGCGCATGAAAGACGCCATCATGATTATTATAATGAAGAAATGCAATGATTTCCAAGTACATCGATGTATAGAATGCATGGGGGAGTTGGAGGCTGCGAAGGACCAAGGGTCATCTAGGCTGCAGACCTCCCAGCAGCTATTGAAAAAACTGAGGCTACGCATTGCTGAAAAACAATGACCATTTTTGCGATTGAAAAACGAATTATGGTGATTGAGGGCGTTAAAAAACAGTCCAGTTAATTTTTGTTTGCGATGGCAACGGACCCCACGCCTAAAATATTGTGGGCTTCATGCCGGCACCACACAAACACTTTCGATTGAAAGAGTAAGTTTGTAGGCGAAGCGCGGGGCCCCCTTTGGCGCGGGGCCCGATTGGAAGCAATCGGTCCAATCGGCTAAAGGCCGGCCCTGATTACTAGCCATGCAAACTTCTAGAAATATTTTATAGTATTAGGCCAGCAAATTGTGTTGAAAAATATTGGTAAACTTTTATGCATTTAAATGTATAAAATAATACTCTAAAAATTGCAAAAATGTTTTTTCAGAGTTTGTGTTTCGCTTAGCAACTTCAACACTTTCTAAGTTGTGTTTTTCTACTTTATGTTTTACAGGTGCATTACGCTTTGCAGCGCATTGCCCTTCCGACAGTTAAATTTCTCACATTTATTGATGTACTCCAACATCGTGAACAACAAAGGATGCTTCCTAAGAAAGGTGTTATTATGAGCTTCTGGACCATTTATGTTTACTGTGATGAAATGTACAATTTTAGCAGATATACTATGGGCTGATACCATTCAGAAAACGGATAAAAGCAAAAATTCAAAAAATGCCTGTAGTTCAAGTTGTTTGCAGTGTTGTTCTAGAATTTTTAATATATTTTTCGTAAATGAGTCACATTAAGAAGTTAAGGTGTTTCACAACAAAGCAAATTTTTTTTCAATGCAAGAAGATTTGGAATAAATTAAAGAGTTGCTTTCTTAACAACCTGTTTTCTTCAAAGTTGAGGAAAAGCCTGCAGTATGATAGATAGGTTGTCGCATAAAGCTTGTCAATATATTGCAAACAATGTCTGTGGGAAGTATTAATCCTTTAGCACTGCGTGATTTACATAAGCGAATGAAGAGTAAGTAGCAAGGCAGGCCTGTCTGATTTTAATAAATCCATTTGAAGATTAATCGATAAAAATATGATAAAATTCATGTATGTTCATTTTAGTTTTTCAATATGTTATAATTAACATTTTGTGTATCGTTTCCGGTTTTCATACAGTTGATATGTGTTTCAGTGGTTTGCTGGCATGTAAATCCTAGTTCGTTATCACTGAATGGAAAAACATGTGGTATTTTCCGAAGGCTTGTAGAACGCATGGTTTTCATGTCAGCATTACATGCATGGGCATCGGAAGGAATTTTTCCAGGGGGTCACTAGGGGATTTTTCGAAAATTTTTGTGGGGGGGCCAAAATTGGTGATTTTTTTTCTCACTCGAAACTATGAAAACAACATTTTTTGCTAAAAATTTCAAAATCCAGGGGCCAAGGCCTCCTTCCCCCCTTTCCGACGCCCATGACTACATGCTCGATGCACTACATGGCTACATGCTGGATGCACTAGACTAGAGGGTCCATGGGGCCAAAGCCCCGCCTGCCCCCCTTTCCGACGCCCATGACTACATGCTGGATGCGCTAGATAGCTGTGACGAGTGTAAGCATTCAAAACCATTATATTTTAGCAACAGGTTGACGAAATGAATAAGGTATTTATTAATTTCAATAACGAATAATTAATATCGATAATTAATATCGTAATTTCTGAGATATAGCCTAACAAATGGAAAGTTGCAAAAAAATCGAAGAAGGTGAAAAGTGGAATAACTTTCGTGGAACTTTGAGGCTAGTGCAGCAGTTGCCTGTTTTGAAAAATTACACAGTAGTTTTAAACTTATTGGGATATTTAAAACTTCATATATTTCTTTGGTGTCAACAGAGAAAATAATTTTTAACCTTCTCCGGGATATTAAAAACCTGCTCTAACAAGCGGATTTTGCTCATTAATCGGCACTCTTTTAAGTGGTTTTCACTGTAACCATTTTTATTTTCCACTTATAAAGTATATAGCGATAAGCAGGTGTTTTGTTTTTGACTTTAACTGTCGAATTTGGGATATTAATTTAAGAATACATTTTTTCTGTAACTAAGCTGAATATTATGAGTCAAATAGCAAGAGACATAGGCCAAAAGCATTAAGTGGCAGGCAAAAAAGGCCTAAATCTAAGGCAAAAACAGACAGAAGCATAAAAAATAAAGCTGCGTTGAACATTGGACAAGTATTTTAACTCCTGAAGGTATACCCTCAGTGCCACACGTCATTAAAGATGGTGGCAAAGTAATAGGCAACCAGCCTGGTCATGTAACGCCAGATAGTCAAAGTGGAGTTTTATCTAGGGGAAGTGATATAAATAAGTCGTTTCAAAAGTGCTGTTTCTGACAAAGAAGGAACCTCGTCGGATGGTTCATATCATGAGGTATGCGTGCAAGATAATTCAAAATTTGAATGAACAAATGATCCTGCCAATTAGCCAGGTGCCAGGAGTCGAAATGTTAGGGACTAACCTGGACTATTTAGCCCGAATCGGACCACCTGTAATCATAATAGAAGTTTTCACCAGAAACGAGAGTGATGGGACACGGTTTTCTAAGTTTCACTGCAAAAGAATACCACCAAATCGTGAAGCGGTAAGTTATCCATGGCTAATATCCCTGGCCTGGAAAATTGGAATATTTTGCTACTACTTCAAACTTTTCAGTTCTGAATAGGCACTAGCACAGCACTCAATACCTCTCCTCTATGCAGGTACTACATTCGTACTTCCCTGCTGGTACCTCGCAGAGAGGAGGTATCAATGATGGTTGTAATTCATGGATTTGTTAGGTTTTACGGCGCTGTCCATTGAAGTCTCTGCTAGAGAGGTCTCAGCGCCACTCTTTCGGGCATCGCTTTTTTAACATCACCAATGTCTATCATTATGCCTTGATGCATCACTTCAAAAATTTCTTCACACCACTGAGTGGGGCCCCGTAGAAGTGTTTCCAATCTGGCCCCGCACGTGCTAACGCCGGCGCTGGTTTGGATGGCCCGTGGGCACTTCGGCTGGCCACTGTCACTGTCAGCACGTCATATGGAGCGAGAGCTTTACTTTACACTCTTCGTCGCGACCTTTCCTGGTGGCTGGGAGCATCATAGACCTCCCCATTGTCGACATTGGTGAGCTCAGCGTCTCTTTCACCGACCAAGGTATTTGTTGTTGGAATTTGGAAATCTCCCCAGGGTATCACATCATGCCTCTCGGTCCGCAGCTATCATCTACAAGGAGCACAGGGAATACTAAATTCTGCCAAGTCTGCTTGGCGTCATTCTTATAGGAGAGCGTGGGACCCGCCTCTCCTGAGCGGTTCAGTGATAAACTGGTCGTACAGAAGGTCCTATACAGATCCCTGTCTTACTGTTTGCTGACGTGGCTGACCTAAAGTAAACGACAAAGTGCTAGTGTTGAGATAAGGTCTAAACAGCCTGCGAAGCTGCGATCATGTAGAATGCTGGAGTTAGGAATCCGATTTTTCATGAGACAGCGGTGATGGGACGCAGACATTGGAAGCAGACTACGTTGGGCCTATACCTTCATGGCGACGGTACGTGTACCACGTCACGCTACAATACTTAGCATACCAGTGATATACTGTAGGTTTGAAAAATGTCTAAGGGCCATACTCTAATTTTTCAACGATGTCATTCGTATTGTAAGCGTACAAGTTTTATTACCATTTTTAGTGCAATTTTTCTAATGGTATTATATTATATGAGATTTTGACGTGTTATGGCGAAGGAACCTCAATGCTCTTATTGTAGCAAGATCACTGAAAGCGAACATTAACATTTCTTATTTGAACATAATAATCTTTATGTACATCAGAAAATCAAGCCATCTCAAAACATGGGGCATCGATGAAATGAACTGAAAAGCTTGCGTTTAGGACCTTTCATACCTATATTCAAGTTTTTAAGATGCCATCGACATCTTTTCAAATTGCTGTAAACAAGCCTGCACGTATAGTTTTTATCAAACTTGAAAACGTTTTTGCAAGGATTACACGTGCCCAATACCCAGATGGTGTTCACAATAAACCCTCAATTTTACTAAATGTTTTGTTTTATCATATTGTAAATCACAGTGCTGTTACCAATACCATGTGCTCACTGCTACAGTGGAATAGCCTGCCCCAACGCTGATGAAACTTACAGATGCGGTTTATAGGCTGACAGTGACTACAAGGAATTTTTACTTTGATAAGCGCCGTAAAAACAAAATAATACTTATTCTAAAGAAAACGTTTTTCTGCACTTTTAGAAAACCAAAATAACCTTTGAAAAGCTGCCAATGCCTGTCTACAGCCGGCAGGTTTTGGAAAGTTTAACATCAATCAAAAACGTTAAAACAATAGGGTTTGAAACGTTTTCACCAACGATTTTCTGTACTGAATAGCGACTTTGAATGAACGTTGCTTGAAGGTTTACGCAGGTAATAATAAACCAAATGTGCAAGTCAGAAAATATGCCGAAGGACGTCTTCTCCAAAGACACCAATTCTGAAACAAGGTTGTTTTTTCTCCAGGGGCGTGCAGAGGTGGGCGACGACCCCGGGCATCCAAGGTAGGAAGCATCCAAAGAGTGAAATTTAAAAGTTTACATTTTACTAAAATGCTGTAATTAGATGCTTCTTCGTATTGTAAGGCTACTAACACGTGCTGCATGGATCTTATGGGAACTTGCCTGAAGGGGCATGAAAATGTACGTTAAGTGACCCGAGAGAGAAATGAAGCACTGCCATCGTTTTCTTAAGGCCTTACACCCTATTTCTGTTCCCACTTTGCAGATCCACCATCTTACAGGAACGCCTAACAAACTTGGCTTTGATGACATTGGCAGATAATTCCTTTCAGTCGATGTAAAAATGAGGTAACCAACATATTTTCCGATTGGAGAGCTCATTTGGGAAAGATAAATTAATAAGTGTAAGTGTGGAAATAAATTGCTCATATGTTTTCGTTGAACATAAAGAGTTACTTCTTCGTCTTTTTTTACTAAACAACATCCATAACGATTTGTTAATAGATCAGAAAAACATTGCATCAAACTGCATATTTGTACAATGCAGGTAATATTTACAGAAAAAAAATAAATAGAAAAACAACTATCTCCTATTGTGCCTCACAAGTGCTATCCTTTTGGTGAAGCTATCTGATACATTTTGCATGCATAAATGCAATCATTGGGTTCGTCAGTGCATACCCATTACCATATGAACGTCGAAGGGGATTTTTTTCCAGGGGGGGAACTAGAGAATTTTGTCCAAAATTTTTCAAGGGGGCGGGTCAAGAGTGGTGAAATTTGTTTTTTTCCACTCGAAACTAAGAAAACAACCTTGTTTTGCTAAAATGCCCCTCCCCTTTCCGACGCCCATGCCCATTACTAGAATTATTCTGATAAACATATACCTCAGGCCCACAGAATTAAACAAATGATTTAAAATTGACACGTTAAAATAAAAAATACACTTTGAAATACTTTTAATTTAATGTTGCGAAACTTGTTTTTTGTCAATACTAATTTTTACGTGTTTCAAATGCCTGTATTTCTCATTTTCCTCAATACTAGAACTTGGCAGTGGAGTATACGATCAAGCATTCCCTCTGGTCATCACCAGACCTCTGCACGCCCTTGTTTTCTCGAAAATAGTTTAAGTGGTTTGGTACAGTATCTGTTTCAGCCTGAAATCTGCTCTGTCTCTGAAACATTGGTGAAATCTTAACCGCAAGTATTTCGAAAATTTCATCTGTTAAATATCATGTGGATTTGGCAAAGTGCTTTCGACAGGTTTGCTAACGTGAACTATTTGTATCCAACTCCGACCAGCTGGTATTTCCCATGGGAAAAATACGAAGCAAACAGATGTGACGTAATTTACTGCTGATATATAATGTGCCAATACTTCGCTGCAAGTCACATCAGCAGGATTAAAGCAGTTGAAGAAGTGAAGTATCGTAAGTTTTGTCAAATATGATGACCAAAGTTTTAAGCAACGTTAAGTGCGACACCGCTCTCAGGTTATCTAGTCAGTTTCTTCGCTGTATACACCAATCGTTGCTGTTTAACACGCTACAGGAATGTAAAACTTCTTGCTAATATCTCTGAGCTTCTGCGCTCGCACATGAAACTTGTTCATCGCTCTGCCAGAAAGCATCACGTTATTCTGTTTGAAAGAAACACGCATATTCTAACACAGCAACGAAGTTATTTTACTGTTCAAACAAGAAACTAAATTACCTTCAATTTTTAGAGATGTTTTCTTTCGCGTAATATTTGCGAAATTTTTGAATCTGCATAACTACGCTGAAAGTTGATTATTAATACCAACAATTCTTATTCTAAAAAGTTTCTTTCAGAGAATTTTTTCACCTTCAACATCATTCTCAATGGTAAGTATGATTACTTTATGCAACTCTTGTTTTGCTGATTTTACAAAGAAAGGTTGGGCCAAAAACATGGCTAATCCACTGTGGTAGTTGGCTAAAAAAGAACTTAAAATTTTAGAAATTTTGTGAACTGAAATGCAGAAATGAAAAGAATAACACTGTTTAAAATCAGTTTACTTTTACTCTAGACGTATTCAAGACGTTTATATTTCTCAACTGGGTCCAAATTTACCAATGTAAAAGAAGGACGTTGAGGCAAGCGATTCATAATTCCTGTTCGCAGTACATTCCCGTCTTTATCTGCCGTTAACCGATTGCCTAACCATAAATGCCAAAAGATAAACTATTTGTGCGTTGATAGCAAAAGTGCATCCCGAGAAGCCAAAAGCGTTGGGCTTTGATGGCTACCTGAAAATTGCCTTTGTACTCCGGCGAAAACACTATAGTCTGGCGGAAAACAATTGTAATAGGCACAGCTTGAATAAGGACTGAAGATGTGTAACACACGAAACTAGTTTCCTTACGCAATAAATTGCGATAGATTCGCTTGGTGTGGGTCACTGATGTGGCTTTACAAACATTGCTAACCCTGAAATAGTAATAAGTGGGATAAAAATTGTTACACGTTCCTGGAAAATTGGTCACAACCTATTTTCAGTCGTTCGTTCCCAAACATGCGAAAAGGTAAAATATGAGTAAAGAGCACGTGTGCAGAAACCTTCTGTTCTACTAGAGACCATCTAAATTAAAAAATTGGCATGCAAACGTGCTTGCGGACAACAAAAGGGAGCCGCAAATGTGTAAGGTTGCCTGTAACTGCCGCAATGCATTACACCAGTGGTTCTCAACGTTTTTGGCCCAATGGACCAACTTTTTAAAAAAATATCCCATGGACCACTTTGCTATGCTGGCATCTCATGAACAACTAGTCGAACTGCATTGTACATAGGTCAGTGAACTTAAGGGCATGTTTAATTTTAGGATTTATGGAACTTTCTGTGGACCACTAGAAATTCCAGGTTAAACCACCGGTGGACAACCTGGACCACGTTGAGAATCACTGCATTACGCTGAATAGTAGCAGGCAGAAAGTGTTTAATATAACGTTCGATAAATAGACGCGATTGATTTACGCCGAGCCAACAACATGCGATGGAAATGTCAACGTTTTTGTGTCAATTTTTCTTTTTTCCCGCAAGCTAACACCAGCACGCGGACGGACATTGGATTACTGAAATAAAGTTGCAATGTCGCTTAAAAAGTTCAACAAGCATCAAACCTACTCTATGACAAGAAGAACGTCTCAAGATGACTTTGAGCAAAAGCAAGAAAAGCAAATATCATTCTCGGGTATTGACGCTGAAAAACTGGGTATTGTTTCTTCATTGATAGATGTTAAAACCTGCAAAAAATTTCCAAGTTCCAGCATACCATCTGCGGAAGAGAGCAAAGCTCTCAGAAATCAGCTGAAGTCTGGAGAAAAGTTGAAAACTGTACTTGTTGACACCTTTACAGTCAAAATACTTCCGTTGCTTACGCCAGCATTTCCTTTGAGGAGTGCCGTTGATGCAAAAGCACAATGCGTCGTGTCGTACTTGCACAGCACAACCTCGGTTTGGGGGGTTAGCTTCGGATCGCTTCGCATAACTGCCGACCACGTCCTTGTTTACTGGCGCTTGCGTTCGTCGAATCTGACAACAGGATATATTTTCGCTGATGAAAGCAGCGGTAGTGTCAAGTACGTTGCTCATAACGGAGAAGGCAATACTTTGATGTTAATCGCTGAAAGCAGCTTGAGCAGTTACCCTGCCCCAGAGTCAGTGGACATCGATAGCGCATCGAACGATCCCAGGGTTTTTTTCCTCGATCAGCAAGGAGGTAGCAACATCCAAGGGTTTTTAATTCCATCGTCCAGTTGGAGCGACAAGAGTTTGTCCGTGAAGTTAGACGGGGCAACTGTGACACTTGCCGCACACGATGTAGCGACAGCCGATGAGTGGGTGATTTGTCCGGTGTAAACACAGAACGTTTTCCAAAGCGTCGCTACCACCTTCAAACAATGCAAGATATCATCGTGGTATGCCTCCCTTTAAAAACCCTTTATTGCGATTTATGCATGATTCTTGTTTAGCTAAAATGCACAGTGTCGCTTTGGTTGGTACGTGTCATCTTGACGCAGGAAAATCAACGATTTGAAAAGTACACTGCGAGACACTTTTTATCCAAACTCCGCTTCGACTCTTGCCTTTTCATTTATGCCTTCAGTATAACACAGCTCCAGTTCACCAGGTAGATATTGTGCTTTAGGCGAGTTGAGCTTTACCAGTCTTGAAATTATGGCCGATATTTCAACTTTATACGCTGTTACTCACAATAAGTTGAGTGTTTGTTGCTAATGCGTGTTGCAGGACGTTCATCCACTACAACTGTGCAAGTTGAACGACTGTTCATAAAATTATGCTGATGTTTTTCAAATGCTTGCGATCTTAAATTTGTATTTCGTGGAGTTTTCATTGAATATTTTTTGCTTGGTCTAGGATCTACAATCAAATGAAAACACTGCAACTGGAACTAATAAGACATACTATTTTAAGTCCCTCTGAACACACTAATGTTCCAGTGAAAACTGCAATCAATCAGGAGTTTTTAGTAATTAGATAGCATTCACAAAACACCTGAAGTTACAAACATCAACTGTAAAAGCAAAAATTAGCACACACAATCCGCACATTTTATGATGATGTTTAGCCGCATTTACTCCTAACACGACAAGCATTAATAAGAACGAGAATGCTATTATCAAAGAAGCTTAATTAATAACTTCACAAACACTTTTTGTATAGCATTTTGCTAAATTAAACATAGAGAGTTATTGCAAAAATTGAATGCCAGAAAAAATTACCCAAACAAATTTTCAAGTTTTACGCAGAATTTGGCCTTCATTTTTTCAATAATACAAGGTATGACCACAAAATAGGGTCAACTTAAAAATGCACAAGCATATCACTGATGCCAAACAAGCTTGGACGCTCTGAACCAGCTTGGACATGGTGGTAAGGTTAGAACTTTCCTTTCTTTATTTTATTGTAAAACTTATTTTTATGTCAGAGCACTTTTACAATTCCAACAGTTCTCCATTTATGGAATAATTGTGCTTCTCATTTCATTTGGGAAATTTTAGTCATTGTTATCACTTTCCCGAAACTATCAAACCCCGAATCGCATCCTGCTGAAATGTTTGCGTATTGTGCATAGCTGCAATTACCCATTCCAGAATTCTAGAGCCATGTAAACACAGGATTGTTTTTCTTACTTTTACAAGTTTGCAAATGTATTTTATTTGTCAAGCCGAATTAACAGCAACTTATTTGCTGCCCGCGGAAGTTATGACCAGTACATTAAACTTGCAGCACACATGCTCGTTGCGCACTTGCTGCTTGGCCTTTGTCAAAGTCAAGATTTGTTCGAACTTGTCATGTTTTTTTATCGCGCTGGTGGTTTCGCAAGATAGCTACAGTATGTCGTGATGACAATTACGGTAGCAGATGTGATGTGTAATTCATGCATTATTGTACCAAAGATGAAAAAGTTTGCGTATTTTAGGAAAAGCAAAGGTTGAGAGAATGATGTCTTATTGCTTTGAAGAAGTCAGTGGTCAGATTGCAGTTTTGACAAAGCAGACAAATGCATCGAACCAGCTTGACACAAAAGTTGAATTCAATTCACTGCCGGTTGAGCAAATCTTATTTCAGAGACAACATTTGAAAGATTCATCATATACTCGTGTCAAAAATATATGGTTTGCACAAAGAAAAGTTGTTTGTTGTATAGACAAACTAAAATTTATCATTTTGCCAAACAGAAACAAAACGGCTAACGAGTTCGTATGGAGGAAAGAGGAAACAAAAATTGCAAAACGATATGCAGAGTACTACCTTGCTGTCTCCCTCAAGAAAGAAACAAAATAATTTGGTGTTTAACGAAGACTCGCAAAAGGTCGATAAGAATAAGGAACATTGTAAGTCTGTAGCAGGTGACGCTCAATCTTACGTGCTTACCTGGACAAATGAAGAAACGTCCAGTTTGCACAATTCCTGGACAGATTAAAAAAAAACTCTACTGTAAGTGCCATTCGAGGTATACAGCACATTTGCGTATATTCTCTGTATGGGATAGATTATTTAAACTCTATTGTAAAGGGTGGTAATCCGCGGAAAACGTATGAGGATAAATAATGACAACCTTTGAGAACAACCTTAGAGAATAATCCATTCCTACATGCAGTAGTCTTAGAGAGGTATAGTTGATGAAAAACACTGAGGACAACCACTGAAAACAATCTTTGA
>Ga0210059_1015794_pt1 | contig 10965 bp, 8 predicted proteins | sample Ectturendosymbi2_FD_188042 | JGI IMG/M metagenome (GOLD analysis project Ga0210059, IMG submission 188042) | Ecteinascidia turbinata endosymbiont from Florida, USA - Sample 2 (SPAdes) (version 2) | ecosystem: Host-associated > Tunicates > Ascidians > Unclassified | place: Key West, Florida... | reverse complement strand
GGTTTGATAACAAACGTGTTGCTACGCCTTGTGGTACTGCCGAAGAACATTCTGCAATACACCCGATATCGACTTACAATGTTGGTGAATAACTAAGAAAATAAACATCAATATTCTGATTGCTAACGGGGGGGCTTGAGCCCCTTCAGCCCCCCCCCCTGTCTGCGCCTTTGTCTCTCTTACCGGGTTTTCTGGTTCTTAGGGTCAATGTTCAGGTCATTATTTTGTTTGCAGGAAGAAAGTTGTCTTGTCTAACGTCAGAACTGTTCCTTTCCAAAATATAATTTGAATGGTTTCACGCTAATTTGCACGTCGGCCGGATTTGAGACAGCAAAATTATAGTCACACCGGCTGCGTAGACGAAAAACAACTACGGGTCAATCGGTTGCAAAGGTTAGAAACCACACTCATGTTAGAACAGTGCTTCCCAAACGGCGGGCCGTCAAGCGAACCAGAATCTTACAGTAAAACGAGCGACTCCTACCAACATATGTTCGGCGGAATTTTAAGCTTGAACAGTTACTTCCTTTGTACGATCCTAAAACAAACCTGTTTTTGGTCAAAAATAACGTTGTTCAATTTTTATGAAAGCGCGTAACAATCGATGTTGCTGCAATACAGTTTCTCAAAAAATGTCGGCAAAAGTGGGGCCCGAATTGAAATAAGGTTTAGAACCACTGCGTTACAATTTATCAAGCAACCTGCAAAGCAAAACTCGGCCGATTCAAGAAATCATGTGCTAAAGCTTTTCCCACATGACGCTTTTCCTAATCTAGAGACAAGCGTTTCAATCACATCAGGGTAAAATAACTGTTACATTTTCAGCAATTTCTACTTGACCTAATTTTCCAAGTAGTACCAACCAGGGTTATGAGTAATCGTAACCTTCAATGTCGTTGGACTAATTGTTCTGATATATGCTTGCCTTCACCTTGTCACACCAAAACACTTCAAAATACCTTGCCTTTGACTAAATTTCAACAACAGCACGTGCCTTGTTCACGCCTTCAAATTTTTCTGAACTCACGGACATCCCACATTCAGAATGCTAATGCATGCAACAAAAGCTTTTCAAAAGCACGGTAGTGTTTTCAAAATATACTTCTGGACGGAAATGAACGACTTGCTTCTTGACATAAAATTCAAATTTGCAATAAGTTTTAGGCTTTAGCTTGAAGCAAAGCGTATGAAGCCAAAACGCCCCAGTTCAACTTTTCTTACGTTCACAGCATTCAATGCCAACAATCGAATTGTCTAAATTCTTGACAGATTGCACCAAACATGAGCACCTTTGCGTGTTCAACGAGTTTTGGCAACCGAGTTCCAATACAAACAGAAAATACATGTGGCTGCTGGACAATGGAAAACTGCAGCTATAAAACGTCGGTAAATCAGCAAATAACATGACTAAAATTACGCTTTGATCGACCTTCGTTACGTCATCAGGTTTCCTACGCAATCTTGAATGTAAATTTCCAGATTTTTTCTAGACAACTTTTCCGAATGACATGCCCAGGACGAATACAGGCACTACAGTAGGTAACAAGATGAAAGTAAAAATACCTGCCTTATCAAAAATATCAGAATAAAATATTATCAGAATGCATGTAAAAACATCATTAGTCTGGAAAATTATATCGTTTTTCTTTACTAACAGCACTCCGAAAAAAAATTTTTTCCAGACTGAGAAATGGCCAAACTTTTTCACATTTTTCAAGAATCCGTAGGAACCCTGCGTCATTTAAAACATTTTCACAAAAACAAGAACAGAGAACATGCTAGTCTCAAACTTAATATGGGCGGCAGAACAAGGGGGTTGGGGGTCCGGATGCTCCATTATGTTTCATGGGGATCCGAAACACAAGTGACTTAGACATTTTTTGTTTTTCGTTATACAGTACATCTTCAAAATTTTGCTCTGACCTTGTCCATAAGGTAAGCTTATTTTTACCTCAACCGTGTTATGCCGTTATACTGTACATGCGTCGGTCTGTTTTTCACTGACGGCCTGTTACGTAAATTGGGGTTTACCACTGCAGGTTTGCTTCAAAGAGAACCGTGCATCGTTTGGAGCAAGTGGTACCAACAAGATATTTAAAATTGTGCGATAAGGTCACAGCGGCGTTTTCGCATTTCAATCTTTTCAGGAATTCTGCAAAAATGCCAAAAGCTGAATGATCGCTGGTGACGCCACACAACCAATTTAACCATTATGTAGGACAGGTAATACGCCTAGAGCGGATCACGAATCACCCACAATAAAATTTGTTCCGCCGCCCTTACAAGTTACCAATAAACATGGCCTGGAACGACGTGTTTTGCAGCTAAATCCTAGAGCAGTGAACAAGATATTGCAGCTCTCCCGGTACCGACACCAGTTAACGCACCAGAAGTACGTTTCTCGCTCATTTCCCTCATTTAAGTTTTATCTTTTTGCTCCGATCCCTTCGCAATGTTTTGCAAGCACTTCTTCGCGTTGTTCACTTGGTTTTGCAACCGTTCACGGGTTGCGGAAGCAGCCGGTTCCCTTTTCAACTTCACCTCCAACTCCCGTATGGTTTCTTTGTAGCCAAGAGCGTTGTGGAACACGCGGACGTGTCTGCATGGCAACATAATATGACCTTTAGAGCGCATGCGCAGCTTGTGGCTTGGTTACTTGCTATAAAATGGGTTCAAGCGCATGTGCGGTTGATGATGCTACTGACAACAAGATTAGATTTAGGAAAGTAAGCATACCTGTCCCCAGTAGAAAGGATGTACCTCCCAGCAATGTCGAAAGTAAGAGCGGTGATGAGTTCGGTGTGGACGTCTTTGAATTCCACTTCTGCTTCACCTGCACAAACGCCTTTCGTTTGATAAACACCGATCAGAGAACTCCTAAGGCCCTCAGTTGCTCGCAGTTGTTGAAAATACAGACAATACAAAAAAACAAACTATAATCAGAGTGCATGAAGATAAGTAAGGTGGTCAGAAAAAGAAGTCAAACGGACGTAAAAACCTTGCACCAGTGTGAGACACACCGGAGCTGGCATTGTCATGTCGTGCAGTTCGACCTGAATCAATGTGGAAACAACACTTTCGGCCAAAGTTGAGACGATTGACGTAAACTGTATCTTGCATCTGATTCATATTTTCAGTTGTTTTCTTAAACGCACTGGTACCAGTTCTGTCCCCATGAGCAAATAGATGTGCGTCGAAAAGACGACGTTCGGTCACAGATAGCTGCTCGCAAATGACAAGTGCTGCGAATGCCAACATCCGCCAACCAACTTAAACGCCGATGAAGAACTTGAACGTCATTGAACTTTTATGTTTACTTTCAAACGCAGAGTGCATAAATCAAGGGTGTCAAACTCATTTTCACTGTGGGCCATACCAGCATTATGGTTGCCCTCAAAGGACCACTTGTAACTGCATGGTTGGTCTCAAAGAGTCAGCTGTAACAGGATTAACCATAATCATCTACGCTACGCTAACGCTTAAACAGCGTCTCTATGACGTAATAATGGTTATGTTGCAGTAAAAGAACCCCTAAAACTGAGTAACTTTTTAAAGAGAGACATTAGGTCAGCAAGATGACTAAAATAGCTAAGTTATAACATGGAACAGAACGCCGTTCGCCTTTGTAAACAAGTATAAACCACTACTGTTCCAAAAAAATAAGCAGGGCTTAAAATTTAAGCTTCGCGGGCCACATAAAAAGACGTGGCGGGCGAACAGTTTGACACATGTGACATAAATCTTTGTGAGGGCGCGTTTTTGCTTTGGCCAAAACGACACATATACGAAAAGCAAGAAAATGACTTTCATCTGATGTCAGGGATGAGTAATCGCACCGGTTGGTATATTTACTGAACTATTGAGCTCGTTTGCCTCGAAGAAACTGACAAAAACAGATCAAACAAGCACCACTTCCCAGCAATTGCATTCAGACAAGAGTTTATAATTACGTTGTGTTATAATTATATTGTGTAAAACAAACCGAAGTTTGTGTACGGTTGAAGTTGGAAGCGTAAACGTGATGGTCAGAATTAAAACCGAAATCCCGCACAAACACATTTTTACAAAAGAGCGCAACGAAAAACTCACCTGTGCTGGTGGAAAATACGGAAATGCTGTTGAGGCAAGCAACAGCAGCCACGCGGGCGTCAGGTGATAAGGCCACAGTGCAATAGTCCTGAGATGACGAGCACCCAGTCACCGAGAACTTGCCGCTGTTCAACAAGTACGGCTCCTGCCCTTTGTCGTACTCGACCCTAGTGTCGAAAAACCTCCAAGTGCCATCCTTAGACACCGATATCATCCTAAATATACAACACACCAGGCGATGGTATCGGTTCGTCGATAAATACGCAAACAGCGAGCTACGCAAAACAGAACCTTGCATCGCAACGGGCCGTGGGCATACCAACGCGGGGGAGAGGGTGATGCCAACGGTCGATGAAACGCCTGGAAATAACGCACCACCAAGCCCAGAAAACGGTTCCCCGCAAAAGGGTTTCCGCCCCTGTTGCTACACACAGGTTCAAATGTGTTGAAACCAGGAATGACTAATGACAGGGGACGTTAGGGTTGGCAAAATAAACACAACACGGTCAACCACACTCACTCTCGCATAAAAGCATAAATAATAGAAGTCTTACATTAGATATGTGCAGGGTGGTGTTTTATAAACTTCGCGCAAAACCACACGCTGGAACGCAATGTTGGGATGTTGGACAAAGTTTTGTTATGACAAACGTTACTGCGTTCTTTGGCGCACGACGCCTGCCAATCTCAACAAGGCTAAGCTACAAACAGTGTGACAGTTTCCGGGACTGCACCGACGTATAAGCTCACCATCCATGCCGAAGAACCTAGATGGATTTTGATAGAGAAATGTGGGCAAACCTGGTCGAGTCGTTGTTGAATGCGAATGACCAAACAGACGAAGAATGTCCTTTCAATTCAAACGCCCTCACAACTTCCTTGAACTCTCCCGTGCGGGTGAACTCGACCGCCCACACCTTCACGTCAGGTGTCCATCCACTCGACGCCACAAACCTTAAGAGTTCAACCAAGTTCAATGGATAAGGTTAAAATGGACCGAGCTATGTCAGGATTATCGGTTGCGCACAAATCAGTTACGACGCAGATGAAACGAATCGGGAGCAGTTGTTACGAACAGAGAGATGAAGTCCACTGGGTTCGTCTTTGATCGCGGCATTCCGTTGCTTCGCAGCACCGCGCCGATTACTCTGGTATCCCTTGCAGGTAAGTTCGGAAACTTTCGCCAATTGTTCCACACAAAACGGCAAAAAAAGCTTTAAATGCAAACTGAGCAGACTACTCGGTTCCGAGTTGGTGCTTCGACAAATTGCGAAACCGGTACAGTGCTTCCTCGATTATTATCTGTTCTAGTTGGAGCAATATTTTTAGAAATCCGATCGGAATCAGCAAAAAAACGGATAATTTAATTCTTATTTTGAAGAGAAAGAAACAGCAATAAACAAAATCATAATACATCTGGTTTAAAAATTTATAGAGGTTCAACAATTTCCCAATAAATTTCCGATATGAATATCAGTTCCAACAGTAGATCTACAAAAAACGATCAATTTTAGATTGAAGCTAACTGGCGAAGTAGTACCAACGTGGAATGCGACTGGATAATCGAATGCCGGTTACACGAGACGAATAATCGAGGATGCACTGTATTCCGTCAAATTGCAAAACCATTAATCCGGCTAAAACCGTGCCTCACAAGCTGCTTCGAAAAACGTTCAACATTCGCCGGTAGAAGTAAGAGCACCTTCCACATGGTGAAACAACAGCGTAGTTGTTATTTCCTTGATTCGTATTGATCGTACTTAGAATTCCTCCTTTCAAATCTCGAATATGAATGGTGGTATCCTTATATGCCGTCATCACGTAACTACCGCCAGATGATGTGGCACCGACTCCAATGTTCAGTAAATCCGCGCTGAAGCATGGAAGATGGAAAATACGTGTTTCCAAACGAAAATGCAAATGCTCAGGTATAAATGCGCTGTGCTCGCAACACGAAAAGTGAAATAAACGACAACCGATAGTGCACGCACAAGTTTGCAACTGCTTAAAATACAAAATGTAATCTGCGTTAAGTTACAGAAGCCTGTGCCACCAGCCGATACCGCATGTATGGAGTCAATAAATCAAAAAGTTTCCATCAACTAGTATTGATCTACAGTACATTGCTTATTGCTTCCAACCTTGTGTATTTCGGAAAATCTCCTTCAATTGGTAAACATGTCGTTGTTACTCCATCTTCTTTCTTACCGAGTTTGAAAACACGAACAGTGTTTTCAACTGCGAGTCCAGCTATGAAAGCTCTGTAAGATACGTTAGTTAGTAAAGTGGCAACGTATCTCCTAGCAGGCAAATAGTTGTTTTGTAGCTATGACCCTCTTACGCCCACATCTTGCCTGACAACGTACACCTGTACAACATAACGACTGAGTACCGTATTTATTCGATTGTAAGCCGCGGCTTACAAAGTTTTTTTTCATTATTTCGTGCGGCTTATATTTTTTTTGACCTTATCGAAAGGTTTAGACGACGCTCGTCTCTCTTTTTCTACGATTTTTCGAGCAAATTCTCTTTTCGCATTGTCTTTCTATTCAGCATTACGTGGACAATCCGTCATAGGAGGGATTATCTTAAACAGAATGCAGTTGTAGTGGTGAAGCATCATCACCATGGTTGCCAATCAAACGGGAAACGTGCTAGTACGTGAAATTATCTCAGTGACTTAGGTAACCTATGTTCAAGAGCGGCTTACAATCAAGAGCGGCTTATAAACAAGGGCAGCTAACAATCGAATAAATACGGTAGATCTTCACCAAAAAACGTAAAACGCCTTTTCAAAACTAACTTTACATCTGACAAAAATAATAGCCACCTTGAATCGGGACTAAATCGAACTTGTCTTGCATGATCATATTCTACATTCACACGAACACATTTGTTGCCATTGCCAAAGTCCTTCACACTCCATAGTCGAACAGTTCGATCGTCTGAAGAGGTAGCCAGATATTTACCATTGATGCTCGCGTCCAGGCAAAGAACTCGACCAGAATGTCCCTTCGAGACAAATAGCAAATCAGCATCAGTGGTCTTTTCATTCATCGCAAATGTTTTTCATCCTTTACAAACGCCTACAAATGCAAAGCGACGAGTAAATATACACGAGATAGTTTTGGCGGGCCATGCCTAACAGTATTTATCGCAATGCTCAGTTCATTCAAGTGCACTAATTTGAAAAGATGAGAATCAAAATGCTAGTCTCTGCATATTTTCCTTCAAGCGAAGCGACGAAAGCTACAGGACAGAGTCTTCCAATCTTTTATGAGGCACAGCGCTGAAGCCAAAAAAAGTAGACTTCAGTGTGAATCGAACAACAGCCATGTTGGGTTTTGTTTTGATTTCAACGCTGCTACCCGTTGAAAAATTAGATGTCGCTTTGTAGCTTCGTATCACCTGTTGACTCGGTGTTCGGTTGTCTTGGCTGCGGTTCGTAGCTTGACGATTCATATTTTGCACGCCACCGTATGATATATGTAATGATGTAATCTAGTGAATACTTGGGACTATTTGGGAATCGCATCACTATTTTTGCTGTACTCCATAAAAATCCACCCACATAAAAATTCTAAAATGAGAATTGTTAATAAGATAAGAACAGGACTGGTCAAGCCCAACATGCAAGATTCGTACTACTGTCTAACTCTAGCAGGATGGACCAGAGCATTGAGCCATCACATAAGAAGTTGGTAATGACTTTGACGTCACGTGCTACACAAACACAAAATTTATTCTTAATACTTTACATTTTGTGCTTACGTTGCCCAATTACACTATTTTAAGTGGGTTTCGGGCGAAGGTTTGGTTTATTGTGTGTAAACGTCTTCACTCCCACACGCAACGCGTGAGGCTTAAGCATACATCGCAATGATAAGGAACACACGAATACATAAATGAGCTCCACAATACATAAGTGGAAGTAGTAGAAAAGTATACGCTTGATGGTGCTAATACATTACTTGATGAACGCAGCATAAAGAGCATACGCATGAATGACGGCATCACGATTATTATGATGTAGTGCTGCAATGACTTTCCAAATGCACCTATTTATAAAATGCATGGGGGTGATGGGAGGCTGCGAAGGACCAGGGGTCATTTAGGTTGAAGACCTCCCAAGGACGGAACTACTTTTTGTGTAAGTAGAACACTGTATAGCAGTAAGTAAACGTCTTTTTCTCTGAGTATAAAGTTTAATATGCAAAATGTGGTTGTATGATTGATTGAAGTAAGATGCGTTGTAGGCAAGGTCAAGCCACCAGAAGGAAATGGTTTATCACTGTCACATTGAACATTTGTTGTGGTCACATTATTTTAAATATTCATGAAAGCTAGAGAAGAAATGCATTACAAGTTATAAACTAGTGCAAAATTGCAGTGGTGTCACGAGATTTAACCAGGTTGAAAACTAGGCGTCCAAACATATATTGCAGAAAATACTTCTCAGTTGAATCGTGAGTCGTGCATGAGAACTGAATTCGTTTGCATATCTGTAGGCACATAGTTCGCTTTATGCTCGTACACTGATGGCATCTCACTACTTCATACAAGGGTTTGATGCGACCAATTTTAGTGAACACACCAGAAGCCAAACTTGGTAAGATATAACAGTGATGCTTCTTGATTCGATTATTTCAATTGAATGTCTCCAAGAGACCTGCACTCAGACAACTGATGAAGGTTTTTTACTCATTTATCCCTACTTTTAGAAAGGTTTTAAAAACCCTTCTTTATATGTTTTTTAAAAAAAACATACATTAGTCTGCACTACTACTATCTGCACACATAACTCAGTCACTTTGAATGTAACCGGAATCAACTATGACGTTGTATTAGTAATGATCTGCACCCCCAACCAAAAAAATTTTTTCGAGTGCAGACAAAAAGACTGGCCTGGCCGATCTGTTTGAACCCTTCAACAGCTCTCTAGCGCAATCGGTGGAGGAGCTATGGCATTGGTAAGGCAACCGAAAACTGCTGGTTTCAGGCTGAAATCTAGGTACAAATATATCGTACGCCGGCTGTCAAAGTGTTAAATATAGATGACCAGCCTTACTTGAAAATTAGTGCTAATCATGTTTATAAAATAGGAATTTTTACCACCACAAGTTTGCTTCTTAGCGAACCAGATATCCATTGGACCTAGTAGTAACAACAAATTAGGAAAATATCTGCAATGAAATGAAAATCACACTTGACATTTTTGCTTAGAAATTGTGCAAAAAGGGGATTCCAAACTTGAATGATCACCAGTGATAACACACAATCCAGCAACTGTGATGTACGCAGTATGCCTTAGCGTGGACCCCATACCCTCAACTATAGAATTCATTCTGCTGTACCTGTACAGTATTGCAAAAACGGAGAAAATCTACTATACTTCCAAGGTTAACACAACCAATATTTTACTTAAAAAATTCAATTACAAGATGATCTTGTTATTGTGAACCTTTAATGTAGTGTGCAGCAGTGGATGACTAAATGGCGGGATATTGACTTTCTTGAAATTCTTCAACTTCTTTTGACTTGCTGGTTTCACACTATTTTTACTCTGTTTGTCTTCTGACGTTTCTGCACACATACAATATAAAAATACTTGAAAAAAACGCCAGAGTTACATGAATATATATATTAACAATCATGCAATGTACAGTAATGTGCACAAGTCATTGATTCATATCAAACACTGTTGAGAAACAGTTGAATTAATAAGAGTGGAAAAGGCAATTGCTGATTTTGCAACATAGGATGCCATTGACAAAGTAGCTTAACACAAAATATCAACAACAAAAAAACAGTGATATGGCTTCGCTCATACTTTGAGCTTTTCAATCAGGATCTGCTTGACTTAAAGTCACTGGTAACTACTATTCAAATTGTAGGAAAGTATTATATTGATTTTACGGAGCTCGTTCCACAAGTTCTGTTACCACAAACAATAACATTAATTTGAGTTACACTGGATAACATATGGTTTGATATATGACTAAAATACATTTTTCTGGAATCACATGGCATTCGGGAGAGGGCACACCCTCCAGGTGGCACAAAGTCAGTGAAAGGCTGACAAGCACTGAGTTGGACAGAAGTTATTTAGAATTACAGTCTGGTTTTGAATGAAAAAGCTTATTATAGAATTGAAACATTGCAAAATTTTTATTGTGTTACTAAATGACCATCTACTGGTTTCTTCACTTCAGAAAGAGCTCAATATTCAAACATGTAGTATTCAAACATCAAAAGTAACATCATCTTGATACAAAATTGGTCGTGAATCTTCAAGTACTCAATCAACATCATTCTATGCGATAAACTTGTAGTCGATTGTTGTTTTAGTAATTAATCTGTACAGGGTTCAAGTACAGAAGATTTGGTAGATGTCTTAGTCACTTGCAAATTTGACTTCAAACATAATGCTGCATTGCGCTGTCATAGCTAGAGATAGACCAATATATCGACCTGGCTGATATATCATGCCAATATTTGGGTTTCACCGATATATCGGTCAAAACGGCCGATTTTATTGGCCTCAGTAGGTGTTTTTATATTCCTCATGCATACAAACAACTTGCGCAAGAAAGCACAACGAACCAAGTCAAGACAGCTATCTCGCAGCAACGCTAGCAGGTGCATATTCATAAACAAGCAGACAAGACGAACCATTATGTCGGCTGTCACAGCGGAAACAAAAGCATCGTGATTAACACTTTGAGAGCCGGTCTACGATATGTTCGTACTTCGATTTCAGCCTAAAAAACAGCGGTTTTCGGTTGCCTTACCAACGCCCTAGCTCCTCCGCCGATTGCGCTAGAGAGCTGTTCAACGGCTCAAACAGATCAGCCAGTCTAGTAGATTGCACTCGAA
>Ga0210059_1015791_pt1 | contig 10968 bp, 3 predicted proteins | sample Ectturendosymbi2_FD_188042 | JGI IMG/M metagenome (GOLD analysis project Ga0210059, IMG submission 188042) | Ecteinascidia turbinata endosymbiont from Florida, USA - Sample 2 (SPAdes) (version 2) | ecosystem: Host-associated > Tunicates > Ascidians > Unclassified | place: Key West, Florida... | reverse complement strand
GCGGTGCCATACGGTGTCGTAGGCTGCTGTGAAGTCGACAAACACAGCTCCCGCCTTCTTTTTAGCCGAAAGGCTATCCTCTATGTCCTGTGTCAGAAGGGTGACCTGGTCTGTGGCCGACTTCCCTTGTTGAAATCCCACCTGCTCCCGAGGGAGCAATGGCTGTCCTGGCCGAAACTCGCGAAGGCCAGGTCCACGTTGGTGCCGACTTTCCATCGGTGAGAGAAGAAGCTGGCTGTTTCCTTTGGGTTATACAACAATCCAAGGTTGTTGGATGTTGCCCAGGAGTGCAGGCTCTCACCGTCAGGAGATGTTTTGTTGTAACCCCAGTTGACATGTTGGCAGTTGAAGTCACCAACATACAGACTGGGGTGTGGGAACGTTGGGATGGCCGTTGGTGTGAATCGCGAGCGTTGAGATTTTTAGACGTTTAATGATCTTGAATCCTGCGACGTCTACGCACAACTCAGTCTCTGATAGTGCTGGAGACTGATCGACCAGTGACTATTCCAACCGCTCGTGGATAAACGTGGTAAGGCCGTGGTTCCTGCTCATGACTGACCCAGCTAGTGAAAAGTTGGGAATCAGTAGCTTGTCTGCAGTTGTGCAGTGGGTCTCCTGCAGGACGATGATAAAAGCCTTGTTCTTATAGGCTAGCTGCTCAATGACAGAGATCTTGTTTGCAGTCAGCCCCTCGGTGTTCAGCTGGAGTATGTTGGGTCGTGGGTCTTCGGCATGACCCACCCCATGCCAAACACATCTAGCGCGGGTAGCAGTGGTTGCTCTCGTAGCGACAGGTTTAGTTGGCATTTGTAGCGAATGTCTTACAGGAGGGCCATATGAAGGCACCTGTAATCCTTTCTTCTTGGTAATAAAATAAATGGAACTTTCACCGAATGAAATAAATAAAAACAGTAAACACCTTTTCTGTATAAGTTGGCCCGCGGTAATCAACGATAGATTGTAGCCTGGATTTGCCTCTCGCCGGGGCTTGGGGATGAACGTCCTTGCTAACGCAGCGTTACTGCGATTCATCAGTTGCTGTCACTCGTCTAACTAACCTCGGCCATGGCTTGACCAACCGTTCCGAAGCAGTGATGGACACTGTCCCGAATGTTTTGCTGAAAAGAAAAGCAACGATACAATGCTTCGGTTCGTTTGCAACTTGATCATAAAGCCTTTCAGAACTAAAGTTGGTTGAAATAGTGTCTGTTTGCGTCCTAATTCTTCACCGTTCAATTGTATTGCTATCCACATGAGACAGTCATGGTCAGGTCCTTTCAATTTTTACGTTTTATCACAGAGGGGAAGGAGTTGTTGAACATGCGTCAAACATTGTACTGGACCTGGGCGAGGCCAGGAGCTTGGATGTTTTTTCAACCTCTAGAGCTTATAAGGTAAACCTTGCACTTCACAAAAAGATTCATGCGGATTGATACATGATTTGGTATTGCGATTCTCCTTTACGCAGAAACCTTTAATTGTAACCTCTACATCAACGCAAAAGTTTTAAAATTTATATTAAGTTTTCAGTATCACTGAAATGCACTTTCACTGCGTTCCGAAATATTGCAAGCTTCATATGTTTCTTAATTTTTTCGCGCACCAAGAGTTCCACTGATATAAAACTTTATTAGTTGAAAATAACACAAAGGCAAACAAAAATCACCGATAAGCTGATTGTTTTTCTCACTCTTAGCCTTTTTATACTACAGTGGCACACTATGAAGTTAGGGTTGGTAAAACTAAAGTGTGTTTAGACGATATTTCGGAGAGAAGATTGGCGTTTACTTTGCCTGGTTGGGATTCTACACCCAGATGCTTATCCCCGCTGCTGTCATAGGCCTGGCAGTTTTCATCTATGGAATCGCTACAGTGTCTGGTGACGAAATGCAGTAAGCTTAAAGTTTGTGTTTAAAGCCGGTTTTTTACCTAAACTTGCTCGCGATGGTTGGCTGTGTTTATCGCAACACAAGTTTTGGGTCATAGGTAGTTTATGCAAAAATCAAGGTTTACTTTGATTTTAAATTTTCTTAAGTACTCGACAGAACTTGAATAATTAATATGACTTGTCTGCACTCAGATTCAATTTGTTGTTTTATAGCGCCCTGGAAGGTAACAGTGCAAATCTGTTTTCTAATCTTGAAGTTAGTGAACTTTCTCAGATGTTTGTATGTAACGACTACCACCACTAAGAACATTGCAAAATAGACTAGATGGCTATTGATTCCAGAGCTTTATCCAAACCTTTTCCAACAAGCTACATACTGATCGTCAAGAAAAGTCTCCTTTCATGTAATAGTTACAAGTAGATCTAACCAGGTGCTAAAATGATAAATATTTCAACGATTAACAAAAAACATCTTGTCTTCGTAAAAAAGTAAAAAAATACCTAAAAGTGGGAAAAATTCAGATGTTTGTTTTCATCACTTTAGGACTTGAATCCTTTTAAGTTTTTATTCTGAAAAGGCATGCTCTGTTCCTAATCCTGTAAGGAGGCAGTTCCGCATTTATCAAACGGTAACAGGAGGTCATTTACGCTACTGTGATTCAATAATGTGCACATATCATCATCAGGTAAATAACATAAAATTTATTGCTTCCTTCACAACCAACTTTTGTTGCAGTAGCTGGTTTTTGCACTGGTTGCCTTCAATGACTGTTACAGTTGCGTGCATTAGGACTATCGCAAAAGCGTGGATTTGCCTTTAAGATTTCTCTGTCAGAAGTTGGTGTAAAAGTGCTGGATACAAATATTATGCAACTTTAAAACACAACAATTGTGAATATCAAAACGAAACAGTTTTTCAAATCGATGCTTAATTTCTGGGGAGAAATGACAAAATGCTGTTTTGATGAAGATTTTCATAACTTGTTGGCACTGAACCGTATGTTGCAATGATTTACAACAGTTTAAACCTATTAAGCTACAAATGTGAACAATTTTTTCCCCAGTATGTAGCTGAAAAAAACATAAAAATTGTTATACTTTTGCACTTTTAGGTTTAACTGAATTTTTTTGTATTGAAAACTTAAGCATATACTAAAACGCTGGCCGTTATTTGTGAAGTCGTCTCAAAAATACTTAATCGCATGAACTGTTTGTTTTTCATAGACCACAACTGATGGATCATAGTGGTTTGAACATAAAGTCAAGCTGGACTTGCACAAAGATTTAGTACATTCATTTTTGTGTGGCTAGACTCTGTTAATGATTGCCCCAGGAAAACACGAAGCACTGTTGTGAAATTTAGATAATCCACTGAAAATACAATGTATTACAGTATTTCTTTATTGCAATACCGAGCATTAAGTTTTCATACACAAGCTCTGTTGCATCATCTGAAATTTCCCACGTTATTCGACAAACCATTGTTTACGAAAGACCTACAACCATGCTTTGTTACTCTAGCACTGTACTGAGTTCCATCAGAATCTGCCTGACCACCAGAAAAGCTCGATCGTACCTGCTGCTTTCGCACATGAAAAATCTTCGCCAATTTTCTCATTTCTTTTGATGTAGAAAGCAAGTGTGCTCCGCAACGGAGTTGATTTGTCCTCTCTGCGACACCTGCTCTTTCATTCCACTGAACAAGTCGTGCTTGTACAGCAAGATCAGTGCGGTATTCGACAATAACTTTACAGTCGCGTACGCTTTCATCATGGCGCTGTGGGGTAAGAAAATCTTGTGCTTGCTGATACTGGCGTTTTGTATAACATTTAGGCCTAATTTTGAAGTGACAGCCAGTTGTAGGAGTTGGACACTAGACAGCAATTTAACATCTTGCCTTCAGGTTTTTATCATAGATACACAGTTAGGCAGAACAATACAGTTACCACGCCAGCTGCTCCTCATCGCCAAATGAGTCTTACTGTGGGTGTTGGGCAACATATTACCTTGAGCAACAGTCGCGCTCTCAGTTTACTTTACATTGCGGAAGAATGCAATGAAAAAAATTTCTGAAGCATGAAAATAAACATTTACGCAGTTTTCCATAGGAAAGAAGTTCTAGGAATGGAGCAAATACACAAAGACACAGACTCTTTGTGTTACATTAAAATATATCTCAATTGTTAGAAAAAATTATTTTCTTTGTTAAAACAAATGTGGCAAATTGCGGGGTTTCTTTAGTCGATTACTTAGATTAATGCGCCCTCTTACGTTTATTTCAATGTTAGCACGTTGTTATTCAAGAACAGTCAAGTCCCATTTAAATACGCAAATGTTTATGTTCTCATCCCGGATAAGTAAACAAAAATCTGTCGCAAATTCTGGATGGATTCAATTTTATGAGCAATTCATTAGTTTTGAACAGCTAAATACATCAGCTGGTCATCAAAAAAATTAAAAGTCAATTTTACTATAGTTCACCGTTTGAACAATTCATCAAAACTCATCCGATGCGTATTTTGTGCTCTTTTGTGATAGCTTCCAATGCTTCATGTCTTAAGTTTCGCTGAAAGCGTTTGAAGTTGCTTTTTAGATCATAATAAGCATCTAATTGAGTTTTGACATGCGTACACAGCAACTGATACTCAATTTCGACCCTTTTTATATTGTTCAAAGCGTCCATAAATTACACTATTCTTGATTGGCACCACTGTTACCCACTGGCATAATTGAATACCAAATATCGGGAGCTCGATATATTTTGAAAGCTCTCGGTAATCACATTTTTGGTGTATATGAAGCAATTTGATATATTTCGGAGTTGCCAGTTTGTATGATATCCACACAAAATCGCAAACTCTTCTTTTCTGTAGAAGTCGCTACAAATTCATTCATAAAATAGGCAAGTTTGGAACTGCTGCTACACTTCACCGCACTCAGGTACTGAAAACGGTCTCCAGTGTTGCACTTCAAATGCCGAATATTTACGAAAGTTCCGCAAGAGTTCACTATTGATTTTAGGAGACATGTCAGGTACATAGTACGTTCGGAATTAGTATTACAGATGAGGTTTAAAGCTTATTATTGCTTATTTTTTAAGTGTTTTATGGTAGAAAAACATTTGGTACTTTGCTGTGCAGTGCGGTATATTCTGAAACACGTTTTGATATAATTGTTCATTTGCTCTTTGTAGAGTTGGCAGAACGAGTTGGTGCGCAAGCTTTGCAATGGCCGGTCTTATCGCCAGTGTCATTCATACTCTAAGTATTGCCATTATCTCGTTATAAGACCTCAAAATGCAGGCATACAGCTAGGCATACCATACGTCCCGTTTTAGCCGGGACAGTCCCGGTTTTGAGGGCTTTGTCCCGGCGTCCCGGTCAGTCAACCAAAATGTCCCGGTTAGGCATTCAATCAGCCAGGATAGTCCCGCACAGTGGCGTAGCGAGGCTAAGTGCCGCCCAGGGCCGGTCAATAAAGTGCCGCCCTTTCCACACCTCAAACTTGCTTACAATAATTTAAAATGTATAAAGATCAACGTCAACTCTGTCAATATTTGCACGGGGCCCTCTTAATTTCCGGGAACCATTTAGATAAAATAGGTGTAATAGGCCTAAAACCGGCTCTTGTGTTGAGAAGCGCTGGCTTGCAACTTTCATCATGATCTGTAAACTTGGTCACGTTCAGGGGCGTGCAGAGGTCTTGTGATGCCCGGGCCTCGGGCCAAATGCTTGATTGTATGCCCCTACGAAATGCTAATATTGAGAAATGTAAAAATACAAGCACAGCAAAACTACCTGCCCCAACCCTTGGCACATGCAAAAGTATTACGCCACACAAGCTTCACCTCAAGTGAGAGTAAGAAGCGAAAAAATTGTCCGGGTCTCGTACCACGTTACGCAACAATAGCAAGACACTTGAACGTTGTGAAAATAATTTTGCATGGCACTTTTGACGAGAAAAAAGTGAAATACGTTTCTGATGCTGAAGCTCTGCTTAAAAGAACATGGTGCATTTTGAACCGTATCGTACTTCCTTGGCGCCGAAGTGTATTAACAGCTCCGAACAATGTTCATTCTGACAAATTTTCTGTATTATTTCGATCTTTTTTACAACAATTGAAAGCGAAGAATCTATTTATGATTGCATTATTGCAAACTTTGCAATAGGCTTTTCTTGAATCAGCAGTACAGGCAGTAGTTAGCACCGAGCCAAATTTCCAATTCTAAATCTTGCAAGCATACATGTCGAAGCTTTTGACAATACTGTATTGCTTTGGCTTACCAAGGAGTTTTCTTTACCAAACTTTACTACTTACCGCCACCGGCGCAACTGAACCAGTTGGACATATCATATGTGTCGGGGGATAAAAACATATCCTACCTACGTAATCTTTTAACTTAACGTGCTCACTAAGCACGTGACAGTAGTAAATCATTTAAAGCTTTACCAAACTATCTAATTACGTATTATTACGACGTAATTATCTACTTGAAGCATCTTCGTTGCGCCATAATAAAAAATTCCAAATGATTGAAGGCAGCTGGTTGTGCCTTGTCCTGGTTTTGTTCAGTTCAAAGCGTTTAGAAGAAGATAAATTATTTTGTGATGAAGATGTGAGGTTTTCATATCCAAAAACTGTTGAAACATTTTTTGCCAGGAATTTGTTACCAGATAAACCTGTCAAACGGATTTCGAAATTCTGCTGGAAATCAGCTCACTGCTATATTGAAAATTTTACAGCTAACAGTGAAAAAATCCTACTAGGTTTGGCAGAAAATCAGCTAAAAGGACAATTCTGCTATCTCGCTTCAAGAATGTCATTTTCCGACACCGTTACATTATACAGAGAAGCAGCAGTTCTATCGAAACTGAGCAAAGCTAAGTTTTCCGGGTACTTTATTTCAACCGCCAAAATTTAATATTGATAAGCCCACCTAATGACCAGGCTACAGCTTGTGGCACATATTGAAAATATCCCACTGAACATTAAAAAATAGCATGACGCATGCCAAGAAATATTTGTTGCCAATGCCTAGTTGTCAGGTGATGTAATGATGTGCCGTTGGAGTATTGCTAAGGATCGAACGATAGGAGAAAAAAGTTTAAGCTAGCTTTAACTATTCACCGTGATTTCATGCAGGGCCTTTTGTATTAGATTTTGAGTGGAGGGGCAATATAAACCTCGAACTACCGGATCAATGGCGTTTTCTAGTCTGCGGTCGAATGTCATCTCTTTGTTTTGTTCAAAGGAGTTTTAACTGGGGGGAGGGAAGTGGTTTTGGATGGAGAGGAAGGTGGAGGGATTGGGGGAAAATTGCCCCCAAGTATGTTAAACAAGTCCTGATTTCAAAACAAACATTGGAGCACTTTTAACTAACTGGGTTTGACCGTTACTTTTGAGTAAACATTCAATTAATTTGCTCACTCCACAGCCACAGTTCGTATTTTTTAAGGCTAGCCTACCAGTCTAGGGTTTCTAAAAATAAAAACTGAACAGTTAGAACTTTCAAAAATTTATTTGCTGTAAAAAAATAAAGAATAGTTGGAACTATCAAACTACTTTCATAAATTAATTTTCAATCAACAAACTGATGCCCCCCAGAAGGTTCCGCCCTGGGCCCGGAGCCTCCAGGGCTCCTCCCTTGCTACGCCACTGGTCCTACATTTGGTGCATCAGCTCCCATTGAGAGAATTTGTTATATCTTGAATAACATGCGGTCTGATAACAGAAGCAGAATGTGAAAGCCCTTATCACCAGTAAATTTAATACTGACTTTTCCTCGTGTGGTTTTTACGAGAAAATAAAATCGAACAAAGACTTCCTGAAGAAAGTATTGTCTACCTCTACAGTAAAAGTATGATTGGCCGAATATGTAAATTTACAAATGCTTAAATATTGTTTTGATTCTTAGTAAAATGCATTATTTTTTGTTTTTCTTGGTGCCTCAACTACAGGAATCCAAAATGGCTACATGCTCAGTAAGATATGAACCACATTTATCTGATAAGGCTCATTCTTCTGAAGCGTCCCGGTTTTCAATCACAAAAATATGGTATGCCTACATACAGCACATGCACAAGTTTGGTCAAAGGTACAAGCATGTAGAATGCATACATATATTCTTGAAATATCGGCCCAAATGCCAAGTACGTACCTACCAGCTAAGTTCGCACAAACTATTCAGACTGAGTTTACTTTAAGTGGGAGCTTACTGTATAGTTATAGTATCTTATATGAAGCAGAAATGGTGGCGGAATGAGATGAGATCTGGAAACGTAAAATCGAACTGCTTTTCAATTTAAAATTTTTTCACTTTGATTAGTAGGTTTTTCTCCATTACTTTCAGCTACATTTTTTCTTGAATTCTGGAAGCGGCGTAAAGCACAACTGGCCTATATTTGGGATACAACCAGCATCCATCAAGAAGAGGTATTCCATAAATTTGTTTATCGATTTTAGAATATGCGTTTCAAATGCCATGTTTTTAATGGCTGACAATTGCACCACTGTAGTTGCACATTTAATCCTTTTTAATTTCCATGCATAACCTTCGTTTATTTCTGTCAACGAGTATACAGATGTTCAAACCATGCGAACACGGTTTTTGGAGAACTTTTCAAGCAATTGTTTTGTAACAGCTGTGAAAGAATCAATTTCAGTGATTAGAAAATTGACTTTAAAACTAAGCTAGCCCTTAGCATTTAGAGCAGGGGTGCCCGACCAGCCGACAGCGATCTACCGGTCGATCTTTAAATGCCTGGCAGTCGATCGCGGGTGATTTTATGCATGTATAAGGGTTTGCCGAACTAGAAATGAATAATTATGCATATGTTCATTTTTTGTATTTTTAATCTGGCGTTTTTCCCCTTTTTCAAAATTAATTTTATTTCCAACTGTACCGTATTTACCCTACATCAACAATATCATTGTTATCATTGTTTTCGTATATGACGTAAGATTCAGAAACATATTTTCGAGTAAGTTGTCTTCAGCTGATCTGCTAGCTTCTTAAAATTTGTTCGTTGCTTCCAGCCATGTTTTTAGGCTAGGCAGTTTACATCTGCTGTGGTTTATTTTATTTTTCATCAGAAGAACAGCATTTATTTAACTTTGTTATTGTTAGCAACGTTATTGGTAACAGCTATCTACTTGTGCAGTGGATGTTTTTTACATTAATTTCTTTTTTAAACTTAATACTTGATGCAATGACTGACGATTCTAATTACTTAACTCAAATCTACAAAATTTTAACTTCAAAGTTTCTTTAAAAACGTTTTTTCTACTTTTAGATTAAAATACAGCCCTAAATTTACAAATGATGGGTGCTAAAACATATCTGAAGCGACAGAAAACCTATTACTTTCACAAGAAATGGGAAGAAGATTATTTATTTGTCATGTTCAATTCCAGATGTGTGTGCCTCATCTGCTATGCCAGCATCTCGTTTCCTAAGAAGGGAAACCTTGAAAGGCATTTCATAACCATGCACAATAAGTACACAAAGGATTTTCCTGTCCAAAGTGAATTAAGAAAAAAAAGTTAGAGGAATTGAAATCACAACTAGCTACACAACAGTCTATTTTTACCAAGCCAAATACGAGAGGTAAGGCAGCTAAGATAGCATCATATCGAGTTTGCCACATTCTTGCCAAGTATAAGAAATCATTTCAAGATGGAGAAATGGTCAAGGGAGCCTTTAGAGAAGCTGCTGATTCACTGTTTGAAAATTTCAAAAACAAGAATGAAATCATATCAGCAATTAAAGACCTTCAGTTGTCGAGAAGCACGGTGACAAGGCGTTTTGAAGGAATGGAGGAGAACCTTGCCGCTGAGTTGGAGAGAGATATTAGTAGGTTTGAGTGTTTTTCAATTCAATTTGATGAGTCAACAGACTCTGTGGATATCGCGCAATTGTGCGTTTTCATAAGGATGGTGTTTAAAAACATGACTGTAAAAGAGGAGTTACTTTGCATTTTGCCTCTTAAAGGACATACACGGGGTGAAGACATATTCCAAGCAGTCAGGAATTATGCTAACAAGACCAAGCTGTCACTCGTCAAGCTTATTTCCATTGCAACTGATGGGGCGCCCGCTATGGTAGGCAGTAGTAATGGGTTTATTGCTCTCTGCAAACAGAATAACTTTTTTCCAAATTTTATTCATTATCATTGCATCATCCATCAAGAGGCTTTATGTGGGAAAGTATTAAATATGAAAGAGATAATGGACATTGCTATGAAAATTGTTTGCTCAATTCGTGCAAGGAGCCTGCAGAGAAGACTTTTCCGCACTCACTTGGAAGAGGCTGAGGCAGAGCACACAGACCTGCTGCTCCATACAGATGTGAGGTGGTTGACCAGAGAAAGATTTTTAGAAAGATTTAGGGAGTTGTTGCCTGAAATAAAAGAGTTTCTCCAGGAGTTTAAAGATACAGAATATGCACAGCTTGAGGATGAACAATGGCTCCTAGATTTGGCTTTTCTCACTAACCTTACTACACTGCTAAATGAACTGAATTTAGAGCTACAGGGTAAAGATAAAAATGTAGTTATCATGATCAGCTCCGTAAACGCATTTAAACGCAAGCTACAACTGCTCTCAACCAAGCTGCATCATGATCTGCATTACGTTAAGCACATTAGTTCAGAACTTGTGCTTCAGAGAAAAACAACTGCACAGTTCAATACTGCACGTTACATTAAGCAAGTGCAAAGTCTGTCATCAGAGTTTGACAAACGTTTCATTGACTTTGCATCAGATGAGCCTATTGCCACCTACATGTGTTTCCCATTTGGGACAGATACAGATGTGGAGGACATTGCCTCTAAAATTGGATCACTCTTTCAGCTGGATATAACTGCAGTGGGAAATGAAATGCTCGCCCTTCAAAATGACATAGAGATGAAATCCAGGGCATTGACCCAAAGAGAGAAGATTTGGAAACTGCTGTCAGAAGAGAAGTATCCCAATATAAAAAGATGTGCTTTTTATATATTATCCTGTTTTGGATCAACCTACCTGTGTGAGTCTGTATTTTCTCACATGAAGATAATAAAATCCAGATACAGATCAG